>CEOG01013795.1_pt1 | contig 14990 bp, 8 predicted proteins | sample 530301 | NCBI WGS metagenome assembly CEOG01 (sample SAMEA2619903, study PRJEB7988) | marine metagenome | biome: marine biome (ENVO:00000447); feature: surface water layer (ENVO:00002042); material: "saline water (ENVO:00002010), including plankton (ENVO:xxxxxxxx)" | depth 5 m | reverse complement strand
CCGCCGATATGATGTCGCGCTGTATTTCGTTGGCACCGCCACCAAAAGTGATAATCGACGCGGTCCTGTACAGACGCTCGATACGGCCTGCCTGCTCGAAGGCCCCCGGAGAGTGACTGCGCACCAGGCCGGACTCCGCCACAATTTCACCCAGCAATCGATACACTTCGATAAAACCCTCGGAACCAAACACCTTGGCCGCTGATGCGTCTGCCATGCCCAGCGTGCCCTCGGTCATCGCCCAGGACTGCTTGTACACAATGAGCTTCATGCACTCGATCAGCGCCCGACTGCGCGCGAGGTTGGCCTGTACCCAGGGCTGTTCAGCGACAACACCGCCCGCGGCACAGGGTGCTGCCCGGGCCCAATGCACAACCTGGTTGAACAGCTCTGAGATCGGGCCGAAATTAATCAGACTCAGACGTTCCCGGTTCAGCTGGCTGGTGATCAGCTTCCAGCCTCCGTGCAGTTCGCCGACACGATGGGCATCGCTTACCCGGATATTGTCATAAAAGGTCGCGTTGGTGCGCACACCGCCCAGAGTGTGCACCGGCGTGCAGCTCCAGCCCGGGTCGCTGTTCGGCACCAGAAACATGGAGATGCCCTTGTGCTTTCTGGACGCGTCGGGGTCGGTGCGCGCAGCGAGCCAGGTGTAATCGCAGAAATGCGCCAGTGATGTCCACATCTTCTGCCCGTTGATTACCCACTCGTCGCCGTCCCGGACTGCGGTGGTACGCAATGCGGCGAGGTCGGTACCCGCGTCCGGCTCCGAATAGCCGATGGAAACCAGCAGCTCGCCGCGCAAGATTCTCGGGACGATTTCCTCCCGTATCCAGGCGTTGCCGTGTTCTGCAAGCGTGGGACCAACGGACTCGGTGGTCAAAAAGGGAAACGGGTAACCCGCCCGCATCACCTCCTCCACAAAAATGAACTGCTCCATCGGCGACAGATTGCGACCGCCGTATTCCTCAGGCCAGCCGAGACCGATCCAGCCATCGCGGCCCATACGCGCCAGAGCCTCGCGCCACAGCGGCCCGCCCCCCTCTCCCATATCCCGCTCACACTCCGCGCGAAGTTCCGGTGTCATCAGCTCACGGAAATAGCCGCGCAACTCGTCCCGCAGCGCCAGCTGGGCGTCGGTAAACTGGATTCTCATACATATCTCCCGGGCAACGAGCCCTCATGATAGCGCCCCCGGACCGCCGGGTCAGGACAGCGACCGGCCATAGTTTCTGGCGAAAACGCTCAGCATGGCGCCTGCAGCCGCTTCAGGTCCTGCACAATCTCCCGCCACATCGCATCAGGGGCATCGTAGGGTGCGTAGATTGCAAGCCGGTCGGCACAGTCGCCATACCGGGCGAGCAGCGCGGCCGCGATGTCGCCGGGGTGCCCCGAGGTGGCGAAGGCCTCCATAAAGTCATCGTCAATGCGCTCGCCCAAGGCCCCCCAGTCACCCGACTTGGACAGCTGGTTGAGCGCTGGCTGCAAGTCCCCAAACCCCATCGCTGCCATCGGCGGCAGATAGGCTGGTGTCGAGGCATAAAAACCGAGCAGATTACGCACCGCCGCGCGCGCGGCATCGCGCTGCTGGCTGGAGACCCCGGTGACGACGATGGCGTTGATCTGCAGCGTGAAGTCCCCGCGTCTGCGCCCGGCCCTGGCGAGCCCGCGCTGCACCGCCGGTAGCGCCTGCTCACGCAGAAAACGTGGATTGTTGAAGGGATGCACAATCAAGCCGTCGGCAACTTCCCCGGCGACTTCCGTCATGCGAGGGCCCAGGGCACCCAGCAGTACAGGTGGCGCGCCAAAGGGATTGGGGCCGGGATTGAACATGGGTGTCATCAGGGTATGCCGATAGAATGGTCCCTGGTAGGCCAGTGGCACACCATCCTGCCAGCAGGCAAAGATGGCCTTAAGAGCGAGGATGTAGTCACGCATACGCGCGGCAGGCGGACTGAAGTCCACCCCGAAGCGCTTCTCGATATGCGCCTTGACCTGCGACCCAAGACCCAGCAAAAAATGTCCCTGGCTGTACTGCTGCAGGTCCCAGGCCTGGTACGCCAGGTGCAAAGGATTGCGTGGAAAGGCAACCGCGATACCGGTCGCAATGTCGAGACCGGGGGCGTGCTCTGCCGCGAGCACCAGAGGCAGAAACGGGTCGCTGCTGCCCTCCAGCGTATACACCCCGTCGTAGCCCACCTGTGCCAGGCGTCGCGCCTCCTCGGCAGCCCCACCCAGTCGAGCATACAGCGGGCCATCTATTTTTATTGACATCGGCGACTCCTGTTGTCCCTGTGCCGCAGTGACTCCAGCCAGAGAATATACCCTCTGCAGCGGGAAATGCCCGTGATGATTCCGCCCGCCGCAGTTCCGGAGAGCTCGCCGGTGGAGGGCCGGGCCGTCTGGTTTACATAGGTGTACAGGTCAGCGGGCAGCCGCACCGCAGTCTGGGTCATAATCGCGCTTTATTTCACCAGGACACCGTAAAGATGAAAGTTGGAATCTGCCTGCCCTACATGAAAGCCGGACTCACCCGCGACGACTACCTGCAGTGGTTCAAGCGGGTCGACGCGGGCCCCTTTCACAGTGTCTCTTGCGGCGAGCGCGTGCATGGACCGACTTTTGATATGCGCGTTCTGCTGGCCGCGGCCGCGGCGTGCACCAGCAAGGTCATGATCACGCCGACCCTCTACGTGCTGCCCATGCACAGCGCTGTACAGGTCGCCAAGGAAGTCGCCAGCCTCGATATTCTCTCCGGCGGTCGGGTGCAGCATGTCTGCGTCGGCTACGGCGGCAGGGACAAGGACTACGCTGCGCTGGAGGCCCCCTTCAAGGGTCGATATGGCCGCATGGACACCCAGGTAGAAACACTGCGCCAGGTCTGGAACCAGCAGGAGGTGATCCCGGGCGCCGGCGTCATTGGCCCCGCGCCGACACAGCCCGGCGGCCCTAAACTGCTGGCCGGTGCCTTGGGACCCAAAAGCATTGCCCGGTGCGCGCAGTGGGCTGACGGTCTTTATGCCTGGTCGGGCAATGGCGAGCAGGCAGAACTGGCCAATGCTTTCAGCCTGGCCGATGAGGCCTGGCAAGCCGCAGGCCGGGACAGCAAGCCTTATCGGCTCGGCGGGTTCTGGTGCACCCTCGCCGACAACGGTCCGCAGCGCCTGTATGACTACGTGTACGAGTATCTCGCCATTGCCGGGCCGGAAATCGCCACCATGATGGCAGAGTCGGTGCACCGAAGCTCGGAGGATGCCGTACTGGAAGCGCTGGACAATGCCCAGGCAGCGGGCTGTGAGGAACTGTTTCTGGTACCGGCTACCGCAGATCTCAGCGAGGTCGACAGACTCGGGGACCTCCTGCTGCGCCGGGGCTGATCTCCGCGGAGCGGCCCCCTCTTTTTTCCGCTATACTCGCGCGCGAATTCCGACAGCAACTCCACTAACCAGCCGGAGGGCCCATGGCCAAGCGCGTATACCTGTTCAATGAAGGCAGCAAGGACGACCGGGACTTACTCGGTGGCAAGGGTGCCAACCTCTGCGAGATGACCTCCATGGGCCTGCCCGTGCCCTATGGTTTTATCATTACCACACCAACCTGCCGTGAATTTTTTGAGGCCGGCAACAAGCTGCCGCCCCTGCTGGAACAGGAATACCGCGTCGCCCTCGACCTTGTAGAGAAGAAGATGGAAGCGCGCTTTGGAGATCCGGAAAATCCCCTGTTGTTCTCGGTGCGCTCCGGCGCGCCGGTGTCCATGCCCGGCATGATGAACACCATTCTTAACCTGGGACTCAACGACGAAATTGCCGAGGGCCTGGCAAGAAAGACCGGCAATCCGCGCTTCGCCTATGACTGCTACCGGCGCTTTATCCAGATGTTCGCGGATGTCGTTCTGGAAGCCGATGGCGACCAATTCGAGCACGAGATAGAACAGTACAAGGCCACCCATGGTAAACGCGACGATGTGGACATGAGTGCGGAGGACTGGCAGGAAATCATTCGCATCTATAAAACGCTGGTCGATTTCCCCGAGGATCCCTTTGTGCAGCTGAAGCTTGCTGTGGAGGCCGTATTCCTCTCCTGGCACACGCCGCGTGCATACGTTTACCGGGAGATGAACAACATTCCCGAAACGCTGGGGACTGCGGTGAATGTGCAGGCCATGGTATTTGGCAACTTTGGTGACACCTCCGGCTCCGGTGTGGCTTTTACCCGCAATCCATCCAACGGCGACCACGATTTCTTTGGTGAGTTTCTGTTTAACGCTGCCGGTGAAGATGTTGTCGCCGGCATCCGCACGCCGCTGCCGGTGGCCGCATTGAAGGACAGGTTGCCCGACGTCTATGACGAATTGTTCAGGACGCAGATTCTGCTGGAAAAGCACTACCGCGACATGCAGGATCTCGAATTTACGGTACAGGAAGGCAAGCTGTACATGCTGCAAACACGCAGCGGCAAGCGCACCGGACGGGCCTCGGTAAAAATTGCGGTGGACATGGTGCGCGAGGGGCTGATTTCAGAGAGCGAAGCCCTGATGCGCGTGTCTCCTGAACATGTCGAATCCTTTCTGCACCCGATGGTCGACCCGACCCAGAAAACCGAGATTATCGCCACGGGCCTGCCGGCAAGTCCCGGCGGTGCAACCGGCCGTGTGGTGTTCTCTGCCGAAGAGGCGGTGGAAGTGGCCGGGACAGGCGCGAGCGTCATTCTGGTGCGGCGGGAGACTACACCAGAAGACATTCACGGCATGAAGGTGGCTGCCGGCATACTGACTGAACTCGGCGGCATGACCTCACACGCCGCCGTTGTCGCGCGAGGTATGGGCGTCTGTGCGATCACCGGCTGTGGCAGCCTGAGCATCAACTATGCCGAGGGCACCGCCACCACCACTGATGGTGTTGTCATGCGGCGCGGCGACATCATTACCCTCGATGGCACTGCCGGCGAGGTTATGCTGGGCGATGTGCCCAAAACCGAAGCGAGCAGCAGCGAAGACTTCCAGATCCTGCTCTCGTGGGCCGACCAGCACCGGCGACTCAAGGTACGCGCCAACGCGGAGACCCCAGAGGATGCCGCCAAGGCCCGCGAGCTCGGGGCCGAAGGTATCGGCCTGTGCCGGACTGAGCACATGTTTTTTGATGCCGAGCGCATTGACCAGATGCGCGGGATGATCCTCGCGGAGAACAAGGACGAACGGCAACGCTACCTGCAGCAACTGCTGAAATACCAGGAAGAGGATATGCTGGCCCTGTTCAGGGTCATGGACGGACTTCCGGTCACCGTGCGCCTGCTCGACCCGCCCTTACATGAATTTCTGCCCCACGACGAAGCTGACATGGTCGCGCTGGCCGGCCGTATCGGCAAGCCGGTGGAAAAAATTCGCGAGATGACCGATAGCCTGAAGGAAGTGAACCCCATGCTGGGATTCCGCGGTTGCAGGCTGTCGATCGTCTACCCGGAAGTCACTGAAATGCAGGTCAAGGCGATCATCAGCGCGGCTGTGCGGGCCATTGAGGAAGGCCTGAAGCCTTTACCGGAGATCATGATTCCGCTGGTGGTCAACGTACGGGAAATCCGCCTGATCAGCGAAATCATTGATCGCGGCATCCAGGCCGTGATGAAGGAAAAGCATGTCTCCGTGCCCTACAAGATCGGCACCATGATGGAAACACCGCGGGCAGCACTCGGTGCTGATCGTCTTGCCCCGGAAGTGGAATTTATGAGCTTCGGCACCAACGATCTCACCCAGATGACCTACGGTTTCTCCCGCGACGATGTAGGCAAGTTCCTGCCCATGTACCTCGAGAAAAAGCTGGTGGAGAGCGACCCCTTTGTAACGCTTGACCAGCGCGCGGTCGGCCGCCTTCTGGAACTCGCCGTGCAGGAGAGCCGGGCACGCAAGCCGGGTATCAAATACGGCATATGCGGAGAACACGGCGGCGACCCTCGCTCCATCCAGTTCTTCCACGACCTCGGCTTGGACTATGTCTCCTGCAGCCCGTTTCGTGTGCCCGTGGCACGCATCGCCGCAGCACAGGCAAAAGTGCGCCGCGAAACCGAAAGCCGGCGCGGCTGAACAGGAGCGACAAGATCATGAACCAGAGTTTTTTTCCTCCACACCGCGTGTTGATGGGCCCCGGCCCCTCCGACGTATCACCTCGAGTGCTTGGCGCCCTCGGCCGGCCGACCATTGGCCATCTTGACCCTCTCTTTGTGGGCCTGATGGACGAAGTGAAAAGTCTCCTGCAATACGCTTTCCAGACGAGCAATGCGCTGACCCTGCCAATTTCGGCACCCGGCTCGGCCGGTATGGAGGCCTGCTTCGTCAACCTGGTGTCCCCGGGTGATACCGTGATTGTCTGTCGCAATGGCGTCTTTGGCGGACGCATGCAGGAAAATGTGGAGCGTTGCGGCGCGAAGGCGATCATGGTGGAGGACGAGTGGGGGCAGCCCGTGAGTCTCGACAAGGTCGCTGCAGCGTTTGCGGCGCACCCCGAGGCTTCCCTGCTGGCGTTTGTGCATGCTGAAACCTCTACGGGAGCTCGCAGTGATGTCGCAGCACTCTGCGCACTTGCCCGGGAGCATGGTGCGCTCAGCATCGTGGACAGCGTCACCGGGCTCGGCGGCATTGAGCTGCAAGTCGACGCCTGGGGAGCAGACGCCGTGTATTCTGGCACGCAGAAGTGTCTGTCCTGCGTTCCTGGCCTGTCTCCGGTCACCTTCAGCCCGCGCGCTGTGGAACGTATCCAGAATCGCAGCCACAAAGTGCAGAGCTGGTTTCTGGACATGCAACTGGTCATGGGCTACTGGGGCGGCAGCAGCAAGCGCGCCTACCACCACACCGCACCCATCAATCTGTTGTATGCCTTGCATGAGTCACTGCTGATCTTGAAGGAAGAGGGCCTTGAAGCGGCGCATGCGCGACATCGCCTGCATCACCAGGCGCTGGTTGCGGGACTGGACGCGCTGGGACTGGAGATGGCGGTTGCCACGGAGTTCCGCCTGCCCCAGTTGAACGCCGTGCGTATTCCCGAGGGCGTCGACGATGCGCGGCTGCGGCAGACGCTGCTGCAGGACTTCAATCTGGAGATCGGCGCAGGCCTCGGCGCACTAGCCGGTAAAACCTGGCGAATTGGCTTAATGGGTCAGGCCTGCAACCGGAGTAACGTGATCCTCTGCCTGACTGCCCTCTCTACTGCACTGCAACAACAGGGGCTGGGCACGGATACCGCCGCTGCGCTAGTCGCCGCCAACACCGTATTCAACGCCTGACGCACTGAGCGAGGGAGTGCTGTCTGGCGTCGTGTCGCCACGCAGCATGCGCCACAACACACCGGCCTGCTGGCGACCCCCGCTGCGGTGCATGGCGTAGCTCACGTGGTCGTCCGGAGCGGCGTGAGGACGCAACTGGATGCTCCAAAGGGAGTTGATCTCATTCGGCAACATCGAATAGCGCACATCGATAATCCGGCCCGGCACGGCCGGGTCGAGCGCCACATAGCCGTTGCTGAACCAGCGAAAGCGCTCGATATCCAACCGCTGCTGGCTTTCACCCTGCAACCATGGAAGATCCCGCGCGACATCCAGTCGCGGGATGCTGCCGCCGGGATAGTCGACCACGGAGGGCCAGGTACGCACCGCATCGACATGGAAATGTGTGTCGGTTTCGTACACAACCTTCCAGACCAGTATGTTGGCAAAACTCGGCTTTGCCTCGAGTCGCAGGGGCTCGTGGCCCCGTTCCCTGGCCACCGCCCAACCGTGTAACTCCGCCTGCTCCCGCTGCCACACACCCAAGCCCTGGTATGCCAGCACCCAGACCAACCCCGCGCGCGCCAGCGCAGGCCGGCGACGCAGGGCCGCCCAGATAACCAGGGCCAGTAACGGCAGTGTGAACAGCGGATCAATAATGGAGATTGTGTTCCAGGCAAAACGCTGGTCGCTGAAGGGCCACAACAACAGGGTGCCGTAGGTGGTACAGGCGTCGAGCAGACCGTGCGTAGCATAGCCCAGCACACAGAAGAGGTAGGTTTGCCAAGGCGAGAGCCCCCCACGCCGACCGATCAGGCCGTGCAGCAACAGCGCGCAGATGAGCCCACCAAAGGGCACGAAAAATAGCGAGTGAGTAAACTGCCGGTGGTACTCGAGAAACAGCAGGGGATCTTCACTGGAGCGAATCAGTACGTCGAGGTCGGGCGCCATGCCAGACAGGAAGCCCAACAGTCCAGCACTGACAACCTGCCGGCGTTGCGCCATCGCCTGGGGAAATGCTGCGCCAAGTGCGCCCTGGGTTAATGGATCCATCGTGCTCCTCTCTATCACTGCGGGCCCGGTGCTGCAACTTTTCCACAGCTTGCAGGTCCGACCAAGCGTGTTTACGCTGCACTTCCGCAAATGGACGAGGAGATTACCCCATGCGCCTGAGCTTTGTTACTGCAATCGCTGCCAGCATGCTGCTGAGCGCCTGCACCACCAACCCCTACACAGGCCAACAACAGGCCAGCAAGGCGGCTACCTACGGAGCCGGTGCCGCCGCAGTCTGTGCACTGGTGGGAGCAATCGACTCCGGCAAACACGCGCGCAATGCCGCCCTGGGTTGCGGCATTGTCGGCGCGGGCGTCGGCGCCTACATGGACGTGCAGGAAGCCAAGTTACGTGAGCAGTTGCAGGGAACCGGCGTGCAGGTTGCACGGGAAGGTGACAATATCCGCCTGATCATGCCCGGCAACATCACGTTTGAAACGGGCTCGTACAACCTGCGTGAAGGTTTCTACCCGACACTGAACTCGGTAGGTGAAGTGCTCTCGAAGTATGCCGACACCACCCTGCGCATCACCGGTCACACTGACAACACCGGCGGTCGCGCCATGAACCAGACACTTTCGGAGCGCCGGGCCGCCAGCGTTGCTGACTACCTTGTCACCCGCTCCGTCGATCGCTCACGCATGCTGGTACAGGGCATGGGCTTTGACCAACCAGTTGCCGACAACACTACCGAGCAGGGACGCAGCCAGAACCGGCGCGTGGAACTGACCATCCTGCCCAAGGTGTAGCACTCAGTTGATATCGAAGCTGTAATACAGGTCTACCGAGCTCTCCAGCCGACTGACCACCTCCAGCCACAGGCGCGCCTGCAGGTACAGGCGCGCCGTGAGCACATTGATGGGCTCATATAATCCCACCCCGTAGGACAGGTATATCCGCTCGCCGATGTAGCCACTCACCGTGGCGGCTGTGTCATCTTCTGAACCATCAGTGCCAAATTCCACGTTGCGCAACCCGGGCACCTTGTTCAGTTCCTCCACCAGAGCACTGCGATTCATCAGGCTGGTGCCCAGCGACAGCGCCATCGCAGTGCCGTCCGCACCCGCCCCTGAATCCAGCCCCCGGCCACGCAGCAGGTAAGAAAGCGCCTCGGTCTGCGACATCGCAGGCTCCGCGTATACGGTCAACTCAGGCTGTTCCAGTGTGCCGGTTACCGTGACCCCGGCGCGGACATCCTCCGCGGGTATTTCACGTTCCGCACGCAAGTTGAGCTCCGGGTTTTCCGGCACCCCACTGAAGGCAATTCGCCCCTGGCGCACCAGCAACCGCTGGCCATAGGCGCGCAACTCACCGCCAAGGATGTTCAGGTTGCCAAACAACTGCAGCGGCCTCTCGGGCGCCTGTCGCAGGCTGAGATCCCCTCCCACCGTGATGTTCAGATCCTTGCCGCGTATACGGAACCGGTCCTTGATACGCAGTCTCAGATCGGCGTCCAGGCGTAGCGGGTTGTGTGCTTCCAGCGGCTTCCCCGTGAAATCGACTTCAACCACGTCGTCGGACAAGGTTACGCTACCCGGTGGTAGTTCCTCGTAGGCCAGCAGTCCCTCGTGCACCAGCACCTCGCCCCGGGCCTGCATCCCTGAGGGCGTTATGGCCAGTTGCAGGTCGGGTGACACCTCAACCTGCGTACTGGGCGGATACAACAAGCGGTTCTTAATGCCTTTGATGTTGAGGCGTAAAGCAGGTTTTTCCCCCAACTGCGCGTCGCCGTTCAGTTCAAGTTGCCCTCCTCCCAACATGGCAAAGCCACGCAGGTTTGCCCGCGAGCCCGCCAGGGCAATCTGCATATCGATATCGTCAAGCTCCGTGGGATTGACCTCCAACCGCAGCACCCCGTCGGTCCAGCGGAGAACGCCGTCTGCGAGCGGTTCCTGGACGGAGCCGGAGAGCGTTACCTGCCCGTTCAAGGTCCCTTCAAAGCGCTCCAGTTGCGGCAAAAATGGCCGCAAGGCGGCCACCTGCAGCGCGTCGATGGCCAGCTCACCCTGCAGCAGCCCTTTGCGGTCAGGGGGCAGCTGCACAGTGAGCGCCAGACGCTGGCGGTCGTCCTGAAACAAGCCCGCCCGCAGGCCGAGACCACGGTCATCCTGCTGCAGGGTCGCTTGCAGGGTGTCCCAGGTGAAAGTGGCCGACTCCCCTTCCGGATAAAACTGGGTTAGCGAACCACCAGAACTGGACAGTTGCGCCTGCGCACGCAGGGCGGATCCGCCGCCCCAGGACAGCGCGATGTCCGCATTCAGCGGTCCGCGAGCCTCAAGCTGCTGTGGCAGCAATGCGGCGAACAAGGCCAGGTCGCCAGTCAGCTGGCCTGTGAAACCGCCAGTCGCCCCGAGCTGTATGTCAGAAAAACACAGCTCAGTCTCCGGCAGCTGCCAACAATGTGCGCTCAGCGTACCGCTGCGGCCCGCAAAGCGTGCCTGCACCGGGGCGCCAAGAGCCAGCGGTCCAATCGGTGTGGTAAACTCCGTGCGCTGCAACGCGACTTGCCAAGCTCCCTCAATGGCCGTCGCAGCGACCTCCAGCTCCCCCGCGACATCGCCTTCACTGGTCAGTACCAGCGTAGCGATTTCCGGGTCCGCCTCGAACCCGAGACTCAGCCCATCGAGGTTGACCCCCGCCAGTTCCAGCTGATCCAGTCGCAGACGACCCGTCCCCCGGGGCGCATCGCCGAGGCTTACCGTGCCCTCAAGAACACCGCGATCCGCCCGCAGACTGTTCCAGCGTATTCCTTCGACGCTACCGCGCAGCGCCAGACTGTTGTCAGCGCGCTGCCAATCGACATTGAGCAGGACGCTGCCCCCCGCTCCCCGCGACCATCGGCCAAGATCTGCGATGCCCAGTTCGGCGCGCGCGCCCGCGGCACCCGCAGCGCCCGCCGAAATATCAATCTCCGCCCCGTTGACCTGTGCACGCAGGGCACCGTTGCGGATCAGTTCGCCGGAGTCGAGCTGCAATCCACCCTTGATCATCGCCGGCAGACCATTGACGTCTCCCACCAGGTCAACATCCTGCAGCTCCGCTTGCCAGCCGTCTTCGACTAGACGACCGCGCGTAGACACTGAGCCCGCCATCTGCCCGAACAGATAGTCGCTCAGTTCCGGCATCTGCAAACCACCGCTGTGTACCAAGGCCTCCCAGGCAATGGCATCCCCGTAGTTCAGCCTGCCCTCTACGGAGAGACTTCCCGCCTCGGCGGCATCCAACCGTAAACTGTGCACCTGCACCAGACCCGGGGCATGGCGTGCAGAAAGCTCCAGACCCAACATGGCATAGCCCAGATCCCGTATCTGGGCCGCCAGTGTCAGGTCCTGCACGTCGAGATCGCCCTGTGCCGTTGCTCGCAGAGGCCAGCGCAAGGTTGCTTCGAGCAGCTCCGGCGGCAGGCCGGATACGCCGGGCAAATTCCCCAGCAGCAATGGCTGATCACCATTGAGACGCAACGAGACGTTGAAGGGCAGCGTTGGCGCCAGCAAGTCCACGTCACCTGTGAGCTGTACCTGTGGCTCCCCCGGCGAAAGCAGTTCCAGCTGCAGCGCGCGCGCAGTGCCAGACAGTGCAAGCTGTATCTTGCGCGCACCCAACTGCATCGGCAGAGATGGCATGTCGAGATCGGCACGTACTTCCAGCTGCAGGGGCCAGTCCCCCGCCAGGGCGACCTGCCCGCTCGCGTCCAGCCGGCCCCGAGCCTTCTGCGACACGTTCAGCGAAGCAATCTCCAGACGCTCCCCGCGCCAGCGCAGTGCACCGCTGATAGACTCAAATTCTTCGAGCCGGTCACCCTGACGCACACTCAGGCGCTCCAGAAGCAGGTCGTCGACTGCCAGTGTCAGTGGCAGTACCAGCGATGGTAAAACGAGGGACGTCGGCGCTGAAGACGCCGTCGCATCCAGGACAAGTTGCGCCTCGCGCAGGACGACGGCCCCGAGGTAAAGGCCTTCCGGTGTCACTTCGATATCCAGTTCGCTGGCGCCCTGCTGCCACACCCCCCCGGGCCAGCGGACCTCCACTCGCCCTATACGGACTCCTGGCGCAAGCAGCCGCAGTGGCAACGCAAGCATCTCGATGGGGCCGTCCTCACGCGCCTGCGGCTCAGTGTCTTCCACAGCGGGGTCGCCGGGCAGCAGGCTGACCTCAATCTGCTCGATATCCAGCTCAGAGAAGCAAAACCGGCTCTGCCAAAGGCAGGCCGGGCGCAGTCGACTGTGCACGCCGGAGAGCTCCACCTCGAGGCCATCCAGCGACAGGCGCAGGGTTGCCAGCCGCAGCTCTCCGGCGAGGCGGCCACCCTCGTAGATGACCTGCACAGGGGCTGTGGATGGCAGCACACTGAACAGAAGCCGCGTGCCAGCAGCACTGAAAGGCAGCAGCATGAGTGCGATGACAGCGACCAGCACAGCCGCGCTCACAATGGCCACCAGCCTTTTCAAAACTCGGCTCCGATGTTGATGTGAAAGCGCCAGTCGGGGTTGTCCTCACTCACGCTGTTGGCAATCTCCACCTTCACGGCACCGACCGGCGTCAGGTAGTGAAGGCCGAATCCGGCGCCGACAACGGCCTCAAACTCCCCCTCATCAAAGGCATCGCCTCCGTCAACAAACACGGCTGCACGCCACTCCGGCAAAAACCGGTACTGGTACTCGACGCTGGCGAGCGCCAGCCGGTCCGCACCCAGGACATAATCCACGGCCTCTCCATTGCGCAGCGTCACGGGCACCGTGTTGCCGATGGACTGGTAACCGTAACCACGCAGGCTCTGCGACCCGCCGGCAAAAAAGCTCAGTGACGGTGCCAGGTCATCGCGCTGGCCCTCTCCGATCAAGGCCGCGCCGGCCTCGGCGCGACTGACAACCCGGCCGCGCTCGCCCAACGGCATCACATACACCCAGTTGGCATAGAGACGGGTCATGTCGATACTCGAACCAAGTTGGCTTGAGGTTGCCTCGACCTCATAGAACTGGCTGAAACCGCGGTCGGGATTCACCGGTGACCCTTGTCGGGTTTTGTGGGACAGGGTGAAACCAGGCAACACGTAGTCTTCGTCACCGGTAACCGTCGCGGCATCCCAGCGTTCATTCAGCAGACGCAGGTGATAACTCAGCACCCAGTTGCCATAGCGCCGCTCGCGCCGGACCTGCGCCTCATTCTGGTTACTGTCTAGATCACCGTACTCGTTCTGCTCTACCCGCAGCGAAAGTTGCAGGACGTCATCCAGCGGGTGGGTCAGGGGTATGTTGTAGATAAACTGCCCGCTGGGGTTGATGCGGGAGTATTCGAAGCGGGTTTCCTGGCTGTGCCCAAAGCGATTCACGCGGGGCGTTTTCCAGGTCGCGGAGACGCGCTCTTCGGTGTCGGTACTGAACCCGATGCCCAGTTCGATAGTATGTCGCTTGGCGGGATACAGTTCCAGCCGTACTGGCACACGCCCCGCTTCCCGCTCCTCCAGCAGGGGCCGCAGGGTGACACCGGAAAAATAGCCGGTGCGCTGCAACTCCGCCTGCAGGGTCTGGAGCCTGGCGACATCGTACGGCTCACCGGAGCTGAAGCTCCTCAGGGATTCAAGCAGGGTCGGCGACACGATGTCCTCGGCATAGCGCAACTCACCCACCTGGTAACGATCGCCACTGGCATAGTGCAGGTGCACTCGCGCGGTGTTCGCAGCTGGCTCCACCTCCACAGAACGCTGCAGCAGGCGGGCATCGAAGTAGCCCCGGCGCTGACCCAACTGCAGCAGGGCATTGCGCAGAGACTCATACTGGCCGTGGTGCAGGATATCCCCCAGTGCAACGCCGGGCGACGCCAAGAGGCGCTGAAAAGCGGGGTCGCTCTGGGCGGCCCCGGTGACAGCTATATCCAGCTCAGCGATTGTGACTGGCGGACCGGGGGTGACCGACACCAGCAGCTGCCAGGGACTGCGGGACCTGTCTACAGAGAGGTCGATGTCGGCGCGGTAATAACCCAGCGCCTTCAGGCTGTCAGCGACCCGCTCCCGCGCCGACGACAGAAAGTTGCTGCGCGCCGCCTCGCTCTCCGGTGCCGCGCCCAACCAGGCCTCGACATTGGCACGCTGGGCTTTGTCCAGCCCGTCAAGACGGTATTCCAGCAGCGCGTCGGCGGCGAGCAAAGGACCCGGCAACAGACAGCAGACGAAAACCCAGAGGCCAGAAACCCGCAACACGGCGACGGATTACCTGATCAGGCTCGGTCGATGCGTTGGGCACGACCCCAGTAATTATAGCCGGCAATGCGCGGCGTATTCGGCAGATACATCGTCTGCAGCTCATCGACCTGGAAACCACCCGAGGCAAGCAGCGCGGGAATATCACGATTGAGATTACAGCCGCCGCAGACGGACGCCCAGACACCATTGATCCGGTTCTGCCAGCGCTGCACCCCGTGGTCCGGCGCAAGGCCGTGCTCGCAGAACAGCAGGTCGCCACCCGGCTTGAGCACCCGCGCCATGCCGCGGAGCGCTGTAATGGGGTCGGGGATGGTACACAGGGCAAAGGTCACCACCACCGTATCGACACTGTCATCCTCCAGCGGGATGGCCTCACCCGGCAAACCCACGAACTCGACGGGAAAAGACAGCGCCTCAGCCCGCTTGCCTGCGAGCTCCCAGGATTTCTCCGACGGATCAAGGCCAATCAGCCGCGTCACTTTCAACG
>CEOG01108573.1_pt1 | contig 15001 bp, 13 predicted proteins | sample 530301 | NCBI WGS metagenome assembly CEOG01 (sample SAMEA2619903, study PRJEB7988) | marine metagenome | biome: marine biome (ENVO:00000447); feature: surface water layer (ENVO:00002042); material: "saline water (ENVO:00002010), including plankton (ENVO:xxxxxxxx)" | depth 5 m | reverse complement strand
AAAGTCGGCGCCTCCGCCGGATTTATTTTCACCCAGAGCATGACAACGATAATAAACCCGGCAATGGATACGAGACCTGGCAGAATGCCCGCCAGAAACAGCTTGCTGATGGAGGTTTCCGTGAAAATGCCATAAAGAATGAAAGGCACACTCGGCGGTATAAGAGATCCCAGCGTGCCGCCAACTGCAACCGAAGACGTCGCGAGCCGAGGGCCATACCCCGCCTTCAGCATTTCCGGCGTGCAGATCCGCCCCATTGCGGCCGCGCAGGCGACACTGGAACCCGTAATCGCCGAAAACCCGCCACAGCCGAGAATGGATGCAATGGCGAGCCCGCCCGGTAGCCTCGCCAACCAGACTCGCGCCGCATTATAGATGTCTGTCGTAATGCGGGCATGAAACGCTACCTGGCTCAGCAGAATAAACAAAGGCACCATTGTCAGTTCAAATGAATGCACGAAGGCATAGCTGTTTGCCGTGACAATCGTCGCCGCGCTACGCCAGCCAGCATCTGCATTAAAGTCCCCACCTTCAGGCCAGGCATAGAAAAGGAAGGTGCAGCCAACCGCCACCGCCCCTAAAGCAAAGGCAATGGGAACCCGCAGAACCAACAGCAGCACGACCAGCAGAAAGCCGCAAATTCCGAGCATAAACGGATCCATCTGCTATTCCTTTACTTTCGGTTCATCATAATCATAGAGGCGTAACAGATCCGTGATCAGAACCAGCAGCATACGGACAAGCATCAGCGCAAAGCCGATAAAAAACATAGTCCGGCCTGGCCATTCCGGCAGATACAGGTCACCATCAAAATAGCTGCCATACTCAATCGCCGTCACAAGGTCCATCCATGTGGCATATGTCAGCGGCACAACCATCACCAGACCGACAAGGGCTGCGAACATATCCAGCAGGATACGCGCCCGGCCCGTTGCCCAGTTGGTAAACAGCTCCACCGCGATATGGCCGCGATCGGCGGTCACAAAGGCCCAAGGCAGAGCCACCAGTGTCACCATCAATTCCCCCGCGATAATCAGGTCATCTGGAATGATCGAGCCCACGAAATACCGGGCCACCACGGTGACAATAATCATGGAACCGAGAACAGCTATGCCCGCACAGGAAAGCCACAGCCCTAGTTTTTCGAGCCAGACAAGGATTGCCGGATCAAGCCGACGCAGATCCGACAGATCCTCTTTCGGGAGGCCTATTTCCTGTTCCACGGATAGCCCTGCTCATCACGAATTTTTTCATATTTTGCAACCAGCGCCATATAGCTGTCGTAAATGTCCTGTGCTGGCAGACCATCTTTGGTCATCCGCTCGATCCAGCCGGGAACCTTGTCATAGCCCATCTGTTCGAGTTTTTTCTTGTCGGCGGGATCCATCGCCGCGACTTCAACCGGATCATCACCGCTGGTCATACGTTCCAGAGCCTTCACATTGGCTTCGGTCAACTGCTGCGCAAACCGGTCAATGAAATCCGATGTGATTTGGCGAATAATCTGCTGATTTTCCTTGGAAATCTCGTTAAATGCCTCTTTATTCATCACAATGCCATAGGACAGATGCTGCCCCCAATTCAGCTCCGTCAGCTTCTTGGCCACTTCATTCTGTTTGAACACCTCGATGGCGTAGAGATAATTCTGGTTACATTCCACCACACCGGAATCAAGCGCGGTATAGACCTTGCCCTGGCTCATCCGGACCACATCTGCCCCGAGATCTTTCAGCACGTCGCCATAGGAGCCCGCCGCGCGGATCTTAGTGCCTTTGATATCATCCAGCGTCGTGATGAACTTGTCTTTGCAGAGGATCTGAATCGCGCTGGTCGACAGGTTTGTGAGATAGACGAGGTTGAGCTCATCGAACATCTTCTGCAATGCCGGATGGGTCAGAGACAGCTCATAGATAGCCCGCATCCCAACCCAGACATCGGCATTGGCAATCGGCACATCACCCACGCTGTAGGCCGCCAGTTCTTTCGGCGTATAGGCGGATATGATCGCAGCAATATCCGCCGCGCGGTTACCAACCCCCTTCAAGCCGGAGCGTGAATCAAGCAACGCGCCGCCCCAGTGAATATCCGCCGTTACCTCGCCATTTGTCCGTTTGCCGATTTCATCGGCCATCCATTGCAGGTTATTGGCCTGCACGCCCCGGTTCGGCTGCCCTTCAGACCAGCGCAGCTTCGTCTGCGCCAGCGCTGTTGTCGAGAGTGCAACAGCAGCCGAAAGCGTTACGGCGGCCACGGCCCTTGTCCAGTTTCTTGTCAGTCTCATTTGGTAGGTCTCCCGCGTTGATTTTTCCATATGGAGTAAAATCCGCTCTCCCGCTCCTAGCCGGAATTATCGGTTTCCACCCCTTCCCCGTCGTCTTATTTTTATTTCTTATTTCACAAATTTATTAGATATCTAATTATTGTCAAGGAACAATGGTGCCCCACTCAAGCCCGCTGTCAATATGACTTTGGCAGCCCCAGAACATGCTCCCCAATATAATTCAGGATCATTTCACCACTAACGGGGGCGAGCCGCGCCAGAAAGATTTCCCGGAAATATCGTTCGACATGAAATTCCTTCGCATAGCCCATGCCACCATGGGTCATCACGGCCCGTTCAACCGCCGTAAACCCCGCTTCTGCTGCCAGATATTTCGCGGCATTCGCCTCCGCCCCACATGGCTTTCCGGCGTCGTAGAGCTTCGCTGCCTGAAAACACATCAGGTTGGCCGCCTCAAGCTGCGCCCAGGCATCGGCAAGCGGATGCTGAATGCCTTGGTTCATCCCGATGGGACGACCGAACACCACGCGTTCCTTCGCATATTCCACGGCCCGGCGCAGTCCAGCCCGGCCATAACCGACAGTTTCCGCCCCGATCAGGATGCGCTCCGCATTAATGCCATGCAGAATATATTTGAATCCTTTGCCCTCTTCTCCGATCAGATCATCCTTGGAAACCGGCAGGCCATCAATAAACACGGCGTTTGAATCGACCGCCTTGCGGCCCATTTTGTCAATTCTCTGCACATCCACATATTTACGGTCGAGATCGGTATAAAAAAGCGACATGCCACCGGTCGGTTTACTGCATTTATCGCGTGGCGTTGTTCGGACCAGCAGCAGGATCTTGTTGGCCCGCTGGGCAGTGGAGGTCCACATCTTGCGGCCATTGATAATGTACTTGCCGCCGTCCCATTCGGCCTTTGTCTCGATTGCCGAGGTATCGAGGCCCGCATTGGGTTCCGTCACGCCGAAACAGCAGCGGTCTTCCCCGCGGATGAGCGGTGGCAACATCCGCTGTTTCTGCTCCTCCGTCCCGTAGGCAACGATGGGGCTCGGCCCGAAGATATTGATATGAACCCCGCCTCCGCCCGTATATCCCGCCCCGGATTCCGTGATAGCCTGCATCATGATGCAGGCCTCCGTAACGCCAAGACCCGCCCCGCCATATGCTTCCGGCATGGCAATGCCGAGCCAGCCATCCGCCGCAATATCCTCTACGAATTCTTCTGGAAACTGACCATCGGTATCCCGCTCCAGCCAATAGTTAGCGCTGTATTTCTGGCATTTCCTGTCGATGGCATCACAAATTGCCATCTGTTCCTCGGTCCACCCCAAATCGATCATTACTCCCTCCACATTTCCTGACGGGATCTGTCGCTAAGCCTGCTTGCTGCAGGTCTCGACAATTCCGGCCGCCATTAATTTTTCGATATCCTTCTCCGAAAAGCCAATTTCCTCGAGCAGCTGAATGCTATGCTCACCAAGCTCCGGGGCGCGACACGCGGGACGTTTCGTAACGCCGTCAATCCAGAGTGGGCTGTTGACAGTACGATCTGCCTTTCCTTCGAGACCATAAAGTGGCGTTAAAGCGCCGCTGGCATTTGCCTGAATATCCTCCGGGATATCCCGCAGCCGGTGAACGGCGCCAAAGGGAATGTTTTTCGCATCCAGCCGTTGTTGCCAGTGAGCCATGTCGCGGGAGAGAAAGATCGCATCGAGAATTTCGATCAGTTCGCCCGCATGGGCGTGCCGTGCCGCCATAGTTGCGAAACGGGGGTCCTGTTGCAGTTCCTCCCGCTCGATCACGGTCAGCAGATCAGGCCAACGCTTCTGTTCCGGCAGCAAGACAAGGTGAAACCAGCGATCATCCGATGTGCGATAGAGATTATGAAGGGCATTATCCGCCGCCTCCCGCGCCGGGCGATAATCATACTCGGCCCCGGCCAACATCGCCTGCACCTGCACCGAATTGCACCACAGACCATTGGCCATCAGGTTCGATTTGACGGACGCCCCCTCGCCCGTCACTTCTCGGCGATACAACGCCGTCATGATCGAGGCAAAAAGGGTAATTGCGGAGATATGATCACCCATGCCGAGGGCAACGCGGGAGGGCGGCGCATCCGGCGCCGGGCGAATGGTGTCCATCAGCCCGGTTCGCGCCCAGAGCGCCGTGTGATCGAAGCCGGACCTTTCCGCTTCGGGTCCCTCCTCCCCATAGGCGGAGAAGGATGCGTAGATAAGCCGCGGGTTCAACGCCTTCAGATCGTCATAAGCAAGACCCAGCTTTTTCCGGCTTTTGAGTGGGGTATTCAGGATCAGCACACCCGCGTCACGCAGCAGCCGGTGAAAAACGGCCATCCCCTCTGGCGCCGCAAGGTCTAGGGCAAGGCTGCGCTTGTTGCGGTTATCCATCTGCCAGCTATAGGCGATCTCGCATGGTGGGTTGCCCGCTGACAGATGCACCTGGCGATAAGGATCCCCTGTTCCGGGCGGCTCCACCTTGATCACATCCGCTCCGAAATCCGCAAGGATTGCCGCTGCCGCCGGTCCGGCGATATAGCTGGACGCATCCAGCACACGGAGACGGGATAAGAGGGTATTCGATGCCGGTGCGGGAGAATTTCCAGCCATATCAGCGGCCCTTCCAGACCGGGGCGCGTTTTTCGGCGAACGCACGCGGGCCTTCCTTGCCATCTTCACTTTCCCAATCGACCTGAATGCGCTTCTCATGCATATGGTCATAGAGCGGCCGCCAGGCATACCGCAGATCAAAAGCTCGCTGGAAAGTTTCCTTCTGGGTCTGAACCGCAAGGGGAGCCTGCTTGGCAATGATTTTTGCAATTTCCAGCGCGCGTTCCACCAGCCGTTCCGCCGGGACGATTTCCGTGACAATGCCAAGCTCATAAGCCCGCTGCGCCGCCATCCGCTCCGCCGTTCCCATATAGGCCATGCGGCGGATCGGCCCCTGCGGCACCCGCAGAGCCATGCCCAGCATTTCCCTGAGCGGCACCCAGCCGACGCTGACATGCGGTTCAAGGAAGGTGGCACTTTCCGACGCGATGGCAAAATCCGCCTGCCACATGAAATGCCAGCCACCCCCGGCGACAACGCCATTCACCGCACAGATAACAGGCTTGAAGAAATTTTCCGGCACATCACCCCAGGCATCGAACCCCGTATCACCCGCCTCGGAAGCGAGCTTCATATCGGCGCCGGTGCAGAAATGGCGTGTTCCCGCGCCGGTCAGAACCACCGCCCGCACCGCGTCATTTTTCATAAGTTCCGGCCATAACGCAATCAGCGCATGGGCCATGGCGGCGTCGCTGGCATTGCCGGCTTCCGGCCTGTTGAGGGTTACGAGCGCAACGCCTTCATCAATCTCGCAAAGAACCGGTTGAGATCCCATCATAAACACTCCCTGTCTGGCGCTTTTGCGCAGTTTTTATATAACGGAATGTTTAATTAGATATCCAAACCAGTCAAGTTAGATATCTAAGAAAAAGGTGTAAATACTACAGAATGAATAGCTCTCGACATAATTATTATAACGCCGGATGCCCTTATCACGATCAAATAAAAAAGCTCCCGGAAGAAGATAATCTCCCGGGAGCGGTATAAACATAAACCATCAAAGCGGAGATCTAACGGGCGGCATAGCCGCCATCAAGCGCGAGTTCGGTTCCGGTCATGAAAGAGGATTCGTCACTGGCAAGGAATAGCGCGCCATAGGCAATCTCGATCGGTTCCGCCCGGCGACCGAGCAGATTACGCCGTTTCACCAGTTCGGCGAATTTCTCCTGTGAGATATTGCGCGTGGCGAGCGATCCGTCGAACATCGGCGTGACTGTCCCTCCGGGATGCAGGGAATTGCACCGGATATGATAGCCAAACTCTGCCACCTCGACCGCGACAGCCTTTGAGAAAAGCCTGACCCCACCCTTTGACATGGTATAAATGCCAGATCGCGCGGTTCCGACAAATCCCGCGGTCGAAGAGACGTTAATGATGGACCCCATCGGCAGATCCCTCCCCCGATGCTTCATATGCCGGATGGCATATTTGCAACCAAGAAACACCCCCTTCAGATTAACATCACAAACTTTGTTATAAATCTCGACAGTCGTGTCCTCAATCGGTGTCTGGTCGCCGACGCCAGCGCAGTTCATCAATACATCAACCCGGCCAAACTGATCCACCGCCTTTGTGAAGGCCGTCTGCCAGTCCGCCTCGGATGTTACATCCATCGGCATGGCCAGGGCGGAGCCGCCCGCATCTGTGATGCTTTTAGCCGCTTTACTGCACGCCTCTTTATTGAGGTCGCAAATAATGACATTTGCCCCCTCCTCCGCAAAAAGGGTTGCGGTGGCAAGGCCTATGCCACTGCCCGCACCGGTAATGATAGCTGTTTTTCCCGTAAGCCGCGCCATTCCCCCCTCCATCAGATCGGGAACCGCTCGCGCGTCCAAGCGACGAGGCGCTCCAATACATGGTTCAGCGTCTCGTTGCCGTTATCTCCTTCATCCGGTTCGAAGTAATGCAACGCCTCCGGAATATCCCAATATTCCTTATCCTCTGACTGGATGGTGTTGAAGGTCACCTGGGAATGGGTGGCAGGGAAAACCTCCAGGTCCTTGCCCGCATGAATAACCACCGCGGGTTCGGTAATGGACGACCCGCTATGCAGAATGCTCGCGTTTGAAGACAAACCCGACCATGTCGAAAGCCAGCCATGCGGTGTCATGATTCTGGCAAAACCGAACCGCTGAAAATTCATCAGATCTGGACGCGGACTCATGATCGATCCATAACCGCGCGGCGAAGGATCCAGCGTCTTATCGGCATAATGCAAATTCGCCATTGTCCGGTAGATCACCATGACCGGTTCGAAATACTGCTGCTGCATCACCCGGCGCTGGACATCGGCGGGAAGGTCTTCAAAATATTCGCTGCCATGTATCCGCGCAGCATCCTCTGCTTCCTTGATCCATTCACGGGCAATACTGTCGAGCCGCTGGACACGGGCAAGCTGACCGTCGCGGAATTTTTTAACAAACTCCGGAGAATATTCCACCCACTCTGGTGCTGGTTTGAAACCGTTCGCCGGATCATACATATCAAATTCCGGATTGGTTTTAAGCGGGTCATGCTCATCCGCAACAGACGGATCGATGACCTCATTAATGATCAGGCCTTCGCCCGTATGCGCCGCCATATAGATATGGGCATCGCCGGGAATGAGTTCCGCCTTTTCAAGCCCGGTCGGGCGACCCCCGGGGGTAAATTTGATACGGTCTTCTGGCTTCGCGACCGCCTGTGACTGATAAAAGGAAAACAGCGATCCCCCACCGGAATTGCCAAGCAGGATGATCTTTTCAGCCCCGTTTTCCTTGAGCCATTTCATATAGGCGGCGATATCGAGAACTAGCTTTTCATGCAGGCAGTCGGAATCATTGTTAAGGCTGCGCATATTCGCGCCCATGCAGCCATAACCCGCCTTCAGAAATCCGGGAAAGGCATGATGTTCGGAAAAATCCCCGCGCGGATGGGCCGCAATGACGACCACTTTCGGATTTGGATTGTTATCGGGCCGCCAGAAGGTGCCGCGCACCCGTGTCTTGTCCGCCGCATCAAGCGTCACAGCAATGCCGGTTACCCCTTCAACCGGATCACGGAAACGGATCTGCGTTCCATGCCAGTATGTTTTAGAAAGTAGTCTCATAGCTCCAGGGTCCTCCACATAATTTTATTTTATCAAAGCATTGTATTTGGCAGGATGAGTGAGAGTATCGGGAATGCCAGCAGCAACCCGAGAACAATTATTTCGGCGATCAGGAAACGGCTAATTCCGGCGAAAATGGTATGAACGGGAATATCCCTTCCCACCACCGATTTGACGACGAAAGCATTCAGACCAACTGGCGGCGTGATCAGGCCGATTTCCAGCAGCTTGACAACAATAACCCCGAACCAGATCAGGTTATATCCCATGTCCTCAATTAACGGCACGGTGATCGGCAGGGTGAGCAGCAGAATGCCGATCGGATCAAGAAACATGCCGAGCAGAATAAACGCGAGGGTGATCAGCCCGATAATCATCCAGTTGGCGAGATTGGCATCCTGAAGTTCGGCAATCAGCCAGGGCGCAACCCCGGTGAGCGAAATAAAGGAAACAAAAATCTTGGCGCCAAAAGCAATCAGGAAAATCATCGCCGTTTGATAAGCTGTTTCGCGCAGTGAATTGATGAAGCTCGCAAGATCAAGCCGCTTGAGCAGCACACCAATGATGGTTGCCACAACAACGCTGATTGCCGCCGCTTCGGTCGTCGTGAAAAAGCCGCCAAAAATTCCGAAAATAATAATGCCGAACAGGGTAACCGCCGGCCAGGTGCGAAGCGCCGCCCGGCGCCTGTCTCCGCGCTTGAGTTCCATCTCCACCACCGGCGCCTCTGCCGGGTTGAATTTAACCCAGCTCAGGACAACGATGATAAAAGCAACGAGAGAGATCAGCCCCGGAAGCAAGCCCGCCATAAACAGCTTGCTCACCGACTGTTCCGTGAAAATGCCATAGAGAATGAAAGGAACGCTCGGCGGAATGAGGGAGCCAAGCGTCCCACCAACCGCGACAGATGACGTTGCAAGCCGCCGCCCATATCCATAGCGCAGCATCTCTGGCGTACAAATGCGGCCCATGGCGGCGGCGCAGGCGACGCTGGAACCGGTGATGGCGGAAAAGCCGCCGCACCCCATGATCGAGGCAATGGCAAGCCCGCCCGGCACCCGGGCCAGCCAGACCCGCATCGCATAATATATATCCGTCGTTATACCCGTGTGAAAGGCAAGATGGCTGAGCGCGATAAACAGCGGCAGCATGATCAACTCGAACGAATGTACGAAATCATAGGTGTTCGATGTCAGAACCGGCGCTGCCGCCCTCCAGCCGCGGATCAGATCAATTTCGCCGCCGACTGGCCAGGAGTAGTAAGCAATGGTGCAGACTACGGCGACGGATCCCAGCGAAAAGGCAATGGGAACACGCGCGATCAGCAAAATCAAAACAGCGAAAAAGCCGCCAAGTCCAAGGAGAAGGGGATCCATCAGAGTAAATCTTTATGTGTAGTGACGCTTTCGCGGCGATAATTGTATAATCGACACGCATCATCCCTGAGTAAGAAAGCAAAGCGCGCCAGCATCAGGGCATAGCCAAGAAAAAACATCAACCGCCCGGGCCATTGCGGTAGATACAGATCCCCATCGAAATAGCTGCCGTAATCAATTGAGGTCATCAGCGCACTACCAACGGCCAGCGTAAGGGGAACCATCATAACGAGGGCGGCAAAAGTGGACAGAATATCCAGCCAGATATTACCCCTGCCCTTTACCCGCGTCGTAAAAACCTCGACCGCGATATGACCGCGATCCGCCGTTACAATGGCCCAGGGCAAAGCGACCAGCGCAACCATAAGCTCGCCCGCAATAATAATATCGTCCGGTATGGCCGAGCCGATAACAAGGCGCCCCGCAATGGACACAGTCACCAGCAGCGCCAGAACAACAATCGCAATGACGGACAGATCAAGACCGGCTTTCTCAATCACCGAGAGGAAGCGCGGACCGGGCAGATTTTCCCGGTCCAGCCCCGCGCCAGATTCTACTTCGGCGCCCATGGATACCCCTTCGTATCCCGAATTTCCTCATATTTCGCAACCAGCTTCAGATAGGTATCGAAAATATCCTGCCCGGGAAGACCGGCATCATTTGCCCGTTCCACCCAGCTATCAAAATATTTCATCCCCTGGGCTTCCAGCTTCGCCTGCGCCTCTGGCGTCATCTTGGCAACCTCAACGGCATCGGCCCCTTCGGTTATTGCCTTGAAGCTTTTGTCATAGGCTTCGATCGAGGCCTTCGCGTGCACATCAATGAACTCGGAAGAAAGATCCCGAACGAGTTTCTGCTGATCGGGTGTCAGGTTATTAAAGCTGTTTTTGTTCATGACCACGCCAAAAGCAAGATTCTGCCCCCAGTCAAGCCGGGTCAGCTTTTTGGCAACTTCATTCTGTTTGAGTGCGTCGATGGCCGTCATATAATTCATGTTGCAATCAACAACCCCGGAATCGAGAGCGCTGTATACCTTCGGTTGCTCCATGCGCACCACATTGGCGCCGAAATCGCTGAAAGCCTGACCATAAGGGCCAACAGCGCGTATTTTCAATCCTTTAAGATCATCCGTTGTCTCAACATGTGTGTTCTTACACAGAAGCTGCACCGCACCGGTTGTCACATTGGTCAGATAGACGAGATTCAGATCGTCCCACATTTTTTGCAGGGCCGGATGAGTCGTCGCAAGTTCATAGATTGCCCGCATGCCAACCCAGATGTCGGAATTGGCCAGCGGCAAATCGCCAATACTATAGCCAGTCAGTTCTTTCGGATTATAAGCAGCCACAATCGTACCAACATCCGCCGAGCCACTACCGACGCCAACCGTCGTTGCACTCCATTTCAGCAGTGCCCCCGCCCAGTGAAAATCGACTTTGATTTCACCATTGCTCTGTTTGGCAAGCTCATCTGCAAACCATTCATAGGTTTCGGCGCGCGCGCCCCGGTTCGGGTTGCCATCAACCCAGCTCAAGGCCGTTTGGGCAGATGCGCCCGGCCCGAACGCCATCACCGACAGCAGACTGCCGCCGAGGAGCGCCATAGTTTTAAGGTGACGTTTCATTTCCACTCCCTATCAAATTTATTTTCCCTGACGTCCGCTCACACAGATATTCATCTTGTTTCGCCGATATTATCGGCCCTTGAGGGGATCGCAATTACGCTGTCTGTTTTTTTAAGCTGACAGCCGGTTTCCTTGCCTCCCAGGAAACTTGCCGCCACTAATACTTAGATGCCTAAGTTTAATGAGTTTGGCCAGCGCCGAATATAATGTCAAGTTCAAAAGTCATAACAATTCTAAACAAGAAAAAGATGCTTATATGCAGAAAAATTGAACTGTCGATTAGACATAATCAGGATATTACAATAATATTTTTATCATTATAATACATATAGTTAATAATTTTTTATGATCTGAATTATAAATTATGATCGACCTCCAGATTTGCGGATTCGGTCTTTCCAAAAGGTCCTATGGCAATTGGTTTTTGCTATAGAATAGCCGGTTTTTTACACCTCTCGAAATGATGCCATCCATCAATCTGACAGGCCATTACAGCAAAAAACCAGCCGCATCGAATAGAACGAAAGGGACAAGGTCGGCCGCTCATAAGAAATGGTCCGCTGACCCCACGCACGACACGTTCGGGCATACCGGTAGATTATTCTAGCGGAGGAATTTAACAGATCGCGCAATCATATATGCGCGATAATCTGCTGGAACCCACTCGCCTCTCGGAAAGGCAAAACGGGATCAAAGTCACATAATATCAGTCTGGCGTTGACTTTCGGGCGGACAATCTATCATTCAGCATGGCAATCCACATATTGATCACATCACCTTCATGTCCGTTTGCCTCCTCCAGGCTGCCCTGCATGGACAGCCCACGAAACAGGCAAACGGTCATCTGCATGATGATATCACGATCCTGCTCCGCGCCCGTTCCTTCAAATATCTGGCGCCACAATGCCTGGCGCAGGGCCGACAGCTCATTGAGAGATTCCACTAGTCCCTGATGCAGCTGCTCATCACCACGAGCCGCCAACATCAACTCCAGCGCAGCCACATATTGCGGATGGCCGAAAATTTCCTTCCACAGAAACCGGATATAACTTTCAACGGTAATCTGCACGGCCGCATCCCCGACCACCGCAGCACGCTTATATTCCCAATCCTGAAGCAGATATTTAAACGACGTAATGACAAGATCATATTTAGTTGGGAAATGATGTGTCTGGGCGCCGCGGGAGACACCGGCTCGCTCCGCAATCATTGTTGTCGTCGTCTTTTCATAACCAACATCGGTAATGACTTCCAGTGTCGCCCGGCAAAGCCGGTCTCTCATCTCCTGCGTCCGTTCCGCCTGGGATCGATGCGCTGTCTTCTTCATGGAAAATTCTCAACCCACTATTAATAAAATTAACTTCATTTCCTGCAAAATTCCGGCGGATATCGCCTGCGGCCCCTCAATAAACCATTGCATGGACAGAGTCACCGCAAGAAATAGAATAGCCGCCTATTGACAAACAAACAAACATGTTTGTATTTTTAAATCACTGGAGACCCTTCTTATATGGCACGCATCATAGAAATGGGTTTTCAAGACGTCAAACAGGAATACAAAATGATGTATCCTGACAGATGAGCCTCAACAGGGAGATTTGACAAATGGGAAAGTTTAAAAAGACGGCTGTGTCCGTCCTTGCACTGGGCGCGCTGCTTCTCGCTCCCGTCATTACGTCGAAGAGCAGCCTCGCCGCCGACACGAAATGGATCAGCGGAGGTCTTGGCACCGAAAGCTCCGATGAAGGCAAGGCTGCCAAGAAATTCCGCGAACTGGTCGCCGAACGTTCCGGCGGGCGAATCCAGATCAACCACCACGACGGCGGACAACTTGGCAATGGCCAGGAACAGATGGAAGCGGTGTCAATCGGCACGCAGCAGATGTTCATTTCCGCCGGATCGCAGGCCTCCCGCCTCGTCAAGGCTTTCGGCGTCATCGATGCGGCTTTCCTGTTCAAAGATTTTTCTCATATGGATCGCTTTATGAAATCTGATATGGGGCAAGAGCTTAACCAGCAGTTAATTGACGAATTTGGGGTGCGTGTCGTCGCATCCAATTGGTATTCACTGCCACGCTGGCTCATGCATAAAAGCAAATTCATTGAATCCGTCGATGATGTGAAAGGCGTTCGCACCCGCACCGCCACCGTACCCATGTATGTACAGAATTATGAAAATATGGGCGCAATCGGGGTGCAAATCGCATATGGCGAACAGTATCTGGCGCTCAGTCAGGGTGTTGTGGAGATGACTGAATCTGCCGCTAACCGCATTCTGCCAACCAAACTTTATGAAGTCGCTCCCTATATTACCGAGGCGGACATGATGTTTCCGCAGGTCAGTGTCTTTGTAAATGAAAAAGCCTGGGCAACGCTCAGCCCGGAAGATCAGAAGCTGATCACCGAAGCCGCGGAAGAAGCGGGCGATTATCAGACCAAGCTGGCTCAGGATGGATTCGCCAAGCAGCGTGAGGAAATCATCGCCAAAGGCGGAAAGTTCCAGCGCATGGATGAAAAAGTACGTCAGCAGTTTGTCGAGAATACGAGCAAAAATATCGACATCATGGTTGAAAAGGGTCTTATTCCCGCTGGCTGGTTTGAAAAGATCACGGCGCTCCGGGAAGTCAACTGACGTTCCAGCCCTTCGGACAATCCGGCAGGCCCCTTCCCAGTTTCAATCCGGTCGGGGCCTGTCGCAATATCCATATCTTCGGGGATACAAACAATCATGCGCCGTCTATTCGAAACATTCTGCATCGGGCTGGAGAAAATTACCGGGATCATATGCGTCCTGTTGATGTTTACCATTGTCATTGCAATGGCCTGTCAGATTTTCTTTCGCTACTTTTTTAACTTACCCCTCCCCTATACGGATGAAATCAGCCTGATTTCACTGACCTGGATGACCTTTCTCGGTGCCGGATGGATTTATCGGAGACGGGCGCATATTACTGTCGAGCTTCTCTCGGAAACCGGATCCCAAACGCCTTTTCTACGTATCACCGATTTTATCGGCCAGATCAGCGTTATCGCCATTCTGCTACTGCTGGCCTCACAAGCGCTTGAACTTACGCCGCAGGCAATGCGCCTTGAAATGGGGACATTGGAATTGTCGCGCTTCTTTATGCATTACCTGCCTTTGCTGATCAGCTGCGTGATTATTGTGATATTCGCCGTCGAACATGCCTTTAATGCCTTCTTCACACAGGCAGAAAAAGAGATGCATGTTGTCACATCGGCTTCCGAATAAGGGGACGCGTCATGTTGTTTGCAATTATACTGGCGCTGTTCCTGATCCTGATTTTGATCCGGGTCCCAATCGCCTTCGCGATGCTTATTACTGCCGCTGTCTATCTTCTTGCCGCAGATATCTCGCTTGTCCTGCTCGCCCAGAAGGTGGCGGGCGGCGTTGATTCCTTCTCCCTGCTCGCGGTGCCGCTGTTCCTGCTAGCGGGATTTCTGATGAATACGATGGGCATTACCGAAAGGATCTTTGCTTTCGCCGGGGCGCTTGTCCGCCATATTCCGGGAGGGCTCGGGCATGTCAATGTTCTCGCATCCGTTATCTTTGCAGGGATGTCCGGCTCTATCATTGCGGATGCTGGCGGGCTTGGCGCGGTGGAGATCAAGGCCATGCGTGAGGCCGGCTATCGTGATCGGTTCAGCGCGGCCATTACGGCCGCGTCGGCCTTGATCGGCCCGATCATTCCACCGTCCATTATCATGGTGATCTATGCCTTTGTGACCGAGGTTTCGGTCGGGCGGCTGTTTCTTGCCGGCGTCATTCCGGGCCTGCTGATGGCGGGCTCCATGATGATCCTGATCTATTTCCTTGCCAAAACGGGACGCGAGGTATGTCCCGTTCTGCCCCGGGCCGATTTCAAGGAAGTGCTGACCACTTTTCACGGGGCCATCCTTCCTATTCTCGCTCCGCTTATTCTGATCGGCGGCATTATGAGCGGCATTTTCACCCCGACAGAAGCAGGCGTGGTCGCGG
>CEOG01009385.1_pt1 | contig 15327 bp, 13 predicted proteins | sample 530301 | NCBI WGS metagenome assembly CEOG01 (sample SAMEA2619903, study PRJEB7988) | marine metagenome | biome: marine biome (ENVO:00000447); feature: surface water layer (ENVO:00002042); material: "saline water (ENVO:00002010), including plankton (ENVO:xxxxxxxx)" | depth 5 m | reverse complement strand
GAGTGCCGGCCGGCGCAGCGTATTCGACTTCGGTGCGGGCGGGCGTCAGATCCAGCGCCGCACCGAGCCCGTGACCGTGCGCGTGCTGCCGCGACCCGATGGATTTCCCGCCGACGCCACCTGGCTACCCGCGAGCAACCTGAACATTGAGGAATCGTGGTCAACCGCGCCGGAAACACTGGAGGTGGGAGAATCGGTAACCCGCACCATTACCCTGCGAGGCGAGGGCTTGCAGGGTGCACAGCTGCCACCGGTGACATTTACGGCACAGGAAGGCCTGCGCTATTACCCGGATCAGCCTGATGTTGGAGATAGCGAAGCGGGCAGTGGGCTGGTCGGGCAGCGCCGCGACAGCGCGGCTCTGGTAGCCAGCCGCGCCGGAGACTTCACCCTCCCGGAGCTTCGCATTCCCTGGTGGGATGTCGAGCAAAATGTCCTGCGCTTTGCCGTGGTGCCCGAGCGCAGGATTACGATCGCCGCGGCTGCGACGTCACGCAACGCGCATTCACCGGCATTGCAACCCGACACGAAGCCCCTGCAGGAGCCACCCTCACGTGCAGCGACGTCCGCTGGGGCGGAAGTCCAGCTCTGGCAAGGCCTGGCAGGCGTCTTCGCAACACTCTGGCTAGCGACCTTGTTCCTGTTCTGGCGCCGGCGGCCGGTGCCCGATGCGGAGGCGGAGCCTGACTCGCGCGTCGTGGGCAGCGAGACCCGGGCGTTCAAGCACTTGCAGGCCGCCTGTGCCAGCGACAGCGCCGCAGCCGCGCGCGTGGCGCTGATCGACTGGGCCCAGGCCGTTCTCGGCGCTGCCCGGCCCATGCGAGCTGCAGCCATTGCCGGTCATTTTGGAGACCCAGCCCTGACGCAGGCCATCGCAGATCTGGAGGCGGCGCTCTATCGCCGCGACGCCCAGTCCTGGCGCGGCGCCAACCTGGCCGCCGCTGTCACAGCACTGCGTCGGCAGCAACAGCGTGGCAAGACGGGCACCAACAGTGCCTTCCCCCTATACCCTGCCGCGAGCCAGGCCACAGCCGCGAAATCGGCCCGCTGATCAGTCTTCGAGAGACTTCTGCAGGACCTCAAAGACGTCGGGAGACAACGCGGGTAGACCGGACAGTTCAACCAGCACTGCGCGCATCTGCTCACCCCTTCCGCGGTACTTGCGCCAGCGTGTAAGCGGCTCAAGCAGACGCGCCGCCAGCTGGGGATTCAGGGCATTGAGCTGTGTGACCTTGTCCGCGAGCAGACGGTATCCAGCGCCGTCTGCACGGTGGAAAGCTACCGGATTGGCGTTGGCGAAGGCACCGATCAACGCACGCACCTTGTTGGGATTGTGCAGCTCAAATGCCGGGTGCTGGACAAGCTCCTGCACGCGTTCCAACGTGCCAGGCGCGGGAACCATGGCCTGCAGCTGCAACCATTTATTCACCACCAGGGGTTCATGCTCCCAGTCACGGTAAAACTGCTGCAGAGCCGCATTGCTGCGGTCGTCGCGACCGTGGAACGCCAGGGCTTGCAGCGCGGCCAGCCGGTCGGTCATGTTAGCGGCCTCCCGGAACTGGGTGGCCGCCAGTGCCAGACCCTCGACACTGCCCAGCGCGAGGTAATCGAGGCACAGGTTACGCAGTCGACGCGCCCCGGTCTGCGCGGCATCGGGCGCGTAGGGCACCGTATTCTCAAAACGCAGGTAGCAGGCCTGCAGCGCCTCCTTGTGCGCCGTGGCAATGCCCTGACGCACCGCCTGCCGTGCGGCATGAATTGCATCCACATCCGCCCCGCCCTCCTCGGCCGCGAGGTCAGCCAGATACCTCTCGCCGGGGAGCGTCATCATTTCCGCTACCAGGGCGGGATCCAGCGCAGGATCCTGCAAGAGCTGTCCGCAGGCATCCAGATACCCCGCTTCCACCGTGATGGCTTCACCCGCCGTGTACGCAGCCTGCGCCTGCGCGATGACCCGCAGAGCGTATTGTTGAGCCGCGTCCCAGCGCACGAAGCCATCCTCCTCGCGACTCATGAGGGCGCGCAGATCATCACTGGAATAGACGTAATCCAGACGCACGGGGGCGGAAAAGCCACGCAGCAGTGCGGGAACAGGCGCTTCGGTGATCTCTTGGAACACAAATGTCTGCTCGGCCTGGTTCAACACCAGCACCCGGTGGGTTGTCGCGGTTGAGGCCGGATCGTCCGTTGCCAGACGAAGCGGCAGGTTACACTCACTGCCGAGCAGGCCCAGCGCGACCGGGATCACCAGCGGCGCCTTCACTGGCTGCCCCGGTGTGGGTGGGCAGGACTGACGCAAGGTCAGATGAAACTGCTGTGCCTTTGCGTCATAGACGCCCTCAGCCGAAAGTAGTGGAGTGCCCGCCTGTGAATACCAGAGCCGGAACTGCTGCAGGTCTACGCCGGACGCATCCTCCATGGCGCGCACGAAGTCCTCGCAGGTGACAGCCTGCCCATCGTGGCGCTGGAAGTAGAGATCAGACCCAGCGCGGAAAAGTTCTGCACCCAGCAGGGTATGTATCATGCGTACGACTTCCGCTCCCTTCTCATAGATGGTTGCGGTATAGAAATTCGAAATCTCGATATAGGACTCCGGCCGTACCGGATGTGCCAGTGGACCCGCGTCTTCCGCAAACTGGATGTTGCGTAAGTCATTGACCTCGGCCACCCGTTTGACGGTAGGGGAACCCATATCTGCCGAGAACGCCGCGTCCCGAAAGACCGTAAAACCCTCTTTAAGACTCAGCTGAAACCAGTCGCGGCAGGTCACCCGGTTCCCCGACCAGTTGTGAAAGTACTCGTGGGCAACAATCGCCTGCACTTTCTGAAACTCGTTGTCCGTGGTCACCTCGGGGCTGCACAATACACAAGCGCTGTTGAAAATGTTCAGCCCCTTGTTTTCCATCGCACCCATGTTGAAGTCGTCGACCGCGACGATATTGAAGATATCCAGATCATACTCGCGCCCATATACCTCCTCGTCCCAGCGCATGGACTGTTTGAGCGACAGCATGGCGTGGTCGCATTTGTCGAGGTCTTTCTCCTCCACATAAATGTGTAGAGCCACCTCGCGACCGCTCGCGGTCACAAACTGGTCATCGACACTGCGCAGATCGCCGGCCACCAGCGCAAACAGGTATGCGGGCTTGGGAAAAGGATCGTGCCAGTGCGCCCGGTGACGGCCATTGCCCAAAGGGCGCAAGGACAGCGGGTTGCCGTTACTGAGCAAAACCGGATAGCGCGTTGCATCCGCTTCCACCGTCACATCAAACACCGCCATCACATCCGGGCGATCCAGATACCAGGTGATCTTGCGGAATCCTTCCGCCTCGCACTGCGTACAGAACATGCTGCGCGACTTGTACAGGCCCTCCAGTGCCGTGTTGTTCTGGGGCTGGATACGACATTGCGACTGTAGCCTGAAGGTATCAGGCACCTGCCGTATGCGCAGGCCTGCATCATCCAGCTGGTAGTCATCCGGCGACAACGCACGACCGTCGATAGCGAGCGAAACCAACTCCAGCTGCTGACCGTGCAATTCCAGCGGCTCGCCACCCGGCGCTGCCGGGTTCCGACGTATATGCAGGCAAGCGGTTACCAGTGCATGATCCTCATGCAGGTCGAACGCGAGCTCCGTGCGCTCGATGGTGAAGGCTGGTGGCTGGTAGTCGCGCAGATAGATTGCGCCTGGCTGAGCGTTGCGCATGCGAATCCTCAATGTTCCATGAGGGCGACCTGATAGCCGCCGAATTTACGCAGGTTGATGACACCGGTATCGAACAGCAGGTACTGGCCCTTGATTCCCTGCAACGTACCCGCGACCCGGGATGTCTTGTCGAAGTTGAATGACGACACTTTGCCGGGATAGGCCAGCACCGGGTAATCGATCAGTGTTTCCTGTACCTCCAACGGCGCTATCGCCTGCAGGCCATGAGCCCCCTGCAACTCCGCAATGCCCGCGGCACAGGCATCCATCAGGCGCTGGCGTTCGGACTCCAGATCCGCTGGATCAGCAGGGCCTTTCAGCATGGCCTGCCAATTGGTTTTGTCAGCCACATAACCCTTGAACAGGCTTTCGACGAGACCCGATTGGAAGCGGGTGGCAACCCGGAATATCGGCAGGGCCTGTGTCGCGCCCTGGTCCATCCAGCGGGTGGGCACCTGACTGTGCCGCGTAATACCCACCTTGAGACCGGATGTATTGGCGAGATAGACGATATGATCGATCATGCAGTTGGCCAGTCCCCACTCGGGTTCGCGGCAAGTGCCCTGGTCATAGTGGCACTTCTCAGGGCTCATAATGCAACTGTCACACTGGGCAAGCCGACGGAAGCAGGGGTAACAGTAACCCTGGTTGAAGCTCTTGCTCGTCAGGCGACCGCAGTGGATGCAATGGATCTCACCAAGATATTCCAGAGCGATAGACTTACCCAGCAAACTGTTCAGGGGTATGCGCGAGTCACCCAATACCAGCGTGTAGGACACCGGCTGGTCCAGTTCGGTGGCCATTTTGCGCAGGGCGCCGCGCGCCAGCTCCTGTCCCATGTCACTGCCCCTCCTGCGAATCACGCCAGCGCAGGGGCTCGGGATCATCACAGGTATCGCCGGCTTTGCTGCCCTTGTCGATGTAGCCGATACGCTGCTCCGGCGGCAGATGCAGCTCGCCCCAGGCAATCAGCGCCTGCATGGCATGAGCGCGCTGCTCCGGCGTAACCGGCCGACCGTCGGGCCAGCGGCCCAGCTCCACGGAGCGTCGCATGCTCTGGTAAATCTCCGGCGACAGTTGTTTGATAATGTCCTGGTAATTCATGACGGCCCCGGCTTCGACAAAAGCCGCAATTATAACCGCCCGGACGCTCCGCTGTCGCCGCTGCGCCTCGCCAGCACTGCGAGGAACACACCGAGCAGCGCACCCGACAACAGGCCGGCGACGTGTGCGGCGTTGGCAATGGCACCAAACCCGAGTACCTCAACGACACCCGCAATGCAGAGCAGCAGCCACCCCACCATCAGCAGCATGATGGGACGACTGGGCTCGAAACCCCAGGCAGGTTGCAGGCGTGCCCCGCAGAAACTGAAGCCGAGCAGGCCATAAACCACACCGGACATGCCGCCAAAGATGGAGGGACCACCAAACAGGTACTGGGAGCCATTCGAAACCAGCGCGATGCAGATGAACAGCCCCAGCATGTGGATCGAGCCCAGGCGCCGCTCAATTCTGGCGCCCAATTCCCATAGCCAGAGGCTGTTGAACACGATGTGCAACCAGCCAAAGTGCAGAAACGCCGGGGTGAGCAGGCGCCAGTACTCCCTGCCCATCTCACCGAAGCGCACGCTGTCTCCGCTGATACTGAATGGGGTGAAAGTGAACAGTGACATGCGCTGCGCCGACGCACCGAGATACACCAGGAGGAACCCTGCCACGCTGAGCAACAGCAACACCAGGGTCACCGGTGCCTCGCGCCAGGCGCTGGCTCGCCCCTGTCGCGGCTGGGCCAGCGACGGGGCGGCTCGCAGTTGCAAGCGGATGTCACCGGCCTGCCAGGCCGCATAAACCGCACTCGCCGCCTCCGCCTGGGACGGGTCCGCCACTTCCAGAACCTGTTCCGCACCGGCCTCGTAGACACGGCAGCGTACACCTTGTTGCTGCAAGAACACGACGACCGGGCGCAAATCCTCTCCCGCGGGTGCCCGCAACACCACATGACCTTCCGGCATCAGTTCACCAGCGCCGTATTCCAGCGCAATTTATCGCGGCAACTGGCGTAGAAGCTGTGCCCCAGCGGATGTAACAGCGTGAGCCGATGTGGCTTCTTGGTGACCAGCACGGAATCGCCGGGACGGGCCGTCATGTTGACCTGTCCGTCGCAGGTGACCGGGGGATGAATCCGGTTGCGCTCGAGAATGTCGAGGCGGATCTCACTGTTCCCGTCCACGACGATGGGGCGACTACTGAGCGCGTGTGGAAACATGGGGACGAGGACCACCGCGTCCAGCGTGGGGTGCATGATGGGGCCGCCACCGGACAGCGAGTAGGCCGTTGAACCGGTGGGTGTGGAAATGATCAAGCCGTCAGCCCGTTGCCGATACACGAAAACGCCATTGATCGACAGCTCGAACTCGATCATCTGCGCCGACGTCCCCGAATTGACCACAACATCGTTGAGCGCGTCCGCTCGCCCTACCGTCTTGCCGTCGCGTACCACCCGGGCATCGAGCAGAAAGCGGCTTTCACGGGTGTACTCCCCGGCCAGCACCGCGGGGATCTGTTGGGCGATGTCGTCCGGACTGATATCAGTAAGAAAACCCAGCCGCCCGCGGTTGACCCCAAGCACCGGTGTTTCATATTTGGCCAGGGTTCGCGCCGCGCTCAGCAGGCTGCCATCGCCCCCGACGACAATCACCAGGTCGCTGTCCTCACCGATGGCATCCAGGCTGGCGCGGGGGATGGACTGGTCTGCCACCAACTCCGCAAGTCGCGACTCCAGCACCAGATCCTTGCCCAGCGCCTGCAGCAGATGCACCAGCTCGTCCAGAACATCGGTCAGGCCCTCTTGCTGGCTGCGCCCAACCAACCCAATCCTGTCGAATTTCGTGTGCATCACTACCCCTATCTGCCCTGAGCTGCGCGGGCAACATTATAACCACGGAAAATCGGCGCGGCCTCGGGGGACCGCCGCAGCCCGCTTTACCAGAATCAGGGCTGGGTGAGCCCCACGTTATTCTTCTCCAGAACCTGTTCCGCGCGATAGCTGGAACGCACGAACACCCCGGACACCACTTCGAGGAAGCCCTTTTCCAGGCCCCACTGGCGGTATTTCTCAAAATCCTGAGGAGACACATAGCGCTCGATAGGATAGTGATTGGCCGTCGGTTGCAGATATTGTCCGAAAGTCAGGATATCCACGCCGGCTGTGCGTAAATCATCCATCGCCTCCAGTATCTCGTCTTCGGTTTCCCCAAGGCCGAGCATGAGGCTGGTTTTTGTCAGCACATCGGGCCGATAGCGCTTGGCGTGACCCAGCACGGCAATCGTCTGTTCATAGCTGGCCCGGCTATCCCGCACCGGGTGCGTGAGTCGGCGCACTGTTTCGACGTTCTGTGCGAAGACCTCGATACCCGAATCGAGGACCGTCTCGACATCGGCGAGCACACCAAGAAAATCGGGTGTCAGGGCTTCCACGGCCGTCTCCGGATTCTCCGTCTTCACCGCTCGCACACAGGCGGCGTAGTGGCCCGCACCGCCGTCCGGCAGATCATCCCGGTTCACCGACGTCAGCACCACGTACTTGAGGTCCATGAGCTTCACGGAACGGGCGGTATTGGCTGGCTCCTCCGGGTCGAGCCAGCCTCGCGGATTGCCGGTATTGACCGCGCAAAAGCGACAGGCGCGGGTGCAGACATCGCCCATCAGCATAATTGTGGCGGTGCCGGCACTCCAGCACTCACTCATATTGGGGCACTTGGCTTCTTCACAGACCGTGGCGAGCCGGTGCTCGTGTACGATGGACTTTACGCGATCATAGGTTGCGCCACCGCGCACCCGAATGCGCAGCCAATCCGGCTTGGCCAGGCGAGTACCGGCGGTTGAAGCCGCTTTGATACCGTCCTTGATCGCGGTGATGCCCCGCTCGTTGACGAACTTGCCACCGCTGGGCACCTGCACCAGGGGTATCAGTTTATTATCTGCCATATTGCTGTCCTGTCGCCTGTGCCTGAGCAGTCGGGCCCTGCCCGCAAACCGGCAATTATAGCCGAGTCCTGCAACCCGCGCAGGGCCCCGTGGGCGGAGGCAAAGAGCAGACGGCCCCATGTGGCACAAGGTACAATTGTCACCATCTGGTTCAAAGAGGCCGCTTATGGCAACTCTCACATTTTATGGCGCGGCGCAGGAAGTCACGGGGTCCTGTCACCTGCTGGAGTCCAAGGCCTGCGGACGGATCCTGCTGGATTGCGGCCTGCGCCAGGGCGGCGATGCGGTTGAACGCATCCACAACGAGCGCTTCAGCTTCCGCCCCGACAGTATTGACGCTGTCGTCCTGTCCCACGCCCATCTGGACCACTGCGGGATGTTGCCGTTGCTGGTACACCAGGGGTTCAAGGGGCCGATTCACTGCACCCGTGCTACGGCCGATCTGCTGCCCATCATGTTGCGCGACGCGGTCGGCCTCTACCTGCGCGACCTCGAGCGCGAAAACCTGCGGGCCTCGCGACGCGGTCGAAAGACCCGTGAGCCGGTGTATGACGAAGAGGATGTAGAACGGGTTCTCAAACAGCTGCAGCCCAGCCGCTACCGTAAACCGTTCAAACTCGGCCAGCACTGCAGTGTTACTCTCCACGATGCCGGACACATCCTCGGCTCAGCCGTCGTGGAAATCGTGCTCACGGAGAACGCCACCGAAAAGCGGCTGGTGTTTTCCGGTGACCTGGGCCGCAAGGGTTCAGTGCTGATGAACGACCCCGCCACGCTGGAAAAGGCAGACATCGTGCTCATGGAAAGCACCTATGGCGACCGGGACCATCGCTACGAGGATGATTCCATGGAGGAGTTCGCGCAGATACTGCACGACACCTGGAACCAGGGCGGCAGCGTGATGATCCCCTCCTTTGCCGTCGGCCGCACACAGGAGATCCTGTTCCACCTCGGCCGCCTGCACCACGCGGGGCAACTCGACAACTGGCAGGTATTTCTCGACAGCCCCATGGCTATCGAGGTCACCAGGGTCTACGACCGCTGGCTGGACATCATGGATGGGGAGGACATTCGCGAGCTGTCGGACGCACACAAGGAATCACTGGCCGACTTTCTGCCTCGCCTGCAACTGACTGCCGATACGGAACAATCGATGGCCATCAACCGCATCAAGGGTGGCGCGATCATCATTGCTGGCAGCGGCATGTGCACCGGCGGTCGCATCCGACATCACTTCAAACAGCGTATCTGGGACGATCGCAATACCGTGATATTCGCCGGTTTTCAGGCCCGCGGCACACTGGGCCGCCTGTTGGTCGATGGCATGCAGAGTGTCAAGCTGTTCGGTGAGGAGTATGCCGTCAAGGCCCGCATAGAAACCCTGGGCTGTTTCTCGGCACACGCCGGACAGAGTGAGCTGCTGGCCTGGGCGGCGAATTTCGAAGCGTCGGCGCGGCTGGTACTGGTGCACGGCGAACCGGATGCACAGGACGCGCTGGCATCGCTGCTCTGGGAGCAACACCAGCGCCGGGCGGCAATACCCGCCGAGGGTGACAGCATCGCATTCTGAGGTTGGCCGCGGGATTCGCGGCCAACACAGCCTAGGCGGTTGTAAAGGGCTCAGCGTAAAACTGGCCGTACCACTTGCGGAACCGAGCAATCGGGCCATCGCCATCGCAGAGTACCGGTTGCGGGCGAAACATCTTGTTTTCCCAGATGGGTTTGTCTTCGTCCAGCTGCTTGCAGATATCCCGGATAATCGCTGCGTTGACACCACCGGCCTTGACCTCACCGTCCACCAGCGGCTGCGTGAAGGCAAAGCGCACATGTACCGTGTCATCGTCAATGGGGGTGACATTCCCCATCAGGAAGGTGCTCGCGATGCCCTCGAAACGTGTAAAACCCTGCCCCGGACCGATATTCTTGGAGGTTATGCTGCCTTTCACCATACCCCTGGGAGTTTTCATGTCCGCACGCTGCACCCCCAGCGAATAGTGCTGGTCATAGGTCAACTCTGTCTCCGGGAAGGTCGCAGTCTGGTGCACATAGCGGAAGTGGGCAGAGTCGGCGCCATTTTCCGCCATCTCCTGGCACGCGGTTTTGATGATCCACTCAAAGCGCTGCAATGGCGCCCATTCAGCGCTGTTGGCCTCTTCGAAGGACTCCACCTCCCACATGGGCGCCACACCCTCCGGGTGGTACCAAGCATAAATCACCTGATTATCTTCTACCACCGGATACGACTCCAGGCACTGTTTGCCAACAACCTTGGGCGGCATGTTTTTCGCGTACGGGACATCGGTGCAGTAACCCGCGGCATCGAACTTCCAGGCGTGGAAAGGACAGACAATACTTTCGCCCTCGATACGCCCGCCCTGCCCACTGCTTTCATTGATACCGTACCCCAGGTGCGCGCCGAGGTGAGGACAGTATGCATCAAGGAGTACGGCGCGGCCCGATTCAGTGCGGAAGAGCACCATTTCACGGCCGAAGTAGGTGACCGCGCGAGACTGCCCTACCGCGAGTTCATCGCTGTAGGAGACAACAAACCAGCCGAAGGGTATCGGCATGGGGGGACGAGGTTTCGGCATTGCAAACTCCTTGGCAACCGTGCGGACGCTGCGGCCCGGCTCACTAAGACTCAACCGCGGATGATAGACGTTTTTACCCGCGTGCTTAAACGGCGCGGTGCAAGTGCTTATACCGACTCGCACCCGGGTGGCGCGAAGGCTGTAGAATCATCCAGGACGCTCGCTACCGGGCCGCTCAGCTTGCCCCGGGAACGCACCCCGGGCTAGTCTTCGCAGCCAGACAACGACCTCAGGCAGGCTCCGCATGCACACAACTCGGCACAACTCCACGATCACACAGCGGAGCCGGCTCTGATGCCAGCACTATCGCTGCAGTCGCTTGCGCGCGCCGCATCAGTGCCGGCGGGCGGGACGGCGATGCCCCTGGAGGATATCCACGGTATAGCAGCCATCACCGGCGTGGGAGAAACTGCCGTGAGCGGACCCTCGGGCCGCGACCCACGGCAGATGGCGCTGCAGGCGGTGGCAGCAGCGATCGCCGATGCCGGCCTACAGCCGCAGGATATCGACGGGCTGATGGTGTCCGGGCACATCGCCGATCAAATCACACCTGAGGATTTCCACCGCTACTTCGGTACCAGGGGTCCCCTCTGGTTCAGCACCGACGGCGGCGCGATGATATGGGCAGCCACCTGCGCGCATCAGGCGGCGCTGGCGATGCGCACCGGCCGGGCCAGGCATATCGTCAATGTGTTCGCTGTAGATTGGGCCACTCGCCGGGCAGCCGGCACCGGAACACCGGGAGACTGGCACGCCGGGGAAGAAATGAAGGCACTTTTTGAGGTGCCTCTGGGCTGGTACCCACAGCCTGTCTATTTCGCCACCTTCGCCAGACGGTACATGCACGAGTACGATCTCACCGAGGCACAGCTCGCCGCCATCCCGCTCACCTTTCGTCGCCACGCAAACGGACACCCTGGCGCGGTGATGCGCGATCGCGCCCTGACGCTAGAGGACTACCTCGCCAGACCCGCACTGGCAAGCCCATTGCGACGCGAAGACTGCTGCCTGATCTCCGACGGCGCAGCGGCGTGGGTAATGAGCCCCGCGGAGCGCGCGGCCGACATGCCCCAAATTCCCATCAACATCGATGGCGTTGGGCATGGGCGCATCGCCAGTGCGCCCTACATCAGCCAGCAGCTGGACCTGACCTCCACGCCACAGGTTTTCGCCGCGCCCTGGGCCTATGCCATGGCCGGAACAGCGCCTGCCGAGGTCGACGTGATTGCGGTCTACGACTGTTTTTCGAGCACCGCGTTGATGCAGATTGAGGACCTGGGCTTCTGCCGCAAAGGCGACGGCGGCAGCTTCGTCCAGGAAGACCGCCTGTATTATGAGCGTACGCGGCGACAGGGCGGCATACCCTGCAATACGCACGGTGGGCTGCTATCACACGGCTACTTGCTCGGAGCCTCCCACGTCGTGGAGCTGGTGCGCCAGCTGCGTGGCAGCGCCGCCAACCAGGTCACGGAAGCGCAACGTGCCGTGTACGCAGGTTTTACCGCTGACGAAGCGGCCACACTGGTGCTGTCCCGGAGGTGCGCGTGAACCTACCCGATCTGGACCATCCGCTGGCCGGGCCATTCTGGGCTGCTGTATCACGCAAGGAACTGCAGGTCCCCTGGTGCGCAGCCTGCGACCGCGCGGTCTGGTACCCGCGCCCACACTGCCCGCACTGTCAGGGAGACCTGCACTGGCGCAGGCTGTCCGGCGAGGCATCGTTAATCAGCTGGTGCGAGGTCACCGGGGGATTAAACCCGCATTTCCGCGAAGCCTACACCTGTGCTCTGGTGAGTCCGCTGGAGTCACCGGACATCCGCATTGTCATGCGGGTAACGCAGAACCCCGCCTCCAGTCTGCGCTGCGACATGCCCGGTCGAGTCGACTTCATCCCGGTACAGCAAATAGGCGGTACACCCTATATGGCCCCCGCCTTTACACCGTACTCCGGGTTCTGATGACCGCCGTCCCGGTTTTCCGGATAGTCCGCCGGGCCGGTTACGCTTTGCGCCGCGGCGCAGTATGATCCGGACACCGGCGATCATCGAGGCTGGAAAAAAAACCTGAACTACTGACCCGCATGGAGTGAACACATGTCCGAGCACGCTGTAATGACCGATATCGACGATGGCGTCCTGACCATCACGCTAAACCGCCCCGCCGCAAAAAACGCGGTGAACAAGGCGGTGGCCGACGGCATAGCTGCCGCCATTGATGAGCTTGAAAGTAATCCGGAATTGCGCGTCGCGATACTCACCGGCGCCGGCGGCACCTTCTGCTCCGGCATGGACCTGAAAGCCTTCGTCACCGGCGAACTGCCTATCGTTGACGGGCGCGGCTTTGCCGGTCTCTGCGAATACACACCTGCGAAGCCACTGATCGCGGCGATTGAGGGCTATGCGCTGGCCGGCGGCTTCGAGCTGGCGATCAGTTGCGACCTGATCGTCGCCGCCGATGACTCAAAGTTCGGCATTCCCGAAGTGAAACGCGGACTTGCAGCCGGCGCCGGGGGGCTGATCAAGCTGCCCAAGCAGATTCCCTCTCGCATTGCCAAGGAACTGGCGCTGACCGGCGATTTCATCTCCGCACAGCGCGCGTTTGACCTGGGTCTGATCAACGAGGTCGTGCCGGCCGGCAGTGCGCTGGACGCCGCAAAAGCCCTGGCGCGCAAGATCGCTGCCAACGGCCCGCTGGCAGTCGCCCTGAGCAAACAGGTGGTAGATAGTGCCCAGGACTGGAGCAGCGCTGAGATGTTTGCCAGACAGCAGACCATCATTCAACCCATTTTCACCAGTGAGGATGCCATCGAGGGCGCCACCGCGTTCGCGGAGAAGCGCGCGCCACAATGGAAAGGCCGCTGAACGCGGTACGCCGGAAACCACAATACTTGAGGACTACAGCAATGTCAGAAGCATGGATTATCGATGCCTGCCGAACACCACGTGGCATCGGCAAAAAGGGCAAGGGCGCGCTCGCCGACCAGCACCCGCAACACCTTGCGGCAACCGTCCTGCGCGCGATCGCAGAGCGCAATCAACTGAACACCGCAGAAGTCGATGACATCATTTTCGGCACCAGCTCCCAGCGCGGCCAGCAGGGTGGGGACCTCGCCCGCATGGCGGCTCTGGACGCCGGCTACGACGTCCGCTCCTCCGGCGTGACCCTGGACCGTTTCTGCGGGTCGGGCATCACCTCGGTGAGCATGGCGGCCGCCTCGATCATGTCGGGAATGGAAGATCTGGTGATCGGTGGCGGCTGTGAAATGATGTCGACCTTTGGCAGCGACCCCAACCAGTCACCCTTCATCGACAGCGACAATCTGCGCCTGCGGGAGAAGCACCCCCAACCGCATCAGGGCGTGTGTGCTGACGCCATTGCCACACTGGAAGGCATCGATCGACACGCGGTCGACAGCCTCGCCGCGCTGTCGCAGCAGCGCGCCGCACATGCCATCAGCAACGGACATTTTGAACGCAGCCTGATTCCTGTCTATCGCCTTGACGGCAGTCTGGCGCTGGACCACGAGGAGTTCCCGCGCCCGAGCACCACACTGGCAACCCTGTCGGAGCTCAAACCCTCTTTCGAGGCGCTGGCAGACTACCCCCTTGACGAAGCCGGAACCACATTCCGCAAGCTGGTCAACCAGGCCTACCCCGACCTGAAGATCAACCACGTGCACCATGCCGGCAACTCGTCCGGTGTTGTGGACGGTGCCGCGGCAATCCTGCTGGCATCCCCCGCCTATGCGAAGGCGCATGGGATGAAACCCCGGGGCCGCATTGTGGCCATGGCGAACATGGGTGACTCTCCCACGCTCATGCTCAATGCCCCGGTTCCTGCCGCGCGCAAGGTACTGGCGAAAGCCGGCATGCAGCTGTCGGACATCGACCTGTTCGAAATCAACGAGGCGTTTGCCGTTGTTGCGGAAAAGTTTATCCGCGACCTCGAACTCGATCGGGATAAGGTGAACGTGAACGGTGGTGCGATGGCACTGGGGCACCCGATTGGTGCAACCGGCTCCATACTCATCGGCACCTTGCTTGACGAGCTTGAGCGTCGGGACAAGCAGTTTGGTCTGGTCACCATGTGCGCCGCTGGCGGCATGGCCCCGGCGATCATTATCGAACGTATCTGAGCGCGCGGCGGACACAAAAAAGCCACCCGAGGGTGGCTTTTTTTGCAATTGGCGGAGCGGACGGGGCTCGAACCCGCGACCCCCGGCGTGACAGGCCGGTATTCTGACCAACTGAACTACCGCTCCAGAAAGTCCTCGGTTGATGGTGGGTGGTGACGGGATCGAACCGCCGACCCTCTGCTTGTAAGGCAGATGCTCTCCCAGCTGAGCTAACCACCCCCTGACCGAGAACGCGCATTATAGAGATAAAAAAAAGGCTGTCAAACGTTCCGGAATAAAAATCGCGGATTTTTTACAACGCTGAAAAAACCCGTGTTTGATAGTAATATTTCGCGTTTCCTCAATCCGTTTGGCGCGCGTTGTGACTGCCCTGGTCACGCACGGCAACACAACCCACAGGCTCTGGCTACATGGACATCTACAAGGAGTTTCACTTCGAGGCGGCGCACCGCTTGCCCAATGTACCGGCGGGCCACAAATGTGCACGTCTGCACGGCCATTCATTCCAGGTACGCCTGGTGGTGTCTGGTGAAGCCAGTGAGCCCAGTGGCTGGGTCATGGACTTCGGCGACATCAAGAGCGCCTTCAAACCCATTCTTGAGCAATTGGACCACTACTATCTGAACGACATACCCGGGCTGGAAAACCCCACCAGCGAAAATATTGCACGCTGGATATGGAACGCGCTCAAACCGGGATTACCGGGACTGACGCAGATTGAAATCCGCGAAACCTGCACATCGGGTTGCATATACCGCGGGCCGTAGCGTGTCACCAACTCGTTACATGCCGGTAACATGAAAGTTTTCGGTTGACGTTTGCAAAGACGCTATTGGCGCAGGGCTCTGTCGCGGGTCGTTCAGGTGTTACCCGCGAACACGGTCCCGCGCTGTTCCCGCGCGGGGCCC
>CEOG01036776.1_pt1 | contig 15421 bp, 14 predicted proteins | sample 530301 | NCBI WGS metagenome assembly CEOG01 (sample SAMEA2619903, study PRJEB7988) | marine metagenome | biome: marine biome (ENVO:00000447); feature: surface water layer (ENVO:00002042); material: "saline water (ENVO:00002010), including plankton (ENVO:xxxxxxxx)" | depth 5 m | reverse complement strand
GTGGCGATCCAGAACCAGGCCCCGAGCTTGCGCCACATCTTGGTGATCTTGACCACGTAACGCGCCAACAGCGGATTGGTGGTAATGATGTGACCCTCGTCGGTTATGACCAGTGTGGGCCTGTCATCGTGCTGGTGGCGTTCCACCAGATCGTTGATGTGGCTCATCATCGACAGGTAAGCGACAGTCAATTGGTCCTCGTAGCCCTCGCGGGCCAGCATCCCCATTTCGAGAATGGTGACATCGGCCTCCGACCAGGACTGCCCCGGTCGGTTGAAAAAATGACCGGCCAGGCCCGAGCAGAACAACGCCATACCATCCCCCATCTCCAGCGCCCGATTGCGCCGGTGCTCGGGTAGCTCCTTGTTGGTGGCGATGGCCTGAAACGCGTGAACCACGTCCTGGGTGACCACCTGGGTATTGCCGGACTCTTTGACCGTTTTTGCCGCAAGGAATATGGCATTGCGAATCAGCAGCCGGTCGGCACGGGTCAAGCGCGCATCCTCGCGCTCATCGCCACCGGTGATCATGATGCGCGCGGCAATCTCCATTTCACCGAGAATATCGCGCCCGCCGCCTTCATCTTCGATCTCGTCGTCTTCGTCCAGTGTCTCCTCCAACGAGGGGTAATCGGCATCGAGCGGATTCAGAGCATGACGCCGATCGAGCAAGCGCAGCGCATCGGCAAACGGTGGCAGACTGACATCGACATTTGGGTTCAACGTGATCTGGTTAACCGACAAGCCATGGTGCGCAAAATGCTGCCCCAGCAGGGAAAACGACGCGCCCGCTTCGATAATGAAAATGCGGGGACGGTGGCGCGCCATCATCTGTTGCAGCAGATACACCAGCAGTGCCGACTTGCCTGCACCCGTTGGCCCCAGGATCAGCATGTGAGCGTTCTTCTTGCGATCCTCCCGATGCAAGGGGTCGAACACCAGCGGCTCGGCACCGCGGTTATAGAACACCAGCCCCGGATGACCGGTTCCCCGCGACCGGCCATAGAACGGCAGCAGATTGGCGATATGACGGGAGAAAATCAGCCGCGACCGGCGCCGGGATTTGTCCAGATCCGCGTCATAGGCCATGGGTAGATTGCGGATGTAGCTATCGAGCGCCAGCAAGTCCGCTTCCTGGGTGATCGGTTGTAATCCATTGGGCAGAAGCAATGCGTTGAGTCGATTCAAATTGTGACGCAGGGATTTTTGATTCTCGCCGCGCACGTAAAACGCGAGGCTGACAGGATAGAGTTTGTTGCCCTGAGCCATCTCCCGCTCCACTTGCTCTGCGTCTTCTCGGGTGATTGACGCCTCTGCCGAGTCGCCTACCGATGCACGCTTGATTTGCGCGATGTGATTGCGAGTGGTGTCCTGTGGTTTCAGCGTGAGGGTTATCGCCATGATGGTGTGCTCAGGCAGACGATCAAAGAGCGAGAACACCTGATCTCCGGCCTGGCGCTCTGCGGTGAAGTGGCCGATGTCCGGCGCCCGCCGTAAGCTTTGAATCGTCACGACGGTATGCGGCAAATCATCGAAGTGCCAGCTCGCCGTTGCCTCGTCAGAACGCGGCATCGACAGCGTCAACTGTTCCGCAAAGTCGTAACCAAACGGTAAATCGTCGTCGCCCGGATAGGGTGCCATCTGCAGCAGGGATTCCGGGCTTTCGTCGGTAAATGCTGGCTTGGGGTTAAACCAGCTCAGCAACCACTGATAAAACGCCTTGCCATCCGCGCGCTGTACGTGGATCCCAGCTGAAGCCAGCGCGGCAATCCATTTGGTCGCCACGTCATTGAGCGCCTCTTCCACCTCGATGGCTGCCGGGGTTTTGCCGTTGTGCTTCAGACGTCGGTAGAGCACCACCCGAATCCGACGCTGCTGGCCCTGCCAACGCGAACCGGTGACCGTGGTATCGTCAAACAAGCCCCCTGGTCGGGAGATCGCCTGCAAATGCGCCGACATCACGGCCTGATAGTGTTGCGAATAATCCGATGCCCGAACAGCCGGCATCGGATACCGGGCCAGCAAAGCATCGAACTGATTGAGCCGTGGTTCATCCTGCACATAGACCTGTAATACCCAGGGCGCATCGTCGCGTTCAGGAATGGCCTCATTGATCGCGGTCTGGATGGTATCGCGCAGCTGCGCCATAAACGCCGGGGTGCGTGCTTCACAACCGACCGGTGTGACTTCGAACAGCGCCCCCAGGCTGACACCGTCCTCCAACAGAAAGGCTTTGCACTCAGGGATGTATTCCATCCAGGGCAACAGGTCGGTAAACGACGGTGGGCGGTCGTAGTGCCGCTTGATGGTCGCGTTAGTGAGCGGGGATGCATCCGAATGTTCGGGCTGATTGATTGCCATGAATACCTCTACTGGCCTGATAGCGACTGACTATTTTCAGACTGCATCTCGCCGGACACTTCCCCCGACACCTCCCCTGGCAGGGCATACTCGATCGTTTCATAGAAGGGAAAGGTGGTCACATAACCCGGCACCGGTGTGCGTTCACTGCCCGACAGGTGAGGAAAGATGTACATCACCAGCGTGGGATTGGGCAGGCGAGGAAATACCGTATCGATCTCGTTGGCTGCTTCCCGCACAAAACCACGGTAGTGCTCGATACCCGATTGCGGTAACGGCTGACCACCGATCACGCGACGATGGTCGGGCTTTTGAACGTCCACCATGTGCTGGTCGTAAATGGACTTCATGGTCGGGCCGTCCTGGGGCAACACCGTCTCCTTGGTGCTGGCGCAGCCGACCATCAACAGGCTAGTCCAGATCAGAACCAGTGGTAGTCGTCGCTTGTTGAAATAGATTCGCGTCATGATGAAGTTTCCTGCCATTGGAATGGAAATCGATGGGAAGTTCGTGATCGACATGAATTGCCAGCTCGACGCCGGCAGGGACAAAGACCGCATCGAAACTCTGCGCCTGGCGCTCCCGCAACCACTGGGCCACTTCGTCACTGCCCCCGCTCAGGGTTTTGCCCAACACGTATTTGCCGGTCTCTCCGGAAACGACGCTCGTTGCCGTGCCGGCATCGTTGATCAAGGTGGTGGTTTCCGCCTGCGCGGCAGCTTCGCCCGCCGCTTCGAGCGCCATCACGCCAATGCGCTGAGTGAGGAAGGCCGGCGCGTTGGTCTTGCGTTCGCCGGTGATACAGGGGATACCGCGCGCATCGGAAATCCAGCCGAGCGGCCGGTTATTGCCTCCCCCTGCGCTGTTTCCACTGGAACCACCCCGTTGATTCTCGTCACTAGCGAGGGTCTGAATGGTGCCGTCGTCGAACACGAAGGTCACCGATTCCAATTTTCCGGTCACACAGGAGAGGGTCCAGTCGCCAATCGCGGTGCCACTCCAGATCATGCCTTCGATGCCCGGAATGCGCAGGCCATTGGCTGCCAGGTTTTCCTTACCGGTAATCACCTTGAACGGCATGGGGTCGCGCACCTGCCCCTGAATGGGCACCCTGCCGACCAGGGCGGTCATGCCGGTGGAACCAATCAGGGTGGCATTGCGAGGCACCGTGTAGACCGGCACAGTGCTGTTGAGGGCATCAGAGCCTTTGGTAACCAGCGATTGCACCGGCGGACCCGCGCTGTCGAGCGCGCTACGACCGGTGCGACTGAATCGATTGAGTAGTGTCTCTTTATCCTCGCCGGTCGATGGCGAGAGCTCCAAAGGATTGACCCAAACCAGCGACTCCGAATTCGCAGTGGGTGCGCTGACACCATCTAGCCCGAGCCCGACGGGAATGTCAGAACCCACAGCCGATGAAGGTTTTGCCGACTGGCCGTAGCGGTTGGCCAGGGAATCCACCCTGGCCGTCAAGGCTGCAATGGCGGAGTTCGTCTCCGGTGACGCGGTGTCGGTTCGTTTGGCTGCCAGGGATTGCTGCACTCGGGTCAGCACGTTGTTTTCGATCTGTTTGCGGTCCTCGATCAACTCGCGGTTTTCTTGTTTGAGTGCCGTGTTGTCCCGACGCAGGGCATTCAGCTCCGAGGTCATGGCGCTGACATTGGCGGTCAGCGTCTTGATGGTGTCTGCCGGCGAATCAGCATCCGGTTTTGGCGCCTGCGGTACCGCCTCCAAGACTTGAGCCTGCTCTTCATCCGGCGAGCAGGACTTCACTCCAACCAGCGCCGCCATCAAGACAACAGATCCGGCAAGCAGCGGTAATAAGCGATTACTGGTGACCATGGACATGGGGTAGATTCCACTCCTCTCTCAAAGCGCCACATCGAATGGCCGATCCGAGATCAGATAGACCGCGGTGGTATCGGCTTCATCGCCCGCAGGTAGCAAGCGGTTGTGCTGAAACGTTGCTGCCAACCAGGCCCCGCGAAGTTCCCGCGGATCCAGGACCACCGGCCTTTGGGTTCGATTGGTCAACTTGACGGCGGTGACAAAACGCAAACCCGCCTTCCAGGCGGCGACGGGGACCGCTTCGATCCGTGCGCCATGCACCAGCTCGACCGATTCGGCACTGACGGGAACGGCGACCACACCGTGCTGACGAGGAATCAATCGTGTGGGTGCGTAGAGTTGTTGCGCGGCATAGCGAGTGAGTGCAGCATACCCCCAGGACAGCGATTGGGTATTAGATAGTGACTCGCCAGCCTCCGTGTCCGGTTCCGAGTCCAGCAGTATCTGCACATCGGGTAGTGTGTAGTTGTCGGCCTCGGCAGGTTCTGCTGACACATCGAGGACATACATCGGCCCATCGGTTTCCGATCGCACCATGATGCGGGTGGTGTCGAATGGCTCTCTGGCCAAGAGGTACAGAGTGCCGTTGATGCTTTGGCTGCGCAGCAGCGATGTCAATGACTCCGGAATCCCAATACTCACCGAGCCTGGGAAATGCACCAGACGTTCTTCGCCGACGACCAACGGAATCGCGATGGGCGTTTTGTTCCAGACAACACGTTCAGGCGCATTTGACACTGCATCGACTTGTGCAAAGGACAGCAGCGGAATACAGAAACCGAGCAAGGCGATCCACCTAACTGGCGCAAGAAAAAAGCGGGAATTCATTGGGAGGCTTCCTGATTTGTAGTGGCGCTGTTCACACCGGGTTCAGTCAGCTCGGCATCGGTCAATCGACGCGGGCCATCACTGGCGTAGCCGTCGAGCGCCAGCCCCCAGGGATTCGATTCCGGATCGATGGCCTGGCGCACCACGCGAATTGGGTAGCGAATCGTGGTTTGCTTCACGGTCATGCCTTTTACAGACTCCAACAGGTCGAGATCCAGCCAGACCACCCAGACATCGGGTGACAGCACATCGACGCGACGTTCTTCATAACCATGCCCTGGCACTTCATGAACACCGCGCACCCGGTAGGTCAATTCACCGCGGCGAGCTTTGAGTTCCATGTCGGCGATCAGATCATTGCGATAGCGCGGGGTCAGATAGGGTGAGATGCGGAAAATCGCGCTGCCGTAGTCCGTTGCGCCGTTGTCGGGCCAACGATTGAGTTGCTGGAAAATGTAGAACGCGAAGGCGTAGACATTGGCCGGAGGCACCTCCTCGGCCGCCAGGACCGCACCGGAGCGCAGATCCGGCGGCACGTAGACTCGCAATTGCTTGGGCGCCTGGCTCCAGCCGATCCAGAGCGCGAGGATGATCAGCCCTTGCAGACCAATGACGATCCACAAGGAACGCAAATGGGCGCGCACGTTATCGATTTCGAGACGGTATCGGCGCATGCGGCGTCCTCCCGATATCCCAGGCACCCGTGCGTAACACCCAGGGCGCGCTATAGAGACCCGTCGACTGCAAGCGGATGCGCAACCATTGCTGGTAGTACCCGTCAGGCCGCCCGCGCTTGATGCGCTGAAATACGGTCGCCATTACCACGACGGTGGCGACCACACCGACACCGGCGATACCGAAACCCATGGTGATGGCGCCGAGCAACCAGGCCAGGAGCAGACTGAGGGGCAGCCAGATCACTATGGCCAACCCCACAATCATACCGAGCTCTGAAGATGAGCAACCTTTAAAGATGACGGGCTCGGCATTGAGCCGGTCCGCCAGGATTTCATGGTCTTTCGACATTCACACCTCCTGCCACATGCTGCTATTGATGTCAGGTATCAGATGACACCGGCCGCTTCGGTCAGCAGATAACTGGCGAAGATCAGGACGATGGCACCGACGATGCCCAATACGCCCACTTCCGCCCACTCCGCTTTACCCTGGCGGGCTTCATTGAATTTGGCGAAGCCCAGATAGGCGATCCAGAGAAAACCCAGAACCGCAATGGCCAGTCCGAGAACCAGACCACCGTCCTTGATGTAGCCCTGGATCAGTCCGATCCAGTCACCCGCGCCCGGAGCGGTGCTCGGCGCGACCGGCGTCGGCAATGCCGCCCAGAGCGGCAGTGGAAAAAACACCGCGGCCGTTGCCAATAGCGGCCTGCGAATGGCAACGGACTTTTTGCCGAGCCCGTTTTCTGTAGTTGATGTACCCATAGGAAATGTCCTCTTCTGTAACGCTGATAAAAATGGGGCCTATCCCCGCATCCCACCGCGATGCGCCTCCGCTTGCCCTTACCGGGCTTTCTCGATTGACTCACCGCAAATAGAAACCCAACACCATCAACACAATGCTTGCCCTCAAGGTGCTCCAAGTCAGGTCGAAGACCGTGGCCTGACCTTCCTGCCAGGCCCGAAAGGTGCCGATGGCAACCCAGATCACCCAGACAAACGCCAGCACCAGGACTATCGACGCGATCGCTGTCAGCATCGTGGCTGGGGTAATACCGGAACCGGCTTGGAAAGCTGCTTGCTGTGCTCCTGTCATCGCGCAACCTAGCGACGGTAATCGCCGCGCAGGGGCGGGAAGGAACGTGGTTGGGCGCGAGGCGCATCGATGTGTGACTGGACCCCGTCCTTGACTTGCTTCAGATCCTGGCGAAGCCAGTCATAACGAAAACGGACACGGGCATCCTGATCGGCATTGGCCTCGGCCTGCTTGATCAGGGGTTCGAGGGCATTCAGTTCATGGATGATTTTTGCCAGAGCGTCGCGCTCGGCATCTGCATCGGCAAAGGCCACCGGCGTGATGAACAAACCGATGATCAGAAAAGAAGGTAGCCAGAGATGGTGTTGCATGGCACTGCTGCTCCCGTGTGTTGTTACGGGGCATAGTGCGAGAATCAGGAGCGAGGGACGATGGGAAATCTATTCGCTGGGTGGGGTGGTTTTATCGATCTATTTTGCGACGAAGGCCTGGCGTTTCAATGGAGTGATTACTGCAGGATTCCTGGTTGGCGTCAGCCAGGGATCGGCCCAAAAACAAAAACCACTCCAATCATCCCGACATTACAGTTTGCTGAGTGGTCCTATATCTCGAGGGTTGTCGAAAGAAATTATTCCGCCCACATAGTCCTGAACCAGTGCTTCTACAACTTCCACAACTTTCTTATCGGTGGAAATGTAACCCACAGGTAGGCTCACCGGTAAGCTATCAGGTTTGGAAATATGATAGCAGACTACCACTGCCTCCCCTGAAAGGAGCAACACCTCAACATTTCCATCCATAAAGCCTTCAACCAGGCCATAAACGTTAGATAGATGGCCTGGAAGCATCTGTTTCCAACGCCCAATGGTCCGGCGATCGCGAGAATCAAGTACCGGAAGATACAGCTTTGGCTCATAAAAACGTTCAGAATTCTTACCTTTTGAAACTGAGCCATCTACAAGTTCTGAAAAACACGAGGCCACTCTTAGAGTCTGCCCCCAAAATCCATCAGACGGTGCCAACCATATCAAATCGGCAATATGGTCTTTACGCTTTTTCAGTGCAGCCAAATGTTTTTCAAAATAGTTGTTAATTAACTGCCAGTTATCTTTTGAATAGAGCGGGCCAACAAATGGCACCCACTGCCCATCCTCCAATGCTGAGGATTGGCGATCAAGCATCAATTTAACGATATCAATCGAATGATTATTAAAGAGAGTGCGAGTCTTATAATCGCCAAATGCGGCCATCGCCTCCCCAACTTGTTTAAAATTCATAGGCTTTTGGGCGGAGACAATAGCATCCGTCACCAACTCTTGAACGGCAGATGAATCTCCGAGAATGTCGAAATCCTCTCGTTCAACAGGTACACCCTCCGGATCTATCGAGAACAAACTGGTTAACCTGAGTGGTTCTTGTCCAAGTTTACGAACGGACTCCATGGTATAGATACTGGGTCTGCCTGGCTCATCATCTAGAGATTTGTGCTCCCAAAACCCTTGTTCCTGTATCTTGTGGAAGTTCTCCTGAAACTTTCGCTTCACCATTCTTTCACTATTCGCGACGATTTCATTTGGAACTTCCAGGTTCAGGCCGGACATCCACTTATCGTTAGTGCGCTTTCTACCTACACAGTTGAACCCAGCCAATTCAAAAGCAAATTGCCCGCCGCTTTCGAGCAAAGAAGATACTAATGGCGTCGAACCTAACCCGATAAAATATCCACGAGATTTTGACGTTAACTCGACCTGGCCGCCTTCTGTAAACTGAAGATCTCCTTTATCAACCAGATCGCCAACCGCCTCCTCCACCTCGATATCCGAAAACCCAAAAAATGTAGCGATATCACTCAACTTCATCGGCGAAATATGCACAAGCCGGAGAACAAATTCCCTGATAAATGGAAGCCCTTTTTTTGTTACATAGGAAAAGCGAATATCAAACCGGTGAATTGGAAGCAGAAAGTCCACTTCATGGTAAGCAATATTGATTTGTTCACTCATTTTCTATGTCCTCCGTTACCACTTCCAACTTGCGGAGATACGAATCTGTACCCGGCATCGACCCCGCCTTCTTCCATGAATGTTGCAACACGACCAAGCGGCAAATGCTTATTTTTAGAGTTCCACATTTGTACTGACCCAACAATCAACAATCGATCCATAGCTCGAGACAAAGCCACGTTTATTCGATTTGGAGCTCGAAGAAATCCTGGGCTTTGATGCTGATCCGAACGAGTAAGTGACAGAATAATGATTCTGTTCTCTTTGCCTTGATAGCTATCGACAGTATCTATCTTGACTAGCGACCTGAACTCATCACTCCACTGAACTTCCTTGAATTTCTGCCGAAGTAACCTCTTTTGCTCTCCGTACATGCATATGACACCAATGGCCGGTTCCTCCTCTTTAACCAGCGAGGCGAGTTCATAGATGAATTTACGGTTCTCCGCCAACTGCTTCAATAAGCTGATAATCAGGTCGGCCTCACACCGATTGTAAATACTCACGCCCTTATCAGCTTGATGGTAAGCCCTATGGTCCAGCCCCGACGTATCCAACCAAGTGACAGGTGATTGCAATGCATCGGGCAACTCGCTGTAGATTTCAGGAATCTCTCGATTTCCATTTTCTAATTTACCTTCGTAAAAGGCGCTGGACACCAAATTCCCAATTTCAGGAGCCATTCGATATTGGGTTAATAGTGTTGCCCCAACATGACCACCAAAATCGGATTTAAAAGCACGAGCGAAATCACTCTGGAGCATAATGTCCAAATCACTCTGTTCTGAGGAGATACCAAGTCTCCTCGCAAGAGCTTTTTTATGGGGCTCAGTGTAGAGCGGCGGCAGTTGTTGATGGTCACCTACTAACAAAATTCGTTTCCCAGCTTGCATCGCGATAGCCAGCTCACTGGCTATCGATCGAGCAGCCTCATCAATAATCACCCAATCGTATTGATTCTCCCGAATACCGATATGACGCTGCCCTATTCCTACACAGGTGCCAGTTACTAATTGACGAGATCTGGCGAGAAACTCATCATAGTTGACCTCGTCTGTTTCCAGAACATCCAACATATCTCTTGAAACTTTTGCGAGCGCTTTTGCTCTCAATGACTCGTCTGGCCTTACCGCATAATCACGATTTAACTTGTCGACAACTTGCTGCTTGGCAGATTCTAGATTTTCTTCCTCCCCCAAAGTTATCCCAAACTCATGCTGCAACGACCCGCGGATCGACTCATTCAGTTCAAGCAATGACCTCTTCAGCTGCTTTTCATCCTCAAACTCCATCTCCTGGTTCAGGAGAGACCTCATAGATGAGTTAAAGTGATCGATCTGCCGGAAGAGCTTTAGCTCAGCACTGACCAAATCCGCCAGGTAAGGCGGCTGTAAACCCAATACCCTACCGAGTGAAGCCAACCTGTGTTTTGCCTCAGCACGGAATAACTCTCGCTTCTCGGTAACAATCGAGCTCGAATACACATCCTTAAGCCCTGCAGAAACCGCGCCTTCTCGATTACTGAAGCGAACGGCTTCGAGCCGCGTATTCAGCCTTGCACAGTGGTTTCTTATCCTTTCTGCCGCGGTATTGACCGCCTCATGAGATTGGCTAACCAGGAGTACTCTCTGAACATTCTGTTTTTCTATCAAGTAGTGCACAAAAGCCGCTATGAATTCAGTCTTTCCCGTACCAGGAGGCCCCTGCAAAAGTGATACAGGACCATTAGCAATAAGCTTCTGGAACGCTTCGCGTTGTTGAACATTTAGACTTATTTTATTGCCTTGATCATCAGTTCGGTCATAGCGAGAAAAATCATCGTCGGACACAACGGTGCCATAGTTTATGGCGGGCAAAGTACATGCCGGATCAAAATAGGAAACCAGATCACTAACAACCCCTTCCCTGTCCAAAAGACATTTCAGAGCTGTCTTTCTCTTTTCGTAAGACGCACGATCCTGTTTGGTGCGAAAGAAAACCACATCGCCGTCTGTCAGTGCGTATGCCTTGAACCGCAACTTCGACAATCTGACTTCATTCAGAGCGGATTGCTTAAGGACTACCTCTCCTAGAGGCGTCTCCTTATCCCCTATAATTGTCATGGCTTCGATCGTATCTGTTTTACTGAAATGACCTAATGCATCGATATCGGATCGATAAGGTATAGCAAGCTCATCTCTTGTCCCTTTGACCTCCCGCACACCTCCAGCAACTTCTATATAGGGATATGATTCAGTTTCTGTTTCGAGAATCGCCTTCCATAAGTTTGCGGTGGATATTTTTAACTGAGGTTCGGCTCGCTCATCTTGCTTTTGCTGCAATTTTTCAAATGCATTTTTCAGCTCAAGGGTCAGGTCGTCAGCCTCAACGGATTTCAATTCCTCTTTTTTAAGCGCAAGTTCTACTGCCAGAAGAAAGCTCTCATTAGATTCCAATCTTTTGGATAACTCAGATAGGTCGTGGACTGCACCGGGAGCAACGCGAACTGGAAAATCCAGTTCCAGCTGGCTATTGTCTGCATCGGAACGACGTATGGAAGATCGAATCAGTGGCTTAAAACCAACAACAAAGGCCTTATCCTTAGTGCTATAGATGGTATAGACACTACCCCCGATCCCAATAAATCGGACACGAGCATCGGATTGATCCTTTTTACTGGGTTCAATATGGATATAAAGATGACCGTTATCCGGATAAATGGTAACTGGTTCAAACTCGCCCCTAAGAACTAATGAAACCGGCTCTCCCAAATCGATTTCAGGCGCGTCGATAACTGACTTAAAGCGGGCTAAATCCTTAAATCCATAAAGCGCATCCGTCAGCTCCTGATCTACTGCATTTGCAACCTCGCTGTAATCAGTAGAGCTCTTGCCCCACTCCAGACCCAGTAGCTCGCAAGCCATTCGCATGACCGCAAAGTTATCCCGCTCAAACGCTGTGCAACTATCAATATTATCCGGACTATATCGATGATTGATCGCCCCCTCTGAATCCGGGCTGTAGTCAGGGATATCAATTAAAGAAACAATATACTCATCAATGCCTTTTCCAACGATTACATTTTGCGGGTGAAGATCTCCGTGTGCGATATGCATAGCATGTAAGTGCTCTACTGCCTCGATAAGCTTCTTTATGACAAGTAGCTTATCTTCACTCGGGACCTCAAGGTCGTTCCAGTGGAACCCTTCAGCCTTATCCATAACCAAATACAGGCTTGAGGATTTTGTCGCAATCCCAAACTCTCGTATGCATGGAATATACGGAGGGGAAATCGTTTGCAGCTTTTCAACCCGGCGGAGAAAATGTAGGATTTTGTAACCGGCGGGATCATCATTCTCAACATGACTAACATTGAGCCATGCCTTTACGATCTGTCCATTGGATAGATAAACTTCCCGCTCTTCAGTCTCCTGCAGGAATTCATCGTCCTCTCTGAACTGCCTGGAATGGTTTATCGGTTTTCTAAATGGATCCAGCTCAGACTGGTCAAATACTGCAATTTTCTGATCGACTGGCTCAGCATTTTTTAACGCGTCAAACAATTCAATCGCATTCGAATAGGCTCCCCCCTGCAACGCACTCAGAATAACCGTGGCATAGCAACTATCACTACTGATTAAATCTTTCTCTATCCCCTCAATGCTTTTCGGCGATATTCGCTGGGCTGAAAGGACATGCCACGCAATAAGACCTAACGCATAAACATCGCTCTCGTATGGTGTGTCGATATCCTTCCTATCGGAAGTTATACCAACTTCGTTCACTGCAAGAAATTGCCGGTAATCGCCAACTGTCCCAGCCGGTTTATGGTATGCAGAAATAAAGTTAGAAAGCGCAACCTCTTTACTTGGCGATATCCAAATACTATGGTCGCCTAGGTCCCTATGTGCCACTTTGATTTGATGCAGATCTGCAAATTTGGCAACCAGGAGCTTCATTAGATTTGATCGATCTCGATCAGAAAACGACGAGCCAAACTTGCCAATAAATTCATTAAACCTTACATGGTTCGGCGGAAGCTCGTATATTTCTGAATACTCGGTTGTGACCTCATCTTTTTGAACACTTGTCAAAGATCGCAGACAATGTTTGTACAGGTCATGATCCTGGTGCTTTATAAACTGAAGTACCTCACGCTCCCTCGAAACTATATCGAACCGACCATCGGATGTTTTCGCTTTAACACCATCCAATTTATCAAAGTTCCATAACCGCAACAGAGCCTCATCCCCTTTCGATATTTCTGAGACGGCCTGATACTCTTTGTAGACTTTCCTGGGATGTTCAAAAATCAGATCAGTGGCTTTATAACCGTCAATTCGAATATGCTTAGGGGCGGTATTTCTACCAAGAAAAATATCATCAAACACCCGAAAGTCTTGATTGAGCACTTTAGAATTGGGATGCGGATGAAACTTCTGGTCAAAATTGCGACTATCTGCATACTTCAAAAAGTCACTTAAGCTCAACGTATGCGTTTTTTCTTGTTCTGTTATCTTTGAAAAACTCGCATTGCCCGTCATCACAATCAAATGTACAACTTGAGGCACATAACCCTTATTGGTAAATCTGTTTTTAACACGAGTCAGCTTATTTTTTATTAGATAAACTTTGTTTTGCGTAACACTGACGGGAGAACGCCCCATATCAACGTCGTTTTTGTACCATCGATCACCCCGCGATACGACTTCGCCATTATTCCAATCCTTGAGCTCAACAATCAAAACATTGCAGTGTGTAACAATAACGAGATCGAATTCGCCTTCGTTTCCTTTTGCATCAACAAACCGAAATCCTGCATAGCCCTTCCACGGCAAAATTGGATTGCCACTTAAACTTCTCAACTGATCTTTTAATGATCCACCACCCGTTGATTTGGGCTGGTTTGAGTTCGGCTTGTTTGAAAACGCTTCCTGAATCGATTCAATCGCCTTGATTTCTTGCGACTGCAAGCCGCCTTCCCAAAGTTTAACTTCCATATCCAGCCTTTAATCTGCTTCTTCTAGTTGAGTTACCTACGACAGGGTCAATCGCTTAATTCCGATACACTTTGTTGATCTCTAATGGCTCCTACCACCAAAGCAGTCTCCTGACTGTCTATTGCCGCTCCATGAGTTCCACTGATCCTTGCTCTGAGATCTTCAGCGCCGTTGGCTGTCGAGATGCTCTCGAACAACCGCCAGGTCGACGACGAAACCGTCCAGCATTTTATCCAATGGTGCATTGCCACCGAACAGCGGATTGTCATTCGGTGAATGAATCCATTGATCGCTTTGCGCTTCATCAGAAAAAAGAACCTGTAGCGCCCCGTAGATGCCCAGGATATAACTGGCCCGCTCCATACAGTCCCGGGTCAACTTTGCTTTCTCCGGCTGGTTTTTCCAGTTGTAGAGCGTCTTTTCATTACTCAACCCCAGCAGCGTCATCTGCTGCTGTCCGGTCAGGCGCCAGAGCGAGAAGATGTTGAAGATCGCCGGCAGCAGGGTACCCGGATCTATGGAGTAGGGCTGTAACAGTTGCTCGAAGTTTGCTCTCATCACCATCCATTCGCACTGTAACAATACAGTGTCGATAGATTCTCATACTGTATCGTTACAGTCAATAAGCACCACCTATGGGCTCCTGAGCACTTCCCTTGCCTTTACGGATAAATTCCGTAATAATTTACGTGGTTACGGATTTATTCCGTAGAGAATGTTCGGAGATGACCATGCCCAAAGTTTTACGTTATGAAATGCAGTGGGATGAAGAAACCTATGCGCTGGCCGAGCGCGCGGCGCGTGCGTCGGGCTTGACCAGTATCAAGGCCTATGTCACCCAGCTGGTGAAGCAGCATGCGCCTGAAGTCTTGGAAGCCTACAGCAGTATTCAACTGACCAATGCGCAGTTCGACGCCTTTTGCAATGCGTGTGACAACCCACCTGCGCCAACTGCCAAGCTTCGTAAGGCAGCACAGGCACTCGATCAAGAGGGCTTAGTGCTGAATGCCGACCGTTGAGTTTTTGCCACTGGATCCACGCACGATCAATGTCAGAACTTTTGATTGCGGCAAGGAAGCCATCAACGTGTATCTTCGCCGCTACGCGGCGAAGAACATGGCGCTGAACCTGAATCGAACCTTTGTACTTCCGTATACCACCGAAGACAGTTCAGAAAAGCCCCAGGTAGCCGCGTACTACACGCTGGCCCATCAAACGTTGTTGCGTGAAGAGCTGCCAGACCCATCTCGCCTGCCTCGCTATCCCGTTCCCGTCATTCTGCTGGCGCAACTCGGCATCGACCAACGGTTCCATCGGCAAGGCCTCGGCGCAAAAACGCTGGTTTATGCGCTCAGACATGCCTACCAGATTGCCAGCAACCCGAAGGGCTTACCCGCCAGGGGCGTGGTTCTCGATGTGCTCGATCAGGATGCGCTTGCCTTCTACCAATCGTTCGAATTCTTCTTGCTGTTGACCGACAACCCGATGAAGCTGTTTGTGCCCATGGCCTCACTGGAGACACTGTAACCACCCTTCCCAGAGTCTGTTCTATCCGAATCACAGATACTTTTTGAAGGTGCTGGCCGTGATGGTGACGGCAAAGGCAAAGGCCAGAGCAAACGGCAGGATGATCCAGGACGGATGAAGACTGAATGGCAGTGCCAGGTAGAGTACCCAGGCCATGATGATC
>CEOG01019124.1_pt1 | contig 15424 bp, 16 predicted proteins | sample 530301 | NCBI WGS metagenome assembly CEOG01 (sample SAMEA2619903, study PRJEB7988) | marine metagenome | biome: marine biome (ENVO:00000447); feature: surface water layer (ENVO:00002042); material: "saline water (ENVO:00002010), including plankton (ENVO:xxxxxxxx)" | depth 5 m | reverse complement strand
CTTTCCGCTGTGGCTGGCGCCGGAGCAGGTGGTTGTCGCCACCATTACCGATGATGCGGACGATTATGCGCGTGAGGTGCTGGCGGCCCTGAAGAAGCAGGGCCTCCGGGCGAGCCTTGATCTTCGTAACGAGAAGATTAACTACAAGGTTCGGGAGCATTCTCTGGCCAAGGTACCGGTTTTGCTGGTCGCCGGAAGACGCGAGGCGGAGGAGAAAACCATCTCGATCCGCCGTCTTGGCGACAAGCATCAGAAAGTGCTGCCGCTTGACGAGGCAATTGCCGCGCTCGCCCTTGAGGCGCAGGTGCCTGGACAATGAATTGTCTGGTAATGCAAAGAAGCTGTGGCAACAAAACATTAAAAAATATAGAATATGATGGTTAAACTCTCCCGACGGGAGGGGATACGGATTAATTGTTGAAGGAGAAAGTACATAGCTCGCCCACAGAGAAATACGGTTCCCACTAAGGAGGGGCCGCGCACAAATGAGGATATCAATGTCGCCAGCGTTCGTCTGATCAATGAGGACGGCGATAATATTGGACTGGTTTCCATACAGGCCGCCATGGGGCTGGCCGATGAAGCTGGCCTCGATCTGGTGGAAGTCTCCCCCGGGGACACGCCGGTTTGCAAGCTGATGGATTTCGGACGCGCCCGGTTCGAGGCCCAGAAAAAAGCGGCGGTGGCCCGCAAAAAGCAGAAGACCATCGAAATCAAGGAAATCAAGATGCGTCCCAACATCGACCAGCATGATTATGAGGTCAAGATGCGGGCGGTGCATAAATTTCTGGACTCTGGCGACAAGGTGAAGCTGACCATGCGGTTCCGTGGGCGTGAGATGGCCCATCAGGAGCTTGGCATGAAGCTCCTGAACAGGGTTCGTGAAGAAACGGAAGAGCTGGCAAAGGTCGAGCAGCATCCGAAAATGGAAGGCCGCCAGATGACCATGGTCATCGCGCCGGTCAAATAACCGGCCGGGCAATTTCCCCGAAAGAATCACAGGGCCTGCAATCTCCAGACGGGATTGCAGGCCGGTTTTATTTACCCCCAGATTTACATTCAGATTGCGGCACCACTTTCTCAGTCAGGGACGTGACGGCAAAGGGGGCGGCCCTGTTCGAGATGTCGACCGTGATTTTTGCCGCATCGACGAAGGAATAGTCACCGGTGGAATTGAGACGCCAGAGCTTCGGCGCCGCCATATCGCCGAACCCGTTATCGAGGCAATAGGGGTTGGTATCACCATGGATCAGCAGAACGGGCTTTGCATATCTCGCCGCGAGATAGCGCAAGCGCAGATTGATGGAGGCAAAGGCGTCGCATTTCTGACGTTCTTTACTGGTGCAGGGCGTCTGATACTTGCGCTGGGTTATGTCGGCCTGTGTCGCAATGACAATTGCGGCAGCGTCGATTCTCCCGGCCTCCGTGAACGCCGCGTCGAGCCAGAGCAGATTGGCTTCGTCCCTAGCCTCCGTGAGGGTGAGGGCAAACGCCACATTATCGAGAAGAATCTCTTCCCGCCCGTTGTTGGTTGAAACCAGGTGCAGCGTCGCAAAGAGGACATTATTGTAAAGCCAGCGCATATTTTCTGGGAAAAGCGGTTGCTGTGAGAAGCGCCATTCCGGCGGCAGCGGCATCGGGGAGGCGTAGAACAGCCGTCGCAGGAAATCAAGACGGTCAAGCTCCGACATCGGTTCAGGAATGGCGCGCCGGTCGCAATCGGTCCAGTCATTGTCGCCGGGCGTATAGAAGACCCGTCCCGGATGCAGCCCCATGATCTGATCACGGCGTTCCGTCAGCAGGTCATCCGTGCAGGTGCTTTTTGCATCCTTGAAATCCCCAAGGAAGAGGGCAAAAGGCAGAGTGCTCGCCCGGATGGCCGGATAGGCGCGTTGGGTGAGGGTGCGGCTTTCCTCGGCAGAATAGGGCACATCCGAAATGGCGAGAAAGGAAAAGCGCTCCGACGATCGGGCAGGCGCGGTCGGGATTATCAGGCTAAGCAGGCTCAGAAGTGTTATGGCGACAATAATATGTCTTGAGTTTCGGCCTGTGTGCATGCTCATCATTTTGCCTCGTTCTGGGTGCGTCGGGCGCATTGGGACGCGCCGGGATGCCTTGTGGACGACCGGTAGAAGCGTTTGTGACATCTCGGTAAAAAAGCCGTCGATGGGGCTTGAATTTAACGCGAGGCGATTGTATAACCCTCGCTTCGTTGAGCATTCCGGCCAATTGGGGCTGCCGAGTCTGCTCATTCGCTTCAATGCTGAGAATTAAAGGAAGCCAGAAATGCCCAAGTTGAAAACCAAGAGCAGCGTGAAAAAACGTTTCTCTCTCACCGCCTCCGGGAAAGTCCGGGCGAACCAGGCTGGCAAGCAGCATGGGATGATCAAGCGGACCAACAAGCAGATCCGCAATCAGCGCGGCACCACGATCCTTGCCGATCAGGATGCGCGTATCGTCAAAAAATTTATGCCTTACGGCTAAGGAGAGAGATCCATGGCACGTGTCAAACGCGGCGTCACCACGCACGCCCGCCACAGAAAAGTTATCAAGGCTGCCAAAGGTTACTACGGCCGCCGCAAGAACACCTTCCGCACGGCAGTACAGGCGGTTGAAAAGGCCGGTCAGTATGCCTATCGCGACCGCCGGACCAAGAAGCGCAATTTCCGCGCCCTGTGGATCCAGCGCATCAATGCCGCCTCGCGCGAGCAGGGCATGACCTACGGCAACTTTATGCACGGCCTCAAGCTGGCCGGCATCGATCTGGACCGGAAGGTTCTGGCCGATATTGCCGTACGCGAGCCTGAGGCCTTCAAGGCATTGGTCGAAGCAGCCCAGAAAGCTGCCGCCAACGCCTGATACTCCGGGCCCTCGAAAACCTAGACATTTTCGTAGACCACTTTATTAAAAGGGGGCCCAGTTTGCGGCCCCTTTTTTATTTGCGAGACATGATGCAGGATATTGAAAAGCTTGAACAGGAATTGCTCGGCCAGATTGGCGCGATAACGGATCTTGAGGCGCTGGAATCGCTCAGGATTTCCGCGCTTGGCAAGAAGGGCAGCGTCAGCCTGATGATGCGCGGTCTCGGCCAGATGGACCCGGCCGAGCGTCAGCAGGTGGCCCCGCAGCTCAATCGGTTGAAGAACACGGTGACCGAGGCGATTGAGGAGGCGAAAGCCGCCCTGCAGAATGCGGCGCTGGATGCAAAACTCGCCAAGGAACGGATCGACATCACTCTCCCGGTCCGGCCGGAAGCTGCGGGACGGATACATCCGATCAGCCAGGTGATTGACGAGATTACGGAAATTTTCGCCGGTATGGGCTTCGATATTGCCGAAGGCCCGGATATTGACGATGATTTTCACAATTTCACGGCGCTCAATATTCCGCCGGAACATCCTGCCCGACAGATGCATGATACCTTCTATCTGCCCGAGAAGGAGGATGGCTCTCGCCTGTTGCTGCGGACGCATACCTCAACGGTGCAGATCCGCACCATGCAATCAAAGGCCCCGCCGCACCGGATCATTGTGCCGGGTCGGACCTTCCGCAGCGATTCCGATCAGACCCATACCCCGATGTTCCATCAGATAGAAGGGCTGGTCATCGACAAGACCAGCCATATGGGGCATCTGAAGGGCGTGCTCGCGGAATTCTGCAAGGCGTTTTTCGAGCTGGAGGAAGTGACGATGCGGTTTCGCCCGTCCTACTTTCCGTTCACCGAACCATCGGCGGAAATGGATATCCGCTGCACCTTCGCAGGTGATCACATCAAGGTTGGAGAGGGCGATGACTGGCTGGAGATTCTCGGCTGCGGCATGGTCAATCCCCGGGTGCTGGAGCATTGCGGCCTCGACCCGGCGGAATATCAGGGCTTTGCCTGGGGTATGGGGATCGATCGTATCGCCATGCTGAAATACGGCATTCCGGATTTGCGTGCCTTTTTCGATTCGGACCTGCGCTGGCTTAAACATTACGGTTTTGTGCCCCTTGATATTCCGACGCTGGGGGGAGGGTTGTCTCGATGAAATTCACGGTTTCCTGGCTGAAAGAACATCTTGAGTATGACGCGACGCTTGACGAACTGTCCGAACGGCTGACCGCCATAGGCCTTGAGGTGGAAGAAATTACCGACCGGGCGCGGGAACTGGCCGCCTTCACGGTTGCCCATGTTGTTGAGGCGGTTCAGCATCCGGATGCGGATCGCCTGCGGGTGTGCAAGGTTGATACGGGGGAAGGTGTCGTGCAGGTCGTCTGCGGCGCCCCCAATGCCCGCACCGGCATGAAAGGCGTCTTCGCCCCCTCCGGCTCCTATGTTCCGGGAACGGACCTGTGGCTTAAGCCGAGCAAGATCCGCGGTGTGGAAAGCAACGGCATGCTGGTATCGGAGCGGGAAATGGGCCTCTCCGATGAGCATGACGGGATTATTGACCTGCCGGAGGAAACGCCGATCGGCGCGTCTTTTGCGACAATCGCCGGGCTGGATGATCCGGTGTTGGAAATTGCCATCACGCCCAATCATCAGGATGCCCTCGGCGTTTACGGGATTGCCCGCGATCTTGCGGCAAGCGGCTTTGGCACCCTGAAGCCGCTTGATACAACGGCGGTGGCAGGCAAATTTGACAGCCCCATCGGGGTCCGCCTCAGCTTCGGGAATGTTGATCCGCTGCCCTGTTCCAAATTTGTGGGTAGATATGTACGCGGGGTGAAAAACGGCCCGAGCCCGAAATGGCTCCAGGATAAACTCCGGGCTATCGGTTTGCGGCCCATCTCGGCGCTGGTCGATATCACCAACTATATATCCTATGACCTCGCGCGGCCGCTGCATGTGTTCGATGCAGACAAGGTGACAGGCGGTATTCAGGCGCGGCTGGCAACGGAAGGTGAAACGCTGCTCGCCCTCGACGGGGAGGAATATGAGCTTTCCGATGACATCTGCGTTATTGCCGATGATGCGCGTGCGCTTGGCATTGGCGGTGTCATGGGGGGCGAGGAGTCGGGTTGTACCGATGTCACGACGAATGTGTTTATCGAGGCCGCCCTGTTCGATCCGATCCGCATTGCAATGGCGGGGCGCAAGCTCGGAATCCTTTCCGATGCGCGCTACCGGTTTGAACGTGGCGTCGATCCGGCCTTCGTCGATAATGCGATGGAGATTGCCACCCGCCTTGTGCTGGGCCTTTGCGGCGGAGAGCCGAGCCATGTCGTTGTGGCAGGGGACGGGCCGAACTGGCAGAAATCTGTCACGCTGCGCAAAAGCCGGGTTAAGGAACTTGGGGGCGTCACGGTGCCGGAAAGCGACATGATCGCCATATTGGACCGTCTGGGCTTTGCGCCCAAGGAGGCGGGGGAGGTTATCGAAACCTCGGTGCCGTCCTGGCGTATGGATGTGGATGGGGAGGCCGACCTGGTGGAAGAAGTCCTCCGTATGTTCGGCTATGACAATATACCCGCGGTTCCCCTGCCGCTTGAAAATGTGGTGGCGAAACCGGCGGTGAACGCAAAACAACGTCGCGTTCGGATCGCAAAACGTGCCCTTGCGGCGCGCGGAATGATGGAGGCGGTGACCTTCTCCTTCCTGTCGCGTGCGCATGGGGATCTGTTTGGCGGCGTGGCAGATGATATTGTTCTCGTCAATCCGATCAGTGCGGATCTTAACGCAATGCGCCCGTCACTTCTGCCTAATCTGATTTCGGCGGTCGGGCGTAACCAGGCGCGCGGGTTTTCCGATATCACCCTGTTTGAAGTTGGTTCGGAATATCACTCCGACCAACCGGATGGACAGATTACGGCAGCGGGCGGTCTTCGCGTCGGCGTCACGGCCCCGCGCCATTGGAGCGGGGCAGGACGGAAGGTTGATGCCTATGACGCCAAGGCCGATGTTCTCGCCCTGCTGGACGCGATGGGCGGCCCGGCGGGGTCGGTGCAGATCGTTGAAGGCGCACCGGAATGGTATCACCCCGGTCGCTCCGGCGTCATGCAGCTGGGCCCGAAGAATCGCCTCGCCGCTTTTGGCGAGATTCATCCGCGTATCCTCGATGTCATGAAGGTGAAGGGCCCAATCGTCGGGTTTGAGGTGTATCTGGATAGTATTCCATTACCGAAATCGCGAGAAACGGCGCGTCCGCCGCTCGTGGTTTCCGATTATCAGTCGGTGGAGCGGGACTTCGCCTTTGAAGTGGATGTGGAAACATCCGCCGAAAGCCTCATTCGGGCGATCCGCAGCAGCGAAAAGAAGCTGATAACGGATGTTTCCATCTTCGATATCTATCAGGGGGAAAAAATGGCTGAAGGCCGCAAGTCGGTGGCACTTTCGGTGCGCTTGCAACCTACAGACCGGACTTTGACCGAAGAGGAAATCGAGGCGGTTGCGGCAAAAATAATCAGCAATGTGCAAAAGACGACAGGCGGCAGTCTGCGCCATTAAGAAATGCCCTTGCGAAGGGGAGGGGGGCCGGTCTCGGCTCCCCTTGTTCCTTTCTGGAGAGAATGAAAATGACAAAAAACATACCGGAAGGCTTTATGGAGTTCCCGGGCGCCATGGGCTTTATCGAACTCTGCGGACCCTTGCTGGTGAAGTATGAAGAGGGGGCTGCCCATCTCGGACTCCGGGTCGGCGACCAGCACTGCAATCCGGCCAACATCTGCCATGGCGGATTGCTGATGACGTTTGCTGATATGCAACTCGGCGTCGGGGCGCAGGCCGCCTCGGGCATGCGCGTTTTCCTGCCGACGGTTCATATGTCGTGCGATTTTGTTGCCCCGACGCCGAATGGCGCGTGGCTGGAGGGGCGGACGCAGGTGACGCGGCGAACCAGATCAATGATCTTTGCAACCTGTACCCTGACGGCGGATGGCGAGACCGTTTTTAGCGCATCAGGGATCATGAAAATCCCGTCTGGCAATGGCACCTTTTCCAAGGTCGCCTTGCCGTCACTAAAATAGCAATTGAATTTGTCCGTAAAGCTGTTACTTGGATGAGCAGAAAATGAGTTTAAAAGCGCCTAGATGACAGACCTCAGTAAAATCCGGAACTTCTCGATCATTGCCCATATCGACCATGGGAAATCGACGCTGGCCGATCGCCTGATCCAGATGTGCGGCGGCCTTGATGATCGCGAGATGCAGCAGCAGGTGCTCGACAGCATGGATATCGAGCGCGAGCGCGGTATTACCATCAAGGCGCAGACGGTCCGGCTGCTCTATACGGCGAAGGACGGGGAGACATATACTCTCAATCTCATTGATACGCCGGGCCATGTGGATTTCGCCTATGAGGTGAACCGGTCGCTTTCCGCCTGTGAAGGGTCGGTTCTGGTTGTCGATGCCAGCCAGGGCGTGGAGGCGCAGACACTCGCCAATGTCTATCAGGCGATTGAGGTCAATCACGAAATCCTGCCGGTGCTGAACAAGGTGGATCTGCCTGCCGCCGATATCGACCGGGTGGTGGAGCAGATTGAAGATGTGATCGGCATCGACGCGAGCGGCGCGATACCGATTTCGGCCAAGACCGGCAAGGGCGTGGATGAGGTGCTGGAGGCGATTGTCGCTCATATTCCCGCGCCGACCGGGGATCGAAATGCCCCCTTGCAGGCGCTGTTGATTGACAGTTGGTACGATGCCTATCTTGGTGTCGTCGTGCTGTTTCGTGTGCGTGCGGGCGTGATCAAAAAGGGCCAGAAAATCCGCATGATGGAAACCGGGGCCAGTTACCTCGTCGATCGCGTTGGCGTTTTCACGCCGAAGGGGCTTGTCGTCGATGAGCTGGGACCAGGCGAGATCGGCTTTATGACCGCGGCCATCAAGCAGGTGGCCGACACCAAGGTGGGCGATACCATCACCGATGATCGCAAACCCGCGGCGACGCCGCTTCCTGGCTTCAAGCCGAACCAGCCGGTTGTTTTCTGCGGCCTGTTTCCAGTGGATGCCGCCGATTTTACGGAACTGAAGTCGAGCCTTGGCAAGCTGCGCCTCAATGACGCGAGCTTCTCGTTCGAAGCGGAAACCTCCGCGGCGCTCGGTTTTGGCTTCAGATGCGGGTTCCTCGGCCTTCTGCATCTTGAAATCATTCAGGAGCGGCTGGAGCGGGAGTTTGACCTCGATCTGATTACCACCGCGCCTTCGGTCGTCTACCGCCTTTATATGCGCAATGGCGACATGATGGAGCTGCACAACCCGGCGGATATGCCCGATGTGACGCTGATTGATCATATCGAGGAGCCGTGGATCAAGGCGACCATCTTGGTGCCGGACGAATATCTCGGGCAGGTGCTGAAACTCTGTGAGGATAAGCGCGGCGTGCAGGCGGATCTGACCTACACGGGCAACCGGGCGATGGTGGTTTACAAGCTGCCGCTCAACGAGGTGGTGTTCGATTTTTATGATCGCCTGAAATCGGTGACGCGCGGTTACGCTAGTTTTGATTATGAAATCGACAGTTATCGGGAAAGCGATCTCGTCAAGATGACGATCCTGGTCAACAGCGATCCGGTCGATGCGCTCGCCATGATCGTGCATCGCGCCCAGGCGGAATCACGCGGCCGGCAGCTTTGCGAGCGGCTCAAGGACCTGATCCCGCGCCAGCTTTTCAAGATTGCCCTGCAGGCGGCCATCGGCGGCAAGGTTGTTGCGCGGGAGACTATTTCGGCGATGCGCAAGGATGTGACGGCGAAATGTTATGGCGGCGATATCACCCGCAAGAAGAAGCTGCTGGAAAAGCAGAAGAAGGGTAAAAAGCGCATGCGCTCCGTCGGCAATGTGGAAATCCCGCAGGAAGCCTTCCTTGCGGCCCTCAAGATGGGGGATGACTGAGGGGGAAGGCTGTTATCTGATGAAGCCGTGTCCTTCGGCGCGCTTTCTCTTGCGGAAGAAAAACAGCAGTAACAGGCCGATCAGCAAAAAAAGCAGCGAGGCCGGCCAGAGAAGCACGGTGACGATGACGGGGTCCCAGAGGGCAGGAAAGATATAGCGCTGGATGACGGCCTGCACGAGGTTGAGGCTGCCCGCATCAAGCTTGAACCACAGCTCGCCCAGCAGAAGGACATTCCAGCTCTGGCTGCCCAGAAACTGGAGCAGGTCATAGCCGAGAATGACGAACGCGCCGCCGACGAACAGCCAGCCCAGGATCCGGCCGATAATCATATCTTTGCTCCTGATTGATCAAGAGTGCATCTTACGCGGAAATGCGCGGGAATTCAAAGCTTACGGTATCGCGTCACCGGATTGTCATGGCGGCTATTTTATTTCATGAAGTGGGGTTTGAAGCCTTGCATTCTCGCCGCTCTCAAGTATATTCCCCCGCGCGCCCTGCAAAAAAACGGGCGCCTTGCGGAGGGGTGGCCGAGTGGCTGAAGGCGCACGCCTGGAAAGTGTGTATACGGGGAACCGTATCGGGGGTTCGAATCCCCCTCCCTCCGCCAGATTACCTTTTTTGCTGATTTGAATGGGTCGCCTTGAGCGGCCTTTTTCTTTGCTTTATAGGGGATTTTTGCATATATAGATTTTTCTGGATTTCTTTCGATTGCGTCCGTATTGTTACTTTGGGTGGTATGGAATGTGGTATGAATTATGGCCCTTACAGGTAAGCTGACCAAGAAGCTGGTGGAGAATTTGGGTGCAGGACGCCACGGCGATGGTGGCGGACTTTATCTGGTTGTTGACCCTTCGGGTGCGCGGCGCTGGATCGTGCGGGTGGTGGTCAAGGGACAGCGCAATATCAAAGGCGCACCACTTCGCACTGACTTCGGTTTGGGCGGGGCGGATGTGGTGACACTCAACCAAGCGCGGGAACGGGCGCTGGAATATCGGCGGATGGCCAAACAAGGCTTAAACCCTCGATTTAATTCCAGTCGCGAGATACCCTGTTTTGAGGAAATCGCGGGGCAGGTTCATATTGAACGGATGCCGACGTGGAAAAACGCCAAGCATGGGGCGCAATGGATCAACACTCTGCGCGACTATGCTTTCCCCAAGATTGGGCGGCTGCCGGTAGATTGTATTGGCCAGCCAGAGGTACTAATGTGTCTGTCACCAATTTGGACCGAAAAGCACGAAACTGCACGGCGTTTGGCACAACGGATTAAGATCGTTTTGGATGTAGCCAAATCCAAGGGCTTTCGGTCGGGTGAGAATCCGGTAACAGCGATTCACGGTGCACAGGTGTTGCCGAAGGTGAAGGCCAAGCCCAAGCATCATAAGGCCATGCAATGGCAAGAAGTGCCAACTTTCTACGCGGATCTGAAAACCCGCGATGCAATGGCTGCCAAAGCGTTGATGTTTACTTGTCTGACCGGATCACGCACAGGTGAGGTTTTGGGAATGCAATGGGGAGAGGTTGATTTTGATGCACGGCTATGGACCTGCCCAGCGGATCGGATGAAGGGCGGCGAAGTGCACCGGGTGCCTTTGACCAATGAAATGTTGGCGATTATTGAACCTTTGCGCGCAATGCAATCTGACTATGTGTTTGAAGGTCAAAAGCGTCACAAGCCGTTATCAAACATGGCCATGCTGATGCTGTTGCGCCGGATGCAGATTGAAGGCGTCACGGTTCACGGGTTCCGGTCCACCTTCCGCGATTGGGCGAGCGAAGTCGCTAATGCGCCAAGAGAAGTCGCAGAAATGAGCTTGGCACATAAGGTTGGAAATGATGTTGAACGGGCTTATGCGCGGTCGGACTTGCTTGAAAAGCGCCGGGCACTGATGGAACGGTGGTCAATGTTTGTTTCTGGTTCTAGTGGGGAGGTATTGCGCTTTGAGAGACAGTAAAGCTACTTCTACAATGGAGCAAATACGTGATCTAGAGCTTGCCGATTGGGTGGATGAAGAATCATCTTTGCGAGGGTTGGCGTTAAAAGATGGATTGCGGGTGCGAGAGCCGTACAAGTCTTTTCGAGAACTATATGACGCTATCATAGAACATGGGCCTTTGCTTTATGCTACTTCGATTGCCGATGCTATATTTGTTGCGGTAAGCGGGCCATTCGATGGCCATATCCTTGCTATCAGACACTCAGGCCGAAATGTTCGTCGGTTTCTGGTGCGTGAGGACCTATTTGAAGAGCAGTACGGCAGTTTCTCGAATTGTTTGGATCACATCCTTAGCAATAATGCCGTTGATTGCGAGATAGAGCTTAAGCACCTCTTTGACATGGCAGACAAGCTGCAAATATCACCGTCAAAATTTGATCCGAAAAGGGATTATAGCAGGCTGGAGGTGGATATCGTCGCGGCCTTACAGTTAATGCAGGTTCTGGATAAAGTTAATGGGACGGAAGGCGTGTATTCCTCCGAATTTGAGATAGGTTTTTGTGTCGGACGTCTGTTTTCTAGTGCTCAGAACCTCGCGACTTTGGAACCTGATGCGCGAAAGGCGCGTGAGTACGAGGAAAGCTACAAAGAGCGGGGGAAGAAAGGAAAGTCGCGAGACCGCAAAGAAGCTAGGCTGGACCATCTGTTCAAATGCTTGGAACACTTGATTTCGCAAAATCCTGCATTATCCCGTTTGAAGCCTTTGGACGTTGCACGGCTCGCCTGTCAGGATGCAGCCTCGCAAAACCCTAACCTTTGGACACAGGGACGCGGACAACTTGAGCATTACTTAACATGCTTTGCCAGTGAGCCGAAATATAGCAAGGCTTATTATGAACTTTTTCCAGAAACCGGTTAAGCGGTTTTAGATTTTATTGAGTTCAGCTAAGGGCGTTTCTGTTCCTAGTCAATCAGCTAGCCGCTGATTCACAATTGTATCAAAGCCTAAAAAAATGCCCATAATACGTAGCCATATAGAAAAACCCAAAGAGGCTTCTAAATGGCAAATCTGTTCGATCAAAACCGAAACTATGTACTTGGCGACCCCGAACTTGACCTGATTGGCGACCGTGACAAGCTGGCTCAATGGCGACACAAAAACATGGGACCGGCGTTCTACCGGCTTGGTCGCAAAATCATCTATCGCGGAGCTGACCTGAACGTTTGGGCGGAGGCCAATCGCGTAGACCCTTGCAAGGGTGCGCAAAGCTAATGGCCAAACGCATTTCCTCTCGCAAGATCAAAATCAATCGTAGCTACGACATCAGCGAAGCGGCTGAAGCGTGTAATGTGACGCCGCAAACCATACGCGCTTGGATCAAGTCTGGATTGCTAGTCCTCAATAGCCAGCGACCTTCAATTATTCTCGGCTTTATTCTAAAAAACTTTGTCGACGGCCTATCCAAAAAAGGCAAGTCGCCGCTGGAGCTAGAAGAGTTCAATTGCTTTCGCTGTAAAGCGCCTAGAAAGCCATTCGGAATGCTCGCTGATTATGTGCCATTAAGCGAACAAACCGGCCGCTTAATGGCCTTATGTTCGGTGTGTGAAAGTGCCTGCAATCGCTTTGTAAAAGCTGCTGATTTAGACGACTTTTCGAAGGTTCTGGAGATTGTCGTTAGACCGCCAAAACAAGACTAAAGGAACCTATCAAGCGCCCTTTAAATCATCATTTGGCGAAAGGATGTGACGTATGAGAAAGTTTTGTGAGGAAAACGAACGTATGAAGCGGTTTTATCTTGCTTACTTGCGGCAAGCGAAAGGGCAGGATGAAAAGTCGTTGGATAAAGTTGCAGCGGCTATTCTGAAATTCGAGGAAAGCACCAATTACAAGCCCTTCAAAAAATTCCACATTGATCAAGCTGGTAAGTTCAAAGCCTATCTAGATAGGGCTCGCAATCCAGTCACCGGAAAACCTCTCAGTCATTCGACAACGGATGCAGCTTTGCGCACAGTAAAAGCGTTCTTCCATTGGTTGGCCGGACAGTCTGGTTATAAATCTCGGATTAGCTATTCGGATACAGAGTATTTTAACAATAACGCCAAAAATGCTCGAGTGGCGCATGCTCAGCGTGATATCCCCTATCCGTCCATGCAGCAAGCCGCGCACGCGTTTCAGGCCATGCCAGAAGGCTCAGAGCTGGAGAGACGTGATAAGGCCCTCTTTGCCTTTCTGATGCTCACAGGAGCGCGGGATGGGGCTGTAGCATCATTTAGGTTAAAACATATCAATCTCTTCGATGGATCCGTTTTTCAGGATGCGAGGCAGGTGAAAACGAAGAACGCCAAGACATTCACAACGACGTTTTTTCAAGTTGGCGTTATGTATCTCGATTGCTTCGAAAACTGGGTGAAGTTCCTGCGAGACGAAAAACTGTTCGGACCAGAGGACGCGTTATTTCCGAAGCCATTGCAAGAATTGAAAGAAGGACAGTTTGTGTTTGAAAAATTATCGCGGGAAACCTACTCATCGCCCGCCAAGTTTATTTCAATAATTCGTCACGCCTTTGCCGTTGTGCAATTGCCGGAATATACCCCGCATAGCTTTCGCAAAACATTGGTGCATTTAATGAACGAGCGATGCAAAACCTTGGAAGGGTATTGTCAGAAGAAAATGGCTTGATGGTCATTTTCTCGTCGACTAGCCTCCGAGCATGACAAAACATAATCCCTTTCGCTATTTTAAAACGTCACCGGAGATCATCCGCCTGACTGTGCTGATGTATGTCCGGTTTCCGCTTTCACTTCGCAATGTCGAAGACCTTCTTCATGAGCGTGGTATCGACATTTGCCACGAGACCGTGCGCTATTGGTGGAACAGATTTGGTCCGTTATTTGCCAGTGAGATCCGTAAGAAGCGGGTCAATCTACCTCAAAATTATTCGAACTGGCGCTGGCATCTCGATGAAGTCTTCGTGAAGATCAACGGTGAAGCCCATTATCTGTGGCGGGCCGTTGATCACGAAGGTGAAGTGCTGGAAGCTTTTGTTTCCAAGCGACGCGATCGTAATGCTGCGTTGAAATTCCTCAAGAAAATCATAAAGCGATATGGAAGACCGCATAAAATAGTGACGGATAGATTACGTTCTTACCGTGCTGCGATGAAGATAATTGGCAAAGAGGCATCGCAAGAAACAGGCCGTTGGAAGAACAATCGCTGTGAAAACTCCCATCTCCCGTTCCGGCGACGAGAGCAGGCGATGCTGAAATTCAGGCGATTACGAAGTCTTCAGAAATTTGTCTCAATTCATTCATCAGTCTATAATCACTTCAACTCGGAACGCCATCTCAACTCAAGAACCATATTTAAAGTTCAACGTAACGTTGCTCTTGCAGAATGGCGACAACTTGCTGCGGCATAATGGAGGAACTTATATGGACATCTGCGTTCTGTAGAGACCGTGTCGCATTCGTCTGACAGCACCTTGAAGACCTTCTTCATGAACGGGGCATCGATATTTGCCATGAGACTGTGCGTTATTGGTGGAACCGGTTCGGTTCGTTGTTCGCAAGTGAAATACGGAAGAAACGACTTCATCCTCCCCAAAATCATTCCAACTGGCGATGGCACCTGGACGAGGTATTTGTGAAGATCAATGGAGAAACACATTACCTGTGGCATGCCATCGATCATGAATGAGAAGTTCTGGAAGCCTTTGTTTCCAAGCGACGCGACCGCCAAGCAGCCTTGGTATTCCTTAAGAAAATTATGAAACGGTACGGAAAACCACAGGAAATCGTAACGGACAGATTACGATCTTACCGCGCTGCGATGAAAATAATTGGTAATGAAACAGCACAAGAGGTTGGCCGCTGGTTGAACAATCGCTGTGAAAACTCCCATCTCCCATTTCGACGACGCGAGCAGGCGATGCAGCAATACAGGCGCCTGCGAAGTTTGCAGAAATTCGTCTCTATTCACGCATCCGTCCATAACCACTTCAACCATGAGCGCCACCTAACCAACCGAGAAATCTTCAAAGAAATGCCGTACTGGCCGAGTGGCAGCAACTTAGTGCGGCATAATAGGGGCACCGCAATGCCATTTTACGCCATACAGAGACGCGGTCGCATTAGGCCTGTCAGCGCAGTCGATGGAGTTATCTTCCAGTGCCCGGTAGAGCGGAACACGCTTATGAACTTTCCAAAGAGAAAACTTTGAAATTGTCCGGCCATATCTGCTATAATTATAATTATAATTATTTGCCGCCATCTGTGTGTTTAGGCGGCGGGGTGGCAACTTTTTATAGATTGAATGAAGTGTTTATTGATTCTCGAATAGTGACATACTTGACGGAAATGGAAACAATCGTTGAGGTCCTAACACATAGATCATCCGCGGACTGGAGGATAGATGAAAAAAGTGCGCCCAAATTCTCAATCAGAGAATATTCGCCTACATATTGAAGCCGAGATTCTTTCTGGAAAAATAAGGCCTGGAGAAAGGTTGGATGAGGATGCGATTGCTGCAAAGTTTGATGTTTCCAGAACGCCGGTTCGGGAGGCCATTCTTCAGCTTGCCCATTCCGGGCTGGTTGAGCGGCTTCCGAGAAAGGGCAGTATCGTTGCGAGGGTGCTGTCAGAGGAAAACTGCTTGATGGGGATTTGCTCGTCGACT
>CEOG01037780.1_pt1 | contig 15467 bp, 12 predicted proteins | sample 530301 | NCBI WGS metagenome assembly CEOG01 (sample SAMEA2619903, study PRJEB7988) | marine metagenome | biome: marine biome (ENVO:00000447); feature: surface water layer (ENVO:00002042); material: "saline water (ENVO:00002010), including plankton (ENVO:xxxxxxxx)" | depth 5 m | reverse complement strand
TCCCATTCGCCGCCGATCTCGGAAACCGAGGAGGCAAGTTCCTGCACCGCATTGGCATGGTCCGAATTCATGTGATCCATGACGCCAATTTCGACATCGGCATCATCCAGCGCCTCAGGGCCAAGAATAAATTCCGGCGCATCCACCCAGTGAATATCGCCAAATCCGGCGACCAGATGGCCGCGGGTCACATTTACACGGTACAGCCTGAAATCCTTGAATTTCGAAAACATCCGCGCAGAGGGGAAGCGACGGACATACCGTTCCAGCAGGCGGACATCATCAATCACCTCGGCGGTTCCTTGTAACGAAACGCGGGAGAGCGTGAGCGGGTCGCGGCCCTTCGGGTCTTCCGCCACCAGCAGGGAAATTGCCGGGTCTTTGGCGATATTCCGCCCATGAACCGCCATGTCGGACAGCAGCAGGAGCGGGCGGCCCAACGGATCCGTTGCCATCAGGACAAGGGAGGCATAGGCGCTGCCATCCTCGGCCATGCGGGTGCCAAGGGATACGGTGGAGGCTTTTCTGATCAGGCCGCGAATGTTGCGGACGCGGATTTCGGATTTGGATAAGTCAGTCATGAGCCAGTAATTGCGAATAATTCGCAAAAATGCAAAAGAAAAATTATGCAATGCGCAAAATCTTCTTTTGATGGGAGTTATTGCGCTGAAAAGCGGGCCTTTTGGGCCTTGGACATGCAATTGCCTTATTTTGATTAAATGTAATGCAAAGAACAGCGACAGATCATAAAATAGGGTGATGACATGAATCTGGGGACTGATATGGCCACAAAGGTTGCTCTGGTCGATGATGATCAGAATATTCTCACCACCGTTTCCATTCTGCTGGAAAGCGAAGGATTCGAGGTGGACAAATATTCGGACGGCGAAGAAGCGCTGAAGGGCCTTGCGGAAAATCCGCCGGACCTTGCTGTCCTTGATATCAAGATGCCGCGCATGGACGGAATGGAGCTTTTGAACCGTCTCCGCCGGACCAGCAGCCTGCCGGTTATCTTCCTGACGTCGAAGGATGACGAGATTGACGAGTTTCTCGGGCTGAAGATGGGCGCCGACGACTATATCCGCAAACCCTTTTCCCAACGCCTTCTGGTGGAGCGCATCCGCACGGTGTTGCGCCGGCACGGGGCGGCGAAGGAAAGCAATGGCGAGGTGGAAGAGGATGTGCTGATGCGCGGAAAGCTGAAGCTTGACAGTATCCGCCACGCCTGTTTTTGGGATGGCAAGGAAGTCACGCTGACGGTGACCGAGTTCATGCTGTTGCACGCCCTTGCCCTCCGGCCCGGCCATGTGAAAAGCCGCGATCAGCTTATGGATGCGGCCTATGATGACAATATCTATGTGGATGACCGGACGATTGACAGCCATATCAAACGGTTGCGCAAGAAGATCAAGTCGGTTGATTCCGAGTTCGCCGCCATTGAGACACTCTATGGCGTTGGGTACCGGTTTAAGGAAAAATAAGCCCGGAGCTGTTCCTATTCTATGAACGCAGAAGCGAAGCCCTATGTCGGAAAATCCGTACCGGACATAAAAACGGAAAAACGGGAAAAGGAGAAGGTGCAGAAGGGTCGGCGTGGGCCTTTCTCTTCCCTTGGCCGACGCATCATGGCGATCAACCTGTTTTCCGTTGTCTTTCTGGCGGGCGCCATTCTGTATCTGGATCAGTTCCGCGATGGCCTGATCGAGGCACGCTTCCAGGCACTGACCACCAACGGGCGGATGATTGCCGGCGCCTTGGGCGAAGCGGCGCTTCAGGAGGTGTCAATTGATGGGCAGGTGCAGTCCCTGACACTTGATTCACCCCAGATAAAACGGGTTTTGCGGCGTCTTTCCATCATCACCAATACCCCGGCGCTGCTGTTTGACCGCGAAGGCATACTGATTGCGGACAGTCGCAGGCTTATCTCGGCGGGTCGAAATATTGTTTCCGAAGAGTTGCCGCCGCCCGAGGTGAAAAGCCCGATCCGCCTGTTTTTTGAGGAGCTTTATGACGGCTGGGAAAAGCTCTTTCCCGACAAATATGACTATCCGATTTTCCCGGCGAATCCGGTGCCAAGCGGGGTGGATTTTCAGGAAATCGGGGTTGCCATCAATGGCGATAATGCCCGCATGACCCGGCAAACCCAAAAGGGGGAGCTGATGCTCTCCGTATCGGTGCCGGTGCAGGGATTCAAGCATATTCTCGGCGGGCTGCTGCTGACGGAAAATGGAAATGGTATCGATGATGCGGTGCGATCCGCACAGGTCACGACGCTGATCGTTTTTGCCGTGACCCTGGTGATCACGCTGCTGTTGTCGCTGTTTCTGGCGCGGACCATCGCGGCGCCCATTCACATGCTGGCGGAGGCGGCGGACAAGGTGCGGCGCGGTATCGGACGGCGCATTGTTATTCCGGATTTTTCCAAGCGGAAAGATGAGATTGGCGATCTCTCCACATCGCTCCGGGCGATGACGACGGCGCTGTATGACCGGCTTGACGCCATCGAGGCCTTCGCCGCAGACGTGGCGCATGAGCTTAAAAATCCGCTGACCTCTCTCGGGACGGCGGTGCAGGCGTTTGAGCGGGTAAAGGATGAGGCAACGCGCGAGAAATTACGCGCCGTTATTTCCAGCGATGTGAAACGGCTGGACCGGCTGATTACGGATATTTCCGCCGCCAGCCGGATCGATGCCGAGCTGTCCCGATCCGAAGGGGAGCCGGTTGATCTGGTCAAGCTGATTGAAGGGGTGCTGGACAGCTACCGGACGACGCAGATGTTCTCATCGCTGTCATTCGATTTTGACCGTCCGGCGGATCCGATTGTGATCAATGGGTTGCCGGGTCGCATCGGACAGGTGATGCGGAATCTGGTTGATAACGCTATTTCCTTCTCGCCGGAGAACGGACATGTCGTGATCCGCCTTGTTTCACGTGAAACAGGGGTGGAGCTGACGGTGGAGGATGACGGTCCGGGCATACCGGAGAACAAGCTCGACGCCATTTTTAGCCGGTTTTATACCGAACGTCCGAAATCGGAGGGATTCGGCCGTCATTCCGGCCTCGGTCTCAGCATTTCCCGGCTGATTATCGAGGCACATGGCGGCAGCATTACCGCGCGCAACCGCTGTGATGAAAAGGGCGTGATCAAGGGCGCCGCCTTCCTAATAAAGTTGCCAAAATAGGGTGGCTGACGTACCTTCGGCGCATGATCAGATGTCATGCGAGTTCCGTTGAAATCGACGGCAGGGGTGTTCTGTTGCGGGGGCCGTCGGGAGCCGGGAAATCCGACCTTGCCCTTCGTCTTGTGGACGGTGGCGGACGGCTGATCTCCGATGATTATACAGACATTCATGTCGCGGACGGCAAGGCGCTGCTGACAGCGCCTGATGAGATTTGCGGCCGAATCGAGGTACGCGGTTTTGGTCTGATGTCTCTTGAGGCCATCTCCGACATTCCCCTGGCGCTGGTTGTTGATCTGATGTCTCATGACAGGATTGAGCGGATGCCCGAGCCGGACACCGTGGCTTTTGAAGATGTCATGGTGCCGCGCCGGGCAATTGACCCTTTCATGGCATCGGCCCCGGCGATCATTCGTCTTGCCCTCCGGCAGGACCCATTGCTGACAGGATACGAATGATATGAATACGGCGCATCCGGTGCCAAATCAGGTGGTTATTGTCTCGGGGCTGTCAGGCGCCGGGAAAAGCACGGCCCTGCACCAGTTTGAAGATATGGGATGGGAAGTTGCGGACAATATTCCCTTGTTTCTGCTGACCAAGATGGTGGAAGAGGCGGGCAGGGGCGGCGGCGTCAATCTGGCCATCGGCGTCGATCTGCGGACACGCGGCTTTTCGACCGAGCAGGTGCTGGAGGTGATCGGGGAGCTGCGCGCTGCCGGGAACAGCCCCGTGCGGCTGCTGTTTCTTGATTGCGATGAGGCCGTTCTGCAGCGGCGCTTTACGGAAACGCGGCGCAAACATCCGCTGGCGGCGGACCGTCCTGTCGGCGACGGTATCCGTCAGGAAATTCAGCGGCTTGCCGGGCTCAAAACTGCGGCCGATGTCCGCATCGACAGCACCAACCTGTCCTTACCGGAGTTGAAACGCATCCTGACCGGGTTTTTCAGCCTGCAACGCATGGCGCGGCTTAATGTTACGGTGATGTCCTTTTCGTTCGTAAACGGCATCCCAAGAGAGTCGGATCTGATGTTTGATGTTCGTTTCCTGCAAAACCCGCATTACATAGCCAATCTTCGCCCCCTGACAGGGCGGGACCGGGACGTGGTGGCGTATGTTTCCGCCGATCCCGCCTATGATGAGTTCATGGCGCAGGTTGAAAGGCTGATCCTGTTTTTACTGCCGCGCTATGTGGAAGAGGGGAAGTCCTATCTGACTATCGCCTTTGGCTGCACGGGCGGGCGGCATCGTTCTGTGTGCGTTGCAGAAAAAATCCATGACCAAGTTGCAAAATCCGGCTATTTTGCAAATCTTGCGCATCGGGACCTGCCCGAGGCGAAAGATAATAACGCGATATAACTTAGGCCATTTCAATAAATAACGGGGGCGATATGATCGGAATGGTGCTGGTGACCCACGGGCGGCTGGCGGAAGAGTTCGTCAATGCGACGGAACATGTGGTCGGACCACAAACCCAGGTGCGCGCCATATCCATCGGACCGGATGACGATATGGAGCAACGCCGCCAGGATATCCTGAACGCGGTTGCAGAAGTTGAAAGCGGCGCCGGTGTCATCATTCTCACCGACATGTTTGGCGGCACGCCGTCCAATCTGGCCATATCCGTGATGGACAAGGCGAATGTCGAGGTGATTGCGGGGATCAACCTGCCGATGCTGATCAAGCTGGCGAGTGTGCGCGGGGACGACAATATGCCGAATGCTGTTGCCGCCGCTCAGGAATCGGGCCGCAAATATATCAATGTCGCGTCGCATTTGCTGGCCAGCAAATCCTGAAATGTCCATGCCCCATACCCCCATAAAAGGGCCTGTGACCGTGAAGCGTGAGCTTGTTATCTGTAATGCCCGTGGCCTTCATGCCCGGGCGGCGGCGAAATTCGTCAAATGCGCCGAGCAGTTTGATGCGGATATTCTCGTGACCAGGGGAGAGAATGAAGTCTCCGGCGTTTCCATCATGGGGCTGATGATGCTGGCGGCCGCCAATGGATCGACCATCTCCGTTTCCGCTTCCGGCCCTGACGCCGAAAAGGCGCTTACCGCCATTTCCGGGCTGGTCTCTGACAAGTTCGGGGAAGAGTGAGGCGCTCTCAACGTCAGCACAGAGAAATTCTTATAATGATATAAGTATTTCTTTATATCGCTATTGATAATGTAAGGCAGGGTTGCTATACAGTCAGCCAATAGGCCAGCCCCGCGGGGGCGGGTGCTCCGCTATGTTCAGAAAGAAGGCGAAAGATTTAACATGACGAAATTTGATGACTTCAAGGTTGCGGATATGTCGCTGGCCGACTGGGGGCGCAAGGAAATTGCCATTGCCGAGACTGAAATGCCGGGCCTGATGGCGCTGCGCGAGGAATTTGGAAACAGTAAGCCGCTGAAAGGCGCGCGCATTGCCGGCTGCCTTCATATGACGATCCAGACGGCGGTGCTGATCGAGACGCTGACGGCCCTCGGCGCGGAAGTCCGCTGGTCCTCCTGCAATATCTTTTCGACGCAGGATCAGGCCGCCGCGGCCATTGCCGCCGCGGAAATCCCGGTCTTTGCCTGGAAAGGCATGACGGAGGAAGCGTTCAACTGGTGTATCGTGCAGACGATTGAAGGACCGGGCGGCTGGCGTCCCAATCTCATCCTCGATGACGGGGGCGACCTGACCCATATGATGCATGCGGATTACCCGGAGCTGCTCACGGACGTTCGCGGACTGTCGGAGGAAACCACCACCGGGGTGCACCGGCTTTATGAAATGGCGAAGGCCGGGACGCTGAAAGTTCCGGCAATCAATGTCAATGACTCCGTCACCAAGTCGAAGTTCGATAATCTGTACGGCTGCCGTGAAAGCCTCGTCGATGGCATCAAGCGCGCGACGGATGTGATGATTGCGGGCAAGGTTGCCGTTGTTTGTGGCTATGGCGATGTGGGCAAGGGATCCGCCGCGTCACTGCGCAGCCAGGGCGCCCGGGTGCTGATCACCGAAATTGACCCGATTTGTGCGCTGCAGGCGGCAATGGAAGGCTATGAGGTGGTACATCTTGATGATGTCACGAAATATGGTGATATCTTCGTCACCACCACCGGCAATATCGACGTGATCACCCTCGATCACATGCGGGATATGAAAGACCGGGCGATTGTCTGCAATATTGGTCATTTCGACAGCGAAATCCAGATCGGGGCGCTGCGCAACTACACCTGGCACAATGTCAAGCCGCAGGTGGATGAAGTCGAATTCCCCGATGGCAAGCGGCTGATTGTTCTGGCGGAAGGGCGTCTGGTCAACCTCGGTTGCGCGACCGGCCATCCGAGCTTTGTGATGAGTGCGTCTTTCACCAATCAGGTGCTGGCGCAGATCGAACTGTGGGAACGGCACGAGAAATACAAGAATGAAGTCTATGTGCTGCCCAAGCATCTTGATGAGAAGGTCGCGCGTCTGCATCTTGGCAAACTTGGCGCAAAATTGACCGAACTCAGCGCCGCGCAGGCAAAATATATCAGCGTTCCGCAGGCCGGTCCGTTCAAGCCCGATCATTATCGCTATTAAGCCGCTGGCGGGCTGAAATTGCCACATTAAGAGAAATGGCTGGTGGGGCTATCCCTCCGGCCATTTTTTTTCTATTCTTTGGCGCATCTATACACCAAGGGGGTGGCGGAGACATCACAATCGGCGCCATAATGGTGGGGAAGCAAGGGGGATACAGATAAGGCCATGTACCGACAGGTATGATAGAAGAATTCACTACAACGCAGCTCATGCTTCTCTGGGTGCTGTCGCTGGCGGTTATCGGCTTGCTGATGGCTGTCTATGTGATGCGGAAAAAAGCGCTGTCGCTGCTTGCGCAGAGTGATGGTGACAGCGAGAAGTTGCACGCGTCCGGACGAATGATTGATACCTTGAAAGCGGAACGTGAGCAGCTTGGCTCCGATATCATCTCGCTTAAATCCGCCCTTGCTACGGCCCGCGAGGAGCGGGACAGCTTTATCGAGCTGCTCGATGCGGCGCCGATTCCGATCTGGCGTCGGGACCAGAATTCGAAAATCATCTGGCAGAACCGCAAATACAGAGATGTTGTCGAGCTGGAAGAGGGGACGGAGCAGGTTCCGGAGCTTGCCTCTAGCCGCGATCCGGATCAGGCGCGTAAACTCGCGACAAAGGCGCGGGTCACCGGACTGACACAGAGCGAGACGCGGCGCTATATTGTCGACGGGGACAGGGTGAGCTTCCGGATTGTTGAGACGCCGCTTGAATTTGACAACGAGCTGGCGGGGTATGCCCTGGATACGACCGCGGAGGCGGAGCTGGCGGCGGAGCTGAAACGGCATGTCGACGGCCATGCCGATGTTCTGGAAAATATAGGAACGGCCATTGCCATCTATGGGCCGGACCAACGCCTTGAATTTTTCAATCAGGCCTATGCGACGCTTTGGCGCATCGGGAATGATTTCCTCTATGCCAAGCCGACAATCAGCGAAATTCTTGACAAGCAGCGCGAATTGCGCCGTCTTCCGGAGCAGGCGGACTTTGCCTCCTACAAGGAAAAACGCCGGGCTCTTTTTACCAATGTGATCGAAACGCGTGAAGAGCTGGTGCAGCTTCCTGACGAGACAGTTCTCAGAACGATCATCACGCCGCATCCTTTTGGCGGGCTTTTGTTCCTGTTTGAGGATGTGACGGACAAGGTGGCGCTGGAGCGGGCGCGCAACACCCAGATTGCCGTGCAGCGGGCGACGCTTGACAATCTTTACGAAGGGGTGGCGGTGTTCGGCTCCGATGCGCGGCTCAAGCTGTTCAATGCGGCCTACTGCGCCATCTGGGAGCTGGAGGACGACTTCCTGCGTGGGGAAGTCCATATCTCGCAGCTTATCGATAGGCATATCGAAAAAACGGGAGAAAACTGGCCTGCGGAGCTGCGCGAAAAATATATTGCAAATGTCACCCGGCGCGATGCGGCGAGCGGACGGCTGGAACAACCGGGCGGTACCATCATTGATTTTAACCGGGTGCCGCTGCCGGATGGCAATGTCCTCTTCACCTATGTCGATGTAACCCATGAACTCCGCGCGCAGCGGGCCCTTCGGGAGCGGAATGAGGCGCTGGAAGCGGCAGACAGGATGAAAACCGAATTCGTGGCAAGCGTCAGCCATGAACTCCGCACGCCGCTGAATACCATTATCGGCTTTGCCGAAATTCTGGTGAAGGAATTTTTCGGCCCCCTCAATGACAAGCAGGCGGAATATGGCAAGGGAATTCTCGACAGCTCCGGCCATCTTCTGTTGCTGATCAATGATATTCTCGATATGGCGAATATCCAGGCCGGGCGGATGGAGCTTGAAAAGGCGCCCGTCGATCTGCAGACGGCGCTTCAGAATGTGGTTGCCATGGTGCAGGAGCGGGCGGCAAGGCGGCATCTGGAAATCCGCACCGAGATTGATCCCGACATCGGCCTTGTCGAGGTGGATGAACGGCGCATTAAACAGGTGATTTTCAACCTGTTCAGCAATGCCATCAAATTTACGCCGTCCCGGGGGGAAATTATTCTTGCCGCACACAAAACAGCCGATAGCTTTGTGATATCCGTGCGTGACAATGGCAAGGGGATTGCTGAAGATCAGGTCGCGCATATCTTTGAACGTTTCACAAAAGGCGATACGACCAAGCAGAACGCCGGTGCCGGCCTTGGCCTGTCGCTGGTCAAAAGTTTTGTCGAGCTGCATGGTGGATATGTGGAGCTGACCTCCCGCGAAAATGTCGGTACGACGGTTTTCTGCCATCTGCCGCTTTCCGTTGCCGTCGCTGAAAAGGCGCTGGCGAATAATTCCTGACGGTGGGCATGACAGACTCAGCCACCTTCCGTTTTCCTGCTCCCTCTCTATCGGAAACCTCCCGCCTGGCCACGGCTTTGGCCGGGATATTGCAGCCCGGAGATGTTATTGCTCTCGGCGGTACGCTGGGCGCAGGGAAGACGGCTTTTGTCAGGGCGCTGGTGCGGGCCCTCGCCGGGCAGGAGATTGACGTGCCAAGCCCGACATTCAACCTGCTACTGACCTATGATTTTCCCGACTATTGCCTTTATCACTATGATCTTTATCGGCTTGAAAGTCCGGAAGAGGCGTTGGAGCTGGACATTGACGAAGCGTTCGATTACGGGGTTTCCCTGATCGAATGGCCGGACCGGCTGGGCCGGTATCTTCCCGCGGGTCATCTTCAGATCGACATTACGGTGATGGAAGACAGCGGGTCGCGCCTGTTCGAATTGACGGGTGATGAAAGCTGGCGTTCACGCTTTATGACACTCGAGGAGATTCTTGGTGCGTGACAACCTGATCGTCCCCTTCCTCAAATCGGCAGGATATGCGGGGGCGGAGTTGAGACCGATTGCCGGGGATGCTTCATCCCGTTGCTATGCCCGGTTCTGGACGGACACGGGTAGCCTGATTCTGATGGATGCACCGCCGCCCGAAAATGTCGGTATGTTTGCCGATATGGCGACCGCGCTGCGCCTGCGTGGCTATAGCGCCCCCGAAGTCATGGCCGAGGATCGGGAAAACGGGTTGCTGCTGCTGGAAGATCTGGGTGATGATATCATCGCCCGGCTGATTGAAAAGGGCGCTCCGGAGGAGGTGTTATACCGCCTTGCCGTCGATTTCCTGATTGATCTTGCAACCTTGCCGCCGCCCGAATTTCTGCCTGATTTTTCGGATGATTATGTTATGGCGCAAAATGAGATGTTCCTCGATTACTATGTTCCGGAAAAGCTTGAAGCGCCGTTGTCCGCCACGGCGCGGGAGTTTTACGATGATATCTGGCGCAATCTTCTTCCGCGCCTGCATGTCGGACCGAAAGTGATGCTGCTTCGGGATTTTCATTCGGAAAACCTGCTGTATCTGAAGGATCGCGAGGGCGTGAAAGCGCTTGGCCTGCTTGATTTTCAGGATGCCCTGAAAGGGCCGCCCGCCTACGATCTCGTCTCGTTGTTGCAGGATGCCCGCCGTGACGTGAATTACACACTGGCCGAGGAAATGATGTATCGCTATCTCGACCGGACAGGGCTGGAGGAGGAAGCCTTTCGTTTGTCCTATGCGGCTCTCGGGGCGCATCGGGCGTTACGCATCATGGGGATTTTCATCCGCCTTGCGAATGAATACGGCAAGCCGCGATATCTGGAAATGATCCCCCGGATGCGAGGGCATCTTGCCGCCAATACCGCGCACCCGGGGCTGTCAGCCCTGCAAAACTGGCTGTTGCTGACGGTCGGGGAGGGGAGAGCATGAAGCCATTGCCGGAAATTGACAATATGCGGGCCATGATATTGGCGGCGGGGCTTGGCACGCGGCTTCGTCCCATTACGGATGTCACCCCGAAACCGCTGGTCAGAGTGGCGGGCCGGGCGCTCATTGACTACTGCTTTGATCTTCTGCGAATGGCGGGCATCCGGCAGGTGGTGGTCAACAAACATCACCTCGGTGACCAGATTTCCGACTATCTCTCGCATGTGACCGGCTTTGATTTTGCAATCTCGGATGAAACAGAGGCCCTTCTTGAAACCGGGGGGGGGGTTAAAAAGGCGCTCCCCTTTCTGGGCGCGGATCCGTTTTTCGTGCTTAACTCGGATGTGATCGTTCGTGACCGGGCGGCCAGTTCCCTTGGGCTGATGCATGATCGCTGGGACGACCGTGAAATGGGCGCGCTTCTGTTGCTGCATCCGGTGGGAACGGCGGTTGGCTATGCGGGAAGCGGAGACTTCCACCTGGAGGAAAGCGGGCGGATCAGGCGGCGGCGCGAAGGGGAAACGGCGCCGTTCCTTTTCACCGGAGTGCAGCTTCTTGATCCGGGGCTGTTTGCCGAGACGACGATGGATGCCTTTTCCCTTAACGTGATCTATGACAAGGCGCTGGCGTCCGGACGGCTTTACGGGCTTGTCCATGACGGGGAATGGCTGCATGTGGGAACGCCCGATGCGGTGGAGGAGGCAAGCCGGAGGATTGGCGGGAAATAATGCTGGACAGGAAACGCAAGCCGCAAGTTTTCAACATTCCGCCGGAATACAGTTTTGTCGATGTGCTGGCGCGCGAGTTGTTGCGGCGCCATGGCGTCAGGGCTGCGGATTTGAGCGATGTGACCATTCTCACCACAACGCGCCGCGCTGCCCGGGCCTTGCAGGAAGCGTTTCTGAGAGAGACGGCCGGCCGGCCGCTGATCCTGCCGCGGATGCGCCCGATCGGCGATGTGGAGGAAGACGAGCTTCTGCTGGAAAGTGAGCTGGGCGTTGAAGGTGTGGGGGAAATCCTGCTCTCCCTGCCGCCGGCCATTGACCCGATGCGTCGCCAGCTTTTGCTCGGCCGTTTGGTTCAGGCCCGAATGGACGGGGGGACGGGAATTGCCGAGGCAGCAGGCCTTGCGGCGGCGCTGGCCCGGTTTCTTGATCAGGTCCAGACGGAAGGGCTGGATTTAAAGGATCTCGAAGAGCTGGTGCCATCGGAATATGCCGAACACTGGCAGGTCACCCTTCGCTTTTTGGAAATACTGAGTGTCAACTGGCCTGCCATCCTGTCCGCAGAAGGCGCCATTGATCCGGCGCTTCGCCGGGATTTGCTGTTGCGGGCGCAGGTGCGCCACTGGCAGGAAAGGCCGCCGAAGGGTCCTGTCTATGCGGCCGGCTCCACCGGATCAATCCCGGCGACGGCGCTGCTCCTGCAGACAGTGGCAGAGCTCGAAAATGGGGCAATCATCCTACCGGGTCTTGATCGGCATCTCGATGATAAAAGCTGGCAGGCGGTGCAACAGGATGCGACCCACGCCCAGCACGGCCTGTCTTTATTGCTCGAACGGATCGGTATAACCCGGGATGATGTGATCGACCTTGGGGATGAAAATGCGCTTTCATCCTCACCCGCGCGGATGCAGTTTCTGGCGGAAGCCCTGCGCCCTGCCGCCACCAGCGACCAGTGGCAGGCGGCAAGCAAACCGGACATGTCGGCGCTTGCAGGCGTGCGCCTGCTGGATTGTGAAAATGCCCAGAGCGAGGCGCAATCCATCGCCCTGCTGATGCGGGAGGCGTTGGAAACACCCGAGAAAACGGCGGTTCTCATCACGCCGGATCGCGATCTGTCGCGCCGGGTGGGCGCGGAGCTTCGGCGATGGAATGTAGAGGTGGACGACAGTGCCGGGATCAGCCTTGCCCAGTCGCCACCGGGTGTGTTTCTGCGGCTCGCGGCGCGGATGATTGAAAGCGAGGCGGAGCCTGTTGCGTTGCTTTCCACCTTGAAGCATCCTCTTGCCACATTCGGCGGAACGCCTGACGTCTTCCGCCGTTATGTGCGTGATCTGGAGATGACCGTTTTGCGGGGACCCCGGCCCGCGCCGGGCTTTGATGGCATTGCCCGCGCTCTTGACCATAGTGAGGCGACTGAGGAGATGAAAGGCTGGTTTGGTGGCCTTTGTGATCTTGCGGCCCCGATCGAGCGATTGTCCCGCGAGAAAAGCGTTGATTTCAAAGAATTTCTGACCGTTTTTATCCGGTTTGCCGAACAGCTTTCCACAGTGGAAGAAGAGAAGAACTCTGCCCTCTGGCACGGCAGTTTCGGAGAGGCGGCGGCGAATTTCCTTTCCGAATTGCTCCGGGCGGCGGATGTGCTGGATGATTTCAGCCCGGCGGCCTGGCCCGAGCTTCTCGATAATCTCATGCTTGGGCGGATGGTCCGCCCGCAATATGGCCTGCATCCCCGGCTTCGCATCTGGGGGCCCATCGAAGGGCGGCTTGGCCGCGCCGGTCTTGTGATCCTTGGCGGCCTGAATGAGGGGAGCTGGCCACCGGATGCGGGCAGTGATCCGTGGATGAGCCGCCCGATGCGGCAGAAATTCGGCCTGCCGCTGCCGGAACAGAAAATCGGCCTGTCCGCCCATGATTTCCAGCAGGCATTTGGGGCGGCGGAGGTGGTGATGACCCGCGCCGCCAAGGTGGATGGCACACCGGCTGTCCCTTCGCGCTGGCTCTTGCGGCTGGAAACATTGCTCGCCAAGTTTGATCTTTCCCTTGATAAATCAGAGGCATCGCGCATTCTGGGCTGGCAACGGCAACTCGACCAGCCGGAAGACTACGCGCCCGTCCTCGCCCCGCGCCCGACGCCGCCGGTTGCCGCCCGCCCGCGCCGCTTGTCCGTGACTAGAATAGAGAAATGGATCAAGGATCCTTATTCAATCTTTGCCGAACAGATCCTGAAGCTCTCCCCACTCGATGATATCTCCATGGATCCGTCCGTTGCTGACCGGGGCACCTTCATTCATGCGGCGCTTGAGAATTTTATCAAAGCATATCCGGACCGGATGCCAACGGACGCACGCGAAAAACTGATCGACTTCGGCCGCGAGGCTTTTGGGGATGCGCTCAGCTATCCGGCGGTCTGGGCCTTCTGGTGGCCAAAATTTGAACGGGTCGCCGACTGGTTCGTCCGCTTCGAGACGGCGCGGCGTAAAAAATACAAACCTTTCAGGACCGAAGCAAAGGGGGTTGTTGCAATAGCGGCGCCTGAGGCGGAGTTTATTTTAAGCGGCACGGCGGACCGGATTGACAGGACGCTGGCCGGAGATAGCTATTCGATCCTTGACTACAAGACTGGCGCGCCGCCGTCGGTGACGGAGGTGACAACCGGTGTCGCGCCGCAGCTTGCCCTTGAGGCCGCGATGCTTGCGCGCGGCGCATTTCCGGATATCCCACCGGCTCCAGTCACGGAACTTGCCTATGTGCAGTTGAACGGACTTGATCCGGCCGGAAAATTTACCAATGCGGGCGGCGCAAAATCCCCTCCGGCGGAGGAGCTGGCCGAGGCGGCCTATGAGGGGCTGCAACGGCTGATTACGCAGTTTGACCGGCAGGCGACGCCTTACCTGAGCCTGCCGCGGCCGGATCTGCCCTATCGGTTCAATGAGTATGAGCATCTGGCCCGCGTCAAGGAATGGTCCAGCGGCGAAGAGGGGGATGGGGAATGAGCCATAACGCGCTTGTCGAAGACGGGATTGCGCGCCAGAAGCGGGCGGCTGACCCGGCCAGCTCCGTCTGGGTGTCCGCCTCTGCCGGGTCGGGCAAGACGCGGGTGCTGGTGGAGCGCTGCCTTCGCCTCATGCTCGCCGGGACGCCGCCTGAGAAAATTCTCTGCATCACTTTTACCAAGGCGGCGGCAGCGGAGATGTCGAACCGGTTGAACGGCATACTCGGCGGCTGGTCTGTTATGGAGGAAGAGGCCCTGGATAACAGCCTTGTCGATCTTCTGGGCCGCGTACCAAAAGACCGGGAGCGGGTGTGGGCGCGCCGTCTGTTTGCGAGCGTCCTGGACGCGCCGGGCGGGCTCAAAATCCAGACGATCCATTCCTTCTGTGAATCCGTTCTTGGCCGGTTTCCGCTGGAAGCCCGGCTCACGCCCAATTTTGAAGTGATGGATGAGCGGACGGCCGATGAAATCATGCAGATTGCCCGCGATGATACCTTGCGTGCCTGCCAGCGCCCTGAAAATGTCGCGCTGGGGGAGGCGCTGGGCCTGATCAGCGAAAAGGTAAGTGAACAGGATTTCGCAAAGCTGCTGAAGATCGTCAGCGGTAAGCGCAGCCGTTTTCTCGGCCTGCACCGGCGCTTTGGGGGCATGAATGCGGTGATCCTTGCGCTGGCAGACAAGATCGGCATTGATGCGGAGGAAACGGAAGCGCATCTCATCGCCCGCGCCAGTAACGAGACGATGTTTAATGGGGCTGCGCTGCGCAGGGCTGTGGATTACCTGTTGATGGGAACGGATACAGACGTAAAAAGGGCGGAAAAGATGGCGTCCTGGCTCCGTCAGCCGGACCAGCGGGCGGAATTGATGGAGGATTATTTTTCGGCATTCCTCACTCAAAAGGAAGAAATCCCAAAGCGTCTGGCGACCAAAACTGTCGCCGAAGCCTGGCCGCCGATCCTTGATGTGCTGCAGGAAGAGGCGGAACGGCTTGTTGTGCTTCTGGAACGAATTAAAAAGGCGCGGGTGCTGGCCTCGACATCGGCGCTGCTGCGGCTCGGCTTTGCCTTGATTGATCGGTATGAAGCGGAAAAGGCGCGGCGCGGGCGCCTTGACTATGACGATCTGATCCTGAAAACCCGCGATCTGCTGACCGGTGAGGATGTGACACCCTGGGTCATGTACAAGCTCGATGGCGGGATCGAACATATCCTTGTCGATGAGGCGCAGGATACAAGCCCGGAGCAATGGCAGGTGATCGCCGCCCTGGCGGAGGAGTTTTTCTCTGGGGTTG
>CEOG01037457.1_pt1 | contig 15520 bp, 13 predicted proteins | sample 530301 | NCBI WGS metagenome assembly CEOG01 (sample SAMEA2619903, study PRJEB7988) | marine metagenome | biome: marine biome (ENVO:00000447); feature: surface water layer (ENVO:00002042); material: "saline water (ENVO:00002010), including plankton (ENVO:xxxxxxxx)" | depth 5 m | reverse complement strand
CGCAATCGAGCCGATCATCGGCCCGCGCGACCCCATGGACAGGCCAAAGCAGACAATGAACCCCCACAGCGGCAGCACAGGGTGCGCCCGATCCAGCAACCACAGGCAGATGACGGCCGTAATGGTCAGGACATAGGTCAGCATGGCCGTCCAGAACAGCCCGATCTTGAGCGCGAGATATCCTGCGCCGATCATGCCTACAGGAATGAATATACCGATCAGGCCGAGCTTTACCGACGCTTCGATCGGCGGAAAGCCAACCTCGATCATATAGGTGACGGCCTGAATGATGACGGAAAACATGCCGTTGCCGGTAAAGAAAAAGACCGCGGCAAGGCCCCAGAAATAATTTGTTTTCATGGCCTTGCGTGGGGTCCAGTCAATAACCGGCTCATCAATCGTGCTGGTCTGGGTGGACACCAGATCGTCCCGTCCTGCGGAAATCCGCCGCCAGGGCAGAAAGGCAAGGATAAGAAGGGTTGAGAGGACGCCTGCACCTAGCAGGAATTGCGCATGACGCCAGCCGTAATTTTCAATGAATAGCTGGGAAACCGCCAATCCCAGCAGGGTCCCCGCCCCGAGCGAGGAATATATCATGGCGAGCGCGAGGGGGATCTGCTTGCGGAACCAGCGGCTCGCCAACGCCGAATTCGGCACATTGCCACTACAGGAAACGCCAAAACCGATGAGCAGGCTGATGCTGAAATAGAAATGCCAGATGTTTGTCGCAAGTCCGGAAAGGATCAGCCCGAGACCGCCGCTGAGGATTGCGATGCCGTAGACATTTCGCGGGCCTAACCGGTCAAACAGTGTGCCGACCAGCGGGCCGGTCAACCCCGTCACCAGCCCGCCCATGGAATAGATGGACGCGACGGTGCTTCGCGACCAGTCAAACTCCATTCCAAGCGGGGTGACCAGGTTCGGGAAATTCTCAAAGGAAAGCCGTCCGACCATTCCCATCATGAAGGAAAGGGCCATAACGCCAATGGCAAGAGGCACAAATTCTGTTTTCTTGGGATCGGTCAAAAACCCCGCTCCGTTTTTGTTGTTTTTGCCGGGATAAGCAGGCATGGAAAGCATTCGGCCATGATACTAATCCAGCCAACGGCAAATTTGAATGCCCTTTCTTTGTCGTCCGGGCTTTATTATCGTCCGATTATTCCTTGCGGAACACGGCGGAGGCGAGCCATCCGGCAATCAGCGCAACAATAATCGCCGCAATGCCGTAAAGGGCCGGAAAATCATGGGCAAAATCGTAAATCGTCCGGCCAAGCCCCGACTTCTTGATGAACAGCGGGGAGGAGGAGGCGCTGAGCAGTTCGCCGTCCTTGAACAGATAAAATTCAGCGATATAGTCGCCCACCGGCACGTTGGCCGGAATGGCGATGGTCGTCCGGAACAGCTTGTTACCGAGGAAATAGACCGCCGCATCCTGATCGGAATAAAGTCGTTCCCTCGTTTTCTGCCGGACCAGCGCTTCTTCAAAAGGCTCGCTTATTTCGCCCAGTTTATCCGACTGGAAGCGCAGGCGGTTCGGCCCGATGCGCAGCCGCTGCAACACGTCCGGCGGGGCAATTTCCTCCACCGGGCGGTTGCTGGCGAGGGCATAGAAGCTCGGCACCCTCTGAAACTCCACAGCTTCCAGATTGATCCATATGCCTGCAACCCTGTCCTTGCGGCGGACAACGACCTCCCTTTCGGGGCCACGGACGATGACGAGGACGTCCCCGTTGCCGGGGCCGACATCTTCCGCGTCCAATTCGATCGCGCCGAACAGCAGCAATTCCGTTCCGGTAAAGTCGGAGGTGACAGAGATGAGATGCGATGAAATATCGGTGATCAGAGACGATTGCGCCGCCGCCTCCCTGTCTGTCAGGGACGAAGAAAGGCAAATCGTGACAACCGCGATCAGGAACCGGAGAGAGGAATGCCGCTGGATCATCAGTTCCCCCCATCGGCGAGGGAGTAAAGATCATCGGGCGTCACAACCATGTCGAACGCCAGCTTGAGGCAGACAACGATAACCAGGAAGGCCAGCAGGCCGCGGAGTTGCTCCCCGCGCAGCTTGCTGCCAAGCCGGGTGCCGATCTGCGCCCCGACGACGGCGCTCGCCACCAGCAGCAGGGCAAGCACGGCATCGACGGTCTGGGTGCTCATGGCGTGCAGCAGAGTGACGTTGGCGGTGACGAAGATGATCTGGAACAAAGAGGTGCCGATCACCACGCTGGTCGGCATTCCGAGCAGATAGATCATGGCGGGCACCATGACAAAGCCGCCGCCCACGCCCATGATGGCCGACAGAATGCCGACCACGGCGCCAATGCCAAGCGGCATCAGGGCGCTGATATAAAGCTTCGATTTGCGAAAGCGCATCTTGAAGGGCAGGCCATGAATCCAGTAATGCTGATGCAGCTTCTTGCGGGTCATGGATCCCTTGCGGGTCTTGATGAGGGCGTTCACACTCTCGATCATCATCAGGATGCCGATGGTGCCGAGAAACAGCACATAGGAGAGCGAGATCATCAGGTCGATCTGCCCGATGGATTTGAGCAGGGTGAAGATCCACGCCCCCAAGATGGAGCCGAAAATACCGCCGACAAGCAGCACGACGCCCATCTTGAAATCCACATTTCCCCGCCGCCAGTGGGCCAGAACGCCGGACACGCTGGCGGCCGTGATCTGGTTGGAAACGGTGGCGACGGCCACGGCGGGCGGAATGCCGATAAAGATCAGCAGCGGCGTCATCAGAAACCCGCCGCCAACGCCAAACATGCCGGATAACAAACCAATCGCGCCACCCATGCCCAACACCAGAAAGAGATTGACGGAAATCTCGGCAATGGGCAGATAAACAGTCATTTCTGAAGCTTTTGCCTTCTTGATTTTATGCGGTTGGACGGGACGAGGCGCCGATTCCCTTGGCTATACATGAAAAGGCTGAGGAAGGGAAGGGGACGGGGGCAAAACTTCCCGACGGGACGGGCTTGCGCGACCAATTTGCCGCAGGTCGTGTGAAGATGACCGGCGGCGGGCGGGTTTTTTGAGAAAAGGCTTGTTAAATATGGGGGCGCCAAGCTATCTAAACGCCAATCTGTGCGCCGAATTCTAAACCGGAGATGAGATGCGGGTCCTTTATGTCGGAAACTTTAACGAAAAGCACGATGGCGGTGCTTTTTATGATTCCAACCGAAAGCTCGCAAACGGTTTCATCCGCAACGGTCATCAGGTCTACCAGTTCAGCGATCGCGATATTGCGAGGTCCTCCACATGGTTCGGGTCCCGTAAGTTCGGCGTTGTTCCCGCCAATATGCGGCTGATCAAGACGGCTAAAAACTATTGGCCGGATTTACTCTTCATTGGTCATGCGGATCCGATTTATGCGCAAACCCTCAAGGAAATCCGTAAAGCCGTCCCGCATATCAAAATTGCCGTATATGATTTTGACCCTTTATGGCAGGCCCAGACCGTCGCCCGCACGGCGAAACATGCCGCACTCGCCGATGCAACCTTTATTACAACGGCGGGGGACGAGCTCAAACAATTCGCGAACGAGCGCAACGTCGTCAGCTTTTTTCCAAATCTCGTCGATCCAAGTATCGACACGGTGCGCGCCTTTGATAATCCCGATCCGAAATTCAGGCTCTTTTATGGGATGGGCAACGCCAAGGAGGGCAGCGAGCGGCGGCAGGTCGCTGAAATGATTCTGGATCGTTTCGGCAAGGAGACCATGGAAATTCTCGGGATGCCCGGGAAGCCCCCGGTCAGCGGGATTGCCTATCAGCGCCGGATCGGAGAGTCCCGGATGGGCCTTAATCTCAGCCGGGATGAAATCTTCCCGCTCTACAGTTCCGACCGCATGGCGCAATATACTGGAAATGGCCTGTTGACTCTTATCCACCGCCGGACGGGCTACGACCGGATTTACAAGGAAGACGAACTGGTTTTCTACGATGATTTCGACCAGCTTCTCGAAAAGATCGCTTATTTCAATGACCATGATGACGAGGCGCGGACCATCGCCAGGAACGGCTGGAAACGGACCCATGAAATCTTTAATGAGCGGCTGGTAACGAAATATATCACCGAAGTGACGTTCCGCCAGGATCTCAGCGAAGATTATCAGTGGCCGACGGAACTGCACCGCGCCTGATCGGTCAGACGCCCGCTTTTTTCAGTTCCTCCGGCAGCTTGCCGCCCAGCCAGTAAAAATACATCCGGAAATCGCTGTATAGTGACCAGAGAGGGTAGGTGAAGGTCGCGGGCCGGTTCTTCTCGACGAAGAAATGCGCAACCCAAGCCGGGCCGTATCCCGCGACGAGCGCCAGCAAGACAAGCCACGGCATCTTCAGCACGAAAGCCGCGATCAGGCAAAACAGGGCAAGTGTCGTTCCAAAATAATGCAGCTGCCGGGCGCCCGCCTTCGAATGCTCCCGGAGGTAGTAGGGCCAGAATTCGGCGTAGGTGGTGATCTTCCCCGTCATTTTTGTCTCTCCAGGTAAATCCAGTTGTGTATTATAACAGAAAAATCCGCCGCAAATCCATCCAAGCAAAATTTCCGCGAGAGGTTGACGTTTACGTAAACGTCAAGTATATTCGTTGCAGGGATCAGGATTGGGAAACATATGAACGCCAGAACCAAAATCGAGACGGACGACCGGATCAACTTCTCCATCACGGAACTCGCCGACGAATTCGGGGTCACTTCCCGCACCATTCGTTTCTACGAGGACAAGGGCCTTGTAAATCCGGCCCGTGACGGGACGACGCGGATTTATTCCAGGAGCGACCGTGGCCGCTTGAAAATTATTCTGCGTGGCCGGCGCCTCGGCTTCAGTCTTCAGGATATCAAGAAAATGCTGGATATGTATTCACCGGAAAACGGCAGCAAGGACCAGCTCACCTTTACGCTGAAAAAATGCGAGGAGCAGTTGGCAAAGCTGAACGCACAGCGGACGGATATCAATGAAGCGATTGCAGAGCTTGAGGACGGCATCTCGCAACTGAGAGAACATCTGGCATCCGGCGGCAAGTCGCCCAAAGGCTGCAGGAAGACGATCGCGTAAATATCCTTTTTTGGGTAGATCAAATTTTCAAACGTGAATGACGGGCTCTATGTATTAGGGCAGCACCAAAAACCGACCGGGAGTAGGCCGGTCCAATTGCAATCATCTGAAAGGAAGTCGAGACAATGAAGAATGTCGTAATCGCGGGTTATGCACGCTCCCCCTTCACCCTCGCGAACAAAGGGGAAATGATCAAGATCCGCCCTGACGAAATGACGGCCCAGGTGGTCAAGGGGCTGATCGCGAACAGCGGCGTCAATGTCGAAGATATTGAAGATGTGATCATCGGTTGCGCATTTCCGGAGGCGGAGCAGGGCCTCAATGTTGCCCGCATCATCAGCTTTCTCGCCGGCATTCCGAAATCCGCTGCGGCGACGACCGTCAACCGGTTCTGCGGCTCTTCGATGCAGGCAATCCATATGGCAGCGGGCGCGATCCAGATGGGGGCGGGCAATGCCTTTATCTGCGGCGGGATCGAGAGCATGACCCGCGTACCCATGGGTGGCTTCAATCCGGCGCCGCATCCGGGCCTTTATAAAAAATACCCGGAGGCCTATGTCTCCATGGGCATTACGGCGGAAAACCTCTCCAAGAAATATGATATCTCCCGCAAGGAGCAGGAAGAAGTTGCCGTTGAAAGCCATGCCCGCGCGAGCGCCGCACGGGAGGCTGGCAAATTCACTGACGAGATTATCCCGATTGTTGATGGTAACATCCGGGTGGATCAGGATGGCTGCATCCGCCCCGAAACCACGATGGAAACGCTGGCCGGCCTGAAGCCTGCATTCGATGAAAAGGGGACGGTCACGGCAGCGACGTCCTCCCCGCTGACCGACGGGGCATCGGTCACGCTGGTTTGTTCTGAAGAATATGCCGATGCAAACGGTCTCAAGAAGCTGGCGCGCATCCGCTCCATTGCGGTGGCCGGCTGTGCCCCCGAAATCATGGGGATAGGCCCGGTTCCCGCGACCGAAAAGGCGTTGAAACGCGCCGGAGTCAGTATCAAGGACATTGATATTGTCGAGCTGAATGAAGCTTTCGCAGCGCAGGCGCTCTCCGTTATTCGCGAAACCGGCATTGATTTTGCCAAAACCAATATTGATGGCGGCGCCATTGCGCTGGGCCATCCGCTTGGTGCGACGGGGGCGCGCATCACCGGCAAGCTGGCCAGCCTGCTGCAACGCGAAGGCAAGTCGCTCGGTCTTGCGACCCAGTGCATCGGCGGCGGTCAGGGTATTGCGACGGTTCTGGAGGCCTGCTGAGATGGCCATTGAAAAGGTTGCCGTTATCGGCGCCGGTGTCATGGGCGCGGCGATTGCCGCCCATGTCGCCAATGCGGGCGTTCCGGTCGTGCTGCTGGACATCGTTCCAGCGGATGCAAAAAATCGTAATATGCTGGCCGAAGGCGCGATTGCCGCCCTGCTGAAAACCAACCCCGCGCCCTTCATGCACAAGAAGAATGCGCGTCTCGTCACCCCCGGCAATCTGGAGGATAACCTCGATCTGATTGCCGATTGCGACTGGATCTGCGAGGCGATTGTCGAAAATCCGGCCATCAAGCAGGATCTCTACAAACGCCTTGAAGGCGTGCGAAAAGCAGGGTCGATTGTCTCCTCCAACACCTCGACCATCCCGCTCAAATCCCTGATGGAGGGGATGCCGGACAGCCTGCAAAAAGATTTCGCCATCACCCATTTCTTCAACCCGCCGCGCTATATGCGGCTGTTTGAACTGGTTGGCGGGGCAAAGACGCGGAAAGAGGCGCTGACGGCGCTGCGGGATTTCGCGGATGTCAAGCTCGGCAAGGAAGTGGTCGATGCATATGACACGCCTGGTTTCGTCGGCAACCGTATCGGTATTTACTGGTCCTCCGTCGCGACGCGTTCGGCCTATGATCTCGGCCTGACGGTGGAGGAGGCGGATGCCGTCTGCGGCAAGCCGATGGGCATTCCCTCCACCGGGATTTTCGGGCTTGGCGATCTGACCGGGATCGATCTCGGCCCGAAAGTCATCGCCTCCATGCTGAAGGAACTCCCCAAAAGCGACACCTTCTCCAAGGAGTATGATCCGAACCACCCGATGGTGAAGACGATCGAGACGATGATTGCCGATGGCTATACCGGCCGGAAAGGCAAGGGCGGTTTCTATCGCATGAACAAGGACGGCGGGAAGAAGGTCAAAGAAGCCCGCAATCTGAAAACCGGCGACTATGCAAAAGCGGGTAAGCCTGATCTTGCGTCCGTTAAAGCCGCAAGGAAGGGCCTGCGCGCCCTTGTCGAATATGATGACAAAGGCGGGGAATACGCCTGGGCGATCCTGTCAAAAACCATTTCCTATGCGGCCTCGCTGGTCGGTGAAATCGCCGATGATATCATCGCCATCGATACGGCCATGAAAACCGGCTACGCGTGGAAATATGGTCCGTTTGAACAGCTCGATCAGCTCGGCAATCAGTATTTTATCGACCGGCTTGCCGCAGAAGGCCTGCCGGTGCCGGAATTCCTTAAAACCGTCGGCGATCGCCCGCTTTACAAGGAAGAGGGAACGGATGCCTTCTATATGACGGTCAAGGGCGATTATGCCGTGGTTCCGGTCGCGGATGACGCCTGGATGCTGGCGGATATCAAGCGCGGGCGCGAGCCTGTCATGTCGAACAAGGGGGCGAGTATCTGGGATCTCGGGGACGGGGTTGCCTGCCTTGAAATCCACACCAAGATGAATTCCATCGATCAGGATGTCGTGGCCATGCTGCAGGAGGCGGGCAAGATCGACAAGAAAGGCTTCAAGGCGCTGGTCATCGGCAATGATGCGGATAATTTCTCGGTCGGCGCCAATGTCGGGCTCGCCCTGTTTGCCGCCAACGCCGCGATGTGGCCGGTGATCGAAAACTCCATGAGTGAGGGGCAGAATGCCCTGATGAAGCTGAAATACGCGCCTTTCCCGGTGGTGGCGGCCCCGGCGGGCATGGCGCTGGGTGGCGGGTGTGAAATTGTTCTTTCCGCCGCCGCCGTCCAGGCCCATGCAGAAAGCTATATGGGGCTGGTCGAGGTGGGCGTCGGGGTCATCCCGGGCTTCGGTGGCTGTAAAGAGCTGGTGATGCGGGCTATCCTGAACAAAAAGCGGCCGGGCGGTCCCATGCCGGCCCTTGCGGCGGTTTTTGAAGCGATTTCAACCGCCAAGGTCGCGACCAGCGCGGCGGAGGCGCGGGATATGCTGATCCTGCGCGAGGGAGACCGGATCACCATGAACCGCAAACGGGTCCTGCCGGATGCCAAGAAGCGGGCGCTGGCCATGGTAGAGGGATATAAGGCGCCAGAGCAGGTGGAGATCAACCTGCCCGGCCCGACGGCTGCGGCGGCCTTTGACATGGCGGTTTCCGGTTTTGTGACCATGGGCAAGGCAACAGCCTATGATGCGGTTGTGAGTGCGGCAGTCGGCCGTGTTCTCTCCGGCGGGGATACGGACATTACCCAGCCGGTCACCGAGAAAAAGCTGCTGGAACTGGAACGCGAGGGCTTCATGAAGCTGATCCACAACCATAAAACGCTGGACCGGATCGAGCATATGCTCACCACCGGCAAGCCGCTCAGGAACTAGAAGGAGTATCGAGATGCCCGTTTATAACGCACCGGTCAAAGACTTCAAATTTGTCCTCAATGAGTTGCTCGGCGTTGACAAGATGACCAATATGCCCGGCTTTCAAGACGCAACGCCGGATATGATTGACGCCATTCTGGAAGAGGGCGCGAAGCTGATGGGCGAGGTGATCCAGCCGCTCAATCAGGTGGGCGACAAGGAAGGTTGTGTCTGGAAGGATGGCGAGGTCACGACGCCGACCGGCTTCAAGCACGCCTATGACGAATATCGCGCCGCCGGTTGGATGGGGCTGGATGCGGAGCCTGAATATGGCGGGCAAGGCCTGCCACATGTGCTCGGCATTGCCTTTGCGGAAATGATGAGCTCCGCCAATATGGCGTTTGGCATGTATCCGGGCCTCACCCATGGCGCCTATGCCGCCATCCTCAAGCATGGCACGGAGGAACAGAAGAAAACCTGGCTTCCGAAAATGGTCACCGGCGACTGGACCGGCACCATGAACCTGACCGAACCGCATTGCGGCACGGATCTTGGCCTGATGCGCACCAAGGCAGTGCCGCAGGAGGATGGCAGCTATAAAATCTCCGGCACGAAGATTTTCATCTCCGCCGGGGAGCATGACATGGCGGATAATATCGTCCATCTCGTGCTCGCGAAAATTCCGGGCGGACCAGAGGGGATCAAGGGCGTCTCCCTTTTCATCGTGCCGAAGTTCCTGTTGAACAAGGACGGGGAACCGGAGACACGCAACGGCGTCGCCTGTGGCTCGATCGAGCATAAGATGGGTATCCATGGCAACTCCACCTGCGTCATGAATTATGACGAAGCGACGGGCTGGCTGCTGGGGGAGGCGCATAAAGGCATGCGCGCCATGTTCACCATGATGAACGCGGCCCGTCTCGGCGTCGGTATCCAGGGCCTCAGCCAGGCGGAAGTTGCCTATCAGAATGCGGTGATCTACGCGAAGGACCGGTTGCAGGGACGGTCCATCTCTGGCGTCAAAGCGCCGGACAAACCGGCCGATCCGATCATCGTTCATCCGGATATCCGCCGTAATCTCCTGATGATCCGCGCTTTCACGGAAGGCGCGCGCGCCCTCGGTCTCTGGGCCGGGTTGCAGGTCGATATGGTGGACAAGCACCCCGATGAAGAAACGAGGCGCGCCGCCGATGAAGGGCTGTCCCTTCTCACGCCGGTGATCAAGGCCTATTTCACCGATATGGGGTTCGAGCTCGCGGCGACGGCCATGCAGTGCTATGGCGGCCATGGCTATATTCATGAATGGGGGATGGAGCAGTTCGTCCGCGATGCCCGCATCACCCAGATTTATGAAGGGGCGAACGGCATTCAGGCGCTCGATCTGGTCGGCCGGAAACTGCCGCAGAATATGGGCCGGAATCTCCGCCAGTTCTTCCATCCGGTGGATGCCTTCATTCAGGAAAACATGATGGATCCTGAGATGAAGGATTATATCATGCCGCTGGCCAAGGCGTTTGCCAAACTTCAGCAGGGGACGGCCCTGATTGCCGAAAAAGGCATGGCCCGGCCGGATGAGGCAGGCGCGGCATCAAGCGAATATCTCCGCATGTTCGGTCTGGTTGCGCTCGGCTACATGTGGGCGCAGATGGCGAAGATTGCCAAGCAGAAACTGGCTGACGGGACGGATGATCCGGAATTTTACAAGACGAAGCTGGTGACCGCCCGTTTCTTCTTTGAACGGATGATCCCCGATGTCTCTTCCCTGCTGGTGAAAATGAGCGCCGGGGCAAGAACAATGATGGAGCTGGATGCGGAAGCATTCTAAAGAATATGAGACGGCGCTTCGGCGCCGTTCCTGATTTCTCTGCGGGCGGCGTCCGCGTCCGTGCTTTTTGCTGACAAGGGGGTCTTCTCCTGTCTAGAATGAGCGCGAATGTGACGCCCTGTCATGCATAAAAATACATAAACCGGGAACCATAACAAAAAAGGTGGCGAGATGATGGAAAGAACAATTTTCAGCGAAGAGCATAATATTTTCAGGGCATCGGTGCGCCGTTTCTATGAGGAGCATATCATCCCCCATCACAGCAAATGGGAAAAGGACGGCAAGGTCAGCCGGGACGCGTGGCTGGAGGCGGGCAAGCAGGGATTGCTTTGCATGTCCATCCCGGAAGAATTCGGCGGTGCGGGCGCGGACAAGCTTTACAGCATCATCATGATGGAAGAACAGGCCCGTGCGGGCGCGACCGGCCCGGGCTTCGGATTGCATTCCGAAATTGTCGGTCCCTATATCCTGAATTATGGCACGGAGGAGCAGAAGAAGAACTACCTGCCGAGAATGGCGAAGGGCGAGATCATTGGCGCCATCGCCATGACGGAGCCGGGGGCAGGTTCCGATTTGCAGGGCGTCAAAACCCGCGCCGTCAAGGATGGGGATCATTATGTGATTAACGGCTCCAAAACTTTCATTACCAACGGTTTTATGTCCGATGTGGTGATTGTGGTGACCAAGACGGACCCCAATGCGGGCGCGAAGGGAACGACGCTGTTCCTCGTTGATGCAGGCACGCCGGGGTTTGAGAAGGGACGTAACCTCGAAAAGCTGGGGATGAAGGCGCAGGACACGTCCGAGCTGTTCTTTGATGATGTGCGGGTTCCGGCCAGCAATATACTGGGCGGGGAAGGCCAGGGGTTCTTCTGCCTGATGAAAGAGCTGGCGTGGGAACGGCTGCAGATCGCCATCACCGCCACCGCAACCATGGAAGCGGTGCTGGAGGAAACCATTGAATACACGAAGGATCGTTCCGCGTTCGGCCAGAGTATCATCAAGTTCCAGAATACCCGTTTCAAACTGGCGGAGCTGAAGACACAGGTGCAGATTGCCCGGACCTTCGTTGATAAATGTATCGAAGAGGTGATCAAGGGCAAGCTGGCCGTTTCCACGGCGGCGATGGCGAAATACTGGTGCTCCGATACGGAAAACAAGGTGATCGATGAGTGCCTGCAACTCCATGGCGGTTATGGTTTCATGTGGGAATTCCGGGTGGCCCGCGCCTATGCCGATGCCCGCGTGCAGCGGATTTACGGCGGCACCAATGAAATCATGAAAGAGTTGATCTCTCGCGAGCTCTGACTTCCGATGTCATGAGGAAGATGAATAAGGGCCGGTTACATGACCGGCCCTTTCTTTTTATGCCCACTGGCGTTGCGGGGCATATTCTCAGAATTGCAGGTTGAGCAACTTCTCTTTGGGATAATTGGTGAATTCTTCCGGCAGGGCCACCGATTTACGGCTTGTCATATCGAAGTAACAGCCGACAACGGTGGTAGTGACGGCGATCTCCCCCGTATCCATATTGATCAGCTGATGGCCGAAGCGGAAAATCTTGCCGTCGGCTCCCATCAGGCCACTTTTAAGCAGAATCGCCGCCGTCTTGCGCACAGGCGCGTGAAATTCGGAATAATAGTCGAGCGCGGCAGAGCCAAGGTTACGTTCCCGGATGATTTTGCGGGTCAAGCCGACATTATGGATGATATGGGTGGCGGCATTGGAAAAATACGCGACGATATTCCGCATTTCGATATGATCGAAGGGGTCGCTTTCCCAAACATTGACGGTTCCGCGTGCGCTGTCAAAGAGATGATCGAGCGGCTTGGCCTGCATGACCGGCCCGGAAAAGGGGGTCGGGTTGAACATGTCCGGATGGTCATCCGCGAGGTGTTCCGCGGCCTTGCGGATGTCCGGCGGCAGCGGGAGAGACGCGTCCGTGTCATAGTCCGCATAGTCGGCGGTGAACTCATAGACAGCCGACAACCTGTCTTTTGACGCGTTGAAAAGATGAATGAACCCGTTGATAACATCTCCATCGAGACCGCGGATACCGCAAAGGCCATTTATCGGTGTGCCGCTATGCATTTCGGATTTGTACTGCGTGCGAAGCGTTTTGAGCCGCAGCCCTTTGCGCCCGGTGCGCAGGACGGCAGGGGACAAGCCGAGAGCATTTTGCAGATGGCCAAACGCCTCTGCCGCCTTCGCCATATAGAACTGTACGTTCATATGGTTCATCTGGTCGCATTCCCACTGTTCCACGCCGCCGCGATAGCCGGAGATCAGTTTGCTGTTCATGCGGCTTCCTCCTCTACTTTCGTCTCTTCGATCCGTTGACGCATGGCATCGGTGAGCGGAATGGCCCGGCGTGTTACAAGATCCATATAGACCGCGACCATCCGGCAGGTGAAGGCGAGCTTGCCGTCAGCGCTGTTATAAAGGCGGTGCGCAAAGGTCATGGATTTGTTGGTGGCACCAAGAACCGCACTTTCCATGTGGATGAGATCACCGGCGCGCAGTTCCGCCAGAAAACGGGTTTTCTGCTCAACCGCGGCGATGCCGACTTTCTGTTGCAGATAGGCATCCGCATCCACGCCCGTCCGGTGGAACATGCTGTACATGGCCAGATTGACACGGGCGATATAAAACTGGACGTTCATATGCCCCATATTATCGCATTCACGCATCAGAACCTGACCGCGATAGCTTTCTATAAAACCGCTCATGGAAGGGTCGCTCCTGTCTCCACGTCGTTGTTGTTCTTCTTATTGCGCCAATCTTAATAACATCTGCTGTCCGTATCGGTCGACCATTTCTTGCAATCGTTGACCAAGAAGCGAAAGCTGACCGCCGGCTTGCAGCATCAGCAGGCCAAGAAGATAGGTGAAGAAGTCCATCGTTTCATTCTGCACGCGGGTGGGAGAGGCGGCGCTGCAACGATGCAGATTATTGGCGAGTAGGCCAAGCAGGGTAATGATGCGGCGATCCAGCTCCTTTCGGCGTGCTGTATCGGCCGGAGAGGCGGCGGCCTCTATTCCCGGTAACGAAGAAAGAAGCAGCTTTCTTTCTTCGGGCCTGTCATTGAAATATTGGGCGAACAGGAAGAAACCGGCCAGCGCAGGATCGTCCGCCCCGGCGGAAGATGTCCGGATAAAGCGGGTCAGGTCAGCCATGATCCAGGCAAGAAGTTCGGCCTCGATTTCCTCTTTCGTCTTGAAATAGGCATAGGCCGCGCCGAGGGAATATCCGGCCTCCGTTGCGATGGCGCGCATATTAAGGCCATCCATGCCCCGCCTGTCAAATATACGCCGCGCCGCACCCAGAATATGCTGCCGCTTGAAAGATTTCAGGCTGTCGGCCCGCTCCCGCTGCTTCCCCGTTTTAATCATGCCCCCTCCTGATGAGTCATTGTATATTATAATGAACATTGTTCAATAAATTTTGATGCCGGGTATGGGATTTTGAAGATTTTTTTCGCGACGGAAAATTTTGTGTGGGCCGTTGAATGAATAAGTCAATACGAAAGGAGACTTGAAACATGAAACGCAAAATGATCGTCGGTTCCCTGATTGCGGCGCTGGCCGTTCCTGTAGTGGCCATTGCGGCGACGGACGACGGGGCCGGAAAACGGATGCACAAGGGCGGCATGTTCGAGCGGCTGGACAGTAATAAGGATGGTCAGGTCACACTTGAAGAAATGACAGCGACGGTGACCGCACGGTTTGAACGGATGGACACGGACGGTAACGGCGCCGTAACGGTTGAGGATATGACCGTTCGCATGCAGAAAATGTTCGATGCGATGGATGCGGACAAGAACGGTGCGGTGAGCAAGGAAGAAGCCCAGGCATTTCGCCAGCAGAAGCGGGAAGAAATGAAAGGCCGGCATGGCGCGCGGATGCTGAAAATCCTTGATACGGATGGGGACGGCACGGTTTCCAAAGCGGAATTTGTCGCCGCGTCGGACAATCGCTTTGCCGCCGCTGACGAGAATAAAGATGGCGCCCTCTCTGCCGATGAGTTGGCAAAGATGGGGCCGAAAATGGGCGGTATGAAGAAGAAGGACGGATAACGGGCGCGGCATTCTCTGTCATCGCGTTCCGGTTGGCCCGTCTCTGCTTCCCCGGCAGGGCGGGCCATTTTTCTATAAAGGTTTTCGTCTCGCTGCGGCCGAAACCTATCCGCGTCGCTGCTTTGGCAGAATATCCATATATTTGCAGATGATCCCGAGCATGACTTCATCTGCCCCGCCGCCGATGGAGGAGAGGCGCCCATCCCGGAAAAACCGCGTGATGGGTGTTTCATTCATGAACCCCATGCCGCCGTAATATTGCAGGCAGGCGTCGGCGACTTCCCGGCTGAGACGGCCGATTTTCAGCTTCGCCATGGAGGCCAGCAAGGTGACATCGCCCCCGCGCACATACTCATAGACAGCCCGATAGGTGAGGGAACGGAGTTGCTCCACCTCGGTCAGTAATTCGGCGAGACGGAAATGAATATACTGATTATCGAGGAGTGGCTTGCCGAACGCCTGGCGGTTGCGGGTATAGTCGATTACATCGTTGATCGCCTTTTCCAGCGGTTTCAGCCCGGCGCCCGCCGCCCACAGGCGTTCCTCCTGGAATTGCAGCATCTGATAGGTGAAGCCCTTGCCTTCCTCGCCGATCAGGTTGCGTTTTGGAACGCGAACATCCTCAAAGTATAGCTGCGCCGTATCGGAGGACCGCATGCCCATTTTGTCGAGCTTGCGGGCGACGGTGATGCCGGGGCTGTCCATGGGCACGACAATAAGCGATTTGCTCTCATGCATGGCCCCGTCGCTGGTGTTGACCAGCATAGTCATGATATCGGCCTTGGTTCCGTTGGTGATCCACATTTTCTGGCCGTTGATGATGTAATCATCGCCGTCTTTGCGGGCGTGGCTTTTGATATTCGCGACATCCGACCCCGCGCCGGGCTCCGAAACGCCGATGCAGGTGACCAGATCGCCGGCGATGGCGGGGCGGAGATAGGTCTCGCGCACATAATCGGAGCCGAAGCGGGCGAGGGCCGG
>CEOG01022462.1_pt1 | contig 15627 bp, 14 predicted proteins | sample 530301 | NCBI WGS metagenome assembly CEOG01 (sample SAMEA2619903, study PRJEB7988) | marine metagenome | biome: marine biome (ENVO:00000447); feature: surface water layer (ENVO:00002042); material: "saline water (ENVO:00002010), including plankton (ENVO:xxxxxxxx)" | depth 5 m | reverse complement strand
ACACCGTGTGGAAATCAGTCTGCCGGGGCACCGCAGCGAGTCCCGGCAGACTGATTTCCACACGGTGTTCAACGGTGGGCAGTGACAGGGACTGGTTGCCGCGCCCGACCAGGCGACCGTTTACGCGCACTTCCGCTTCGGGCGGACTTACCCGCAGATCGATCTCGCCCAGCTGGGCGGCCAGCGTGATTGCCTTGCGTCCCGTAGCGCCGGCCGCCAGCTGGACGGTTTCGCTGTGGCGCCGGTATCCCGGCCGGGTCAGCATCAGCCGTTGCGGTTTGCCGGGAACAAGGTTCAAGGTGAGCGGCGTCTGGCCCTGGAAGTCGCCATCCAGGGTGACATTGGCACCGCTGGGCGTGCTGGTAAGTTCCAGCAGCCCGGCAGCGGGTTGCAGGGTGACGGTGCCCAGCTCGAGCTCGGCGCCCGCCTTTGCCACCAGTGTTTGTTGCCAGGGGGCGTAGCCGGGCAGCCGCAGCTGCAGCTGCCGCTCGCCCTGCATCACCTCGACCGAGGCGGGGGTCGTCGCCACCGGCTCGCCGTCGATGAAGATATCGGCGCCGGCCGGCTCGCTGCTGACCGACGCCACTGCCCAGGCCGGTGACAGGCGGTACTCGAAGGTCTCCTGGCGGTCGCGGCCGGCGACCTGCAGCGTGTCATCCAGTGGCAGATAGCGTGGGTGACGCAGCTGCAACGTGTGGGTGCCGGCAGCCAGTTCCAGCGCAGTCAATGGCGTGCTGCCGGCCTGCTCACCGTCAATGGTTGCCGTCGCTCCCTCCGGCTCTGCGAGCAGGGTGACACGCCCCGGGCGCGGCTGCAGGGTAAAAGGCCAGCGTTGGCTGGCGGCATCGCTGACGGTGATAGTCGTATTGAGCGCAACGTAGCCGGGTGCGCTGATGTGCAGTTCATGAACACCGGGCAGCATCAGGTACCGGCCCCCCAGCGGCAGGTGGAAACCGCCCAGCTCGATGTCGGCGGGGGTGCTGGACTCCACGCTGATTTCCACCGAGCGCGCGGCAAACAGGAACGCCATGACCAGCGCAAACAGCAGGATGGCCACCGGTAGCAGCCAGCGCCGCCAGCCCCATCCACCGGTTTTCCCGGGCTGCTGCACCTGGTTGAGAGGTTCGAAGCTGCTCGGTGTGATGGCCTGCGTTGTGTCGCGTTCAGTGTTCATTCAAACAGGGTCCGTGCAGGCGATAAAGATGGGGTCCGGTGGACTGTCGGGAGACACCGTGAACGTCTTGCGGACATCACGGTAGCCATCGCGCGTGCCGACCGCCGTGTAGGTGCCGGGGCGCAACGCCAGGCTGTGTTCGCCAAATTGTCCCAGTCGCGCCACTCGCTGTACCAGCACCGCGGTGAGCTGATCCGAGCGCAGTGTGACGGTGACCGGGGTGTTGGCCCGTGCCAGCAACTGTGTCAGTTGTTCGATCTGGGTGCTGAGCAGCGTGCCTTGAGGTGCCACTGCGCGGGCCTGGGCCAGCACCTTTTCCAGATTTCTGGCAACCGCGGGATCGGAAAGGCGCTCTGGTGCGGCCAGCGCCTCGCGCAGCTCGCTGTCAAGCCGCGCACGGGGTTGCGCGCGTGCCAGGCCCTCCTGGGCGAAAACCAGTGTCGGATCCACCGCGAGGGCTTCTTCGTAATTTGCAACGGCATCGCTCCAGGCCTCTTGGGCCTCGAGGTTCTGTGCCTTGCGCTGCAGCTTGCCGAGGCGGTCGGCGGTCTGGGTGGCGCGCAGCTCTGCCATTGCTGCCTCGGTTTCCGGGCTGTCAGGTTGCAGCGAACGGGCCCTGGCGAAGGCGCTCGCCGCGGCGTCGAAGCGACCTTCATCAAGCGCGGTGTAGCCATTGCTCATCGCGCTCTGGTAGCGCTGCTCCGCGTGCGCGGTCTGCACGCGCCCGAGCGCGTCCGCCGCGCGGCGGCTTGCCGGATCGAGTTGTGTGGCAGCTCGTAGTGCGGCCTCCGCGCCCGCCAGATCGCCGTCACGCTCCAGCGCCAGCGCCGTGTCGAGCTTGGCCTGCAAAGCGCTCATGACGGCAGCCCTCTGGCGCAGTGTCTCCAGTGCGGAATCGGCGGGTGCAAGCAGTTCCGCCGTATCCAGTGCGGGTTGCAGCGCGTCTGCATCGCCCTTCTCCAGCGCATCCGCCGCCGCAGTCATTGCCGCTTGCAGAATATCCGGAATACGCATTTCCAGGGCCTGGAGTTGTGCCAGACTATCCCGATACTGCTCTGTCGCGGCGGTAAACTCGCGAGCCTGATAGTGCGCATCGCCGCGTGTGGCGGCCGCTTTGGCGTTGTCCAGCGCAGGGCCCGCCCAGGACGTGGCGCCCCGCTCCTCCAGTGTGAATTGCAGTTCCACCAGTTGTGCCAGTACCTCCTGGGCTTCCTGCCGCAGGCGTGCCTGCTGGGCATCAGACCAGGGGCTGGCTGCAGGCTCCGGCGGGGTTGTCACAGATGCTGCAGGCGGCGCGCCGGGGGCAGCCGGCGGCTTGCCATCGACCGCGAGCGTCGCCGGTGACCCGTCACCGCCCAACTGGCCCGGTAGCCAGAACACCACGGCCAGAGCCAGTAGCACCAGCAACAGCAGCGCGGGGACGAGCCAGCGTGACTGGCCGCTGGCGGTTGCAGGGGCAACAGCCTCACCGGGCGTGGGCTCGGCGACGCTGAAGGGTATCGGTTTGACGGGATCGCTGGGTCTGGTCATGCAGAGTGTGGCCTTGTGTCGGCTGTCCCCGAATCAGGGGTTGCTGGTCGATGGCGCGGCTTCCAGCAGGCCGACCTCAGCCTGGTAGATATCGGCCAGCAGCTCGCGCCACTGGGCATATTGTTCCTCGACGTTGCCGCTGAGCATGACTGTGCGGTCTTCCAGTTCGATGACCTGTGGGGTGATTTCCGCCTCCAGTGACATGCCAAGTTCTTCCAGTGCGGCCACGTGTATCTGCGCCTCGGCGCGCTTTTCGAGGCCGCTTTTGAGCAGGTAACCGCCGCCGATGATGGCCACATTGCCCGCTGCCCGGCTGGAGCGATCGCTGCTGCCCGCGGCGTAGATGCCGGCGAGTATCGCTGCGCCACCGGCAATCAGGTTGCGACGGCTCTCGGCTTGCAGCTCCTGCAGCGCGATAGCCTCCTCGTAACTCATCTTGCGCCATTCCTGGTAGGGCACCTGCATTTCGCCACTGAAGTGGCCGTAGTGTTCCTGCAGCGTATCCACAAACAGCTGGTCGCGCTCGCGAATGCTGCGAATGCGCTCCAGCATGGGGTCGCCCTCCGCTGGCAGGCGTCGCACCTCCATGACGCCCTTGCGGTTTTCCCTGAGGTAGCCATCAAAGGCCTCGGGAGAGAAGCTGCGCGCAAACTGCAGTTCAGTGACCAGGCGGATGTCCTCGCGCTGTGCCAGGGTCAGTGACTCCTGATAGCGCATCAGGTCGTTGGCGATCATATGGTAAATCGCCTGGAACGGGTCGTAGCTGTTGCGGGTGGAGGGCGCGTAGGCATACTTGCTTGCGTTTGCCTTGTAGCGCTTGTCCAGCCACTCTGCGCCGCGAGCATCGCTTGCGTTGATATGCAGCTCCAGGGTTTCCCCATCCGATGCCACGATGCGCCCGCGCACCAGCAGATCAACCGCCTGTCGGTCGGAGGGGACGACGCGGACGGCACCCCATGCCCCGCTGTTCTGCATGGCCTCGGCCAGCAGGCGGGGCATGAACCGGGCTTCGGCCTTGCGCACTTCGGGGTAGATCTGCTGGTCCTCATCGTAGTCGTCCAGGCCCGGGTCGAATACCAGTACACCCACGTCCAGCAGCGCGCTTTCAGGCGCTGCCTGTGCCGGGCGCTCCAGGGCGGGCACCGAGGAGGTTTTGACAGTCTGGTTGACGCAGGCGGTCAGGCTGACCAGCAGCAGCGAGACAAGCGCCAGCCGGGCGGTAGTCATGGGCTGATTCCCTTGTATTTGCGGTATTCTTCCCAGAGCTTCTCGCGCACGGCAGGGTCGGGCTCGCGCATGGCGGCCTCGCGCAGCTGCCGGGCAACCACGTCGTCGTCATTGCCGTTGGGTATGTCGTCGGGGGGCGGATAGCGCGCCGGATTCACCGGCCCCGAGCGCCCCGGCGTGTTTACGCTGCCCTGGCCGCCGCCCGCGCCGGCAACCGTGATATCTTCTCCGTAGGGGCCTTCGCGGCCCCCGGGTGCTGCACCGCTGGCGGCGTCCGCGCTTGCGGCGTCCGCGCTGGCGTCGTCGCTGCTGGCACGCCGTGCACTGCGCTGGCGGGCCTGCTCTTCGAGAATCATGGTGTCGAACTCCCCGGTGCCCGCCTCCAGCCGGGCATCGAGGATGGCTACCTGCTCGGCCGGCGTGAGCGGCCCGCTCGTCGCGCCCGCGCCGCCCGCACCCGCAGCGTCACCGGGCCACTGTCCAGAAGTGCCATCCGGCGCCGCGCCGCTGTCCTCGCCGCTATCGTTGCCCGCCCCGTCGCCGTTTGCAGCGGCCGCTTCCATGGCCGCCTCTAGCGCGGCCAGAGTGCCGGGATCAAGGGTCGGTGTATCGCGCATGTCGGGCAGGGCCTCACTGCCGGTACCTGTCTCGAAACCAGGCTCGCCCGCGACCTGCTCGCTGCCCGGCTCTGCAGTGCCCCCTGTCTCGCTGCCATCCGCCTCAGAACCCGGGGTGGATGGCACGCGCCCTGTACCATCTTCCATGGTGGGGCCCTGGGTACCGGCTTCCGGCGCGCCGGCGGTAGTACGGGCGGCTTCGCCGCTGGAGGCTGAGGGCATTGACGAGCTGCTGCCAGAAGCGGGAGCGCTTTGGCTACTGCTTGCTGTCGGGCTTTGGCTGCCGCTGCTGGACGAGCTTTGACTGCCGCTGGTGGAGGAGGACGGCGGTGTGCTGGGCGTGGAGGAGGGCTGTGTCGGATTGCTCGCGCTGGGGCAGCCCGCCAGCACCAGGCACAGCGCCGCGCAGCCTGTGCTGCGCAGCAGGGTCAGTGCTATCGATGTCTCAGCGTTTACTGTCATAGGCCATAACCAGGTTGTCGGTTGCTACCGGGGTACCGGAAGCGAGATCAAATCGCGGACGGAACGGCGTCTTGCGCAACGCCCGCATGAGCCGGTTGGCCAGTCCGTTCGCTTCGCCGGAATCATCCAGCCGTTCAAGGTTGGATACCTTGCCGTCGGCCGCCACGGCAAGCCCCAGCAGTATATCCCCATCACCTTCAACAGCGAGAGGCCCGTGCACATCGATTCCTTCCAGTGCCGGCAAGGGTACGGGTTCACCAAACAGCTCAGTGCGTAAGGCTTGGGCAGCGGCATCGTCGGCAAGTTCCGCGAAAGCCTCGGCATACGCCGCCATCGCACCCTCCCGATCGCCATGGAACAGCAGCCAGTCGCCCATCAGGGTGCGCGCTCGGGCAGGCGCTGAAGCGTCGGTATCGCTGTGCAGCCGCTCCAGGTCGTAAATGGCCTTGAGCAGCGCCTGACCCTTGCTGAAATTGTCGCGCAGATAACTGTTGCTGAGAGGGCGCGTGCTGCTGCCGCTGAACCCGTTGCCAAAGTCGTCAGCGGGTTCAGCCCAGCGGTAGCCGGCGATAAGGTACTGCGCCTGCAGCATGCCGTACAGCGGTGGCAGCAGGTCGCGGGATGTTTCCCCCTGACGCTCAAGCACTTCGCTCAGCGCCAGCCGATAGTACTCCCACATCTGCAGCAGGCGCAGGCCGGGCTCTTCGTCGAGACTGAGCAGAAAGGCCTGCCGCTGCCAATCGCCCTGCTGCAGAAGGCCACGTACGCGCTGTTCAGGTGTCAGGTCAGCCTTGCTTTGAACGCGGTCAAGATAGCGCTGCCGCTCATCGACGGCGCGGTAGTCTCCCAGCGCCTGCAAGCTGACGATTTCTGACTCCAGCAGAGGCAGCTGGTCGGTGCTGTACAGGCCGGTGCTGACCCGCGCCAGGTGGGTGCCGCGTTTAAATACGGCAGCCGCCTCTGCATGCCGCCCCTCGGATTGCAGGGCAAGCCCAAGGCTCAACAGTCGTTCGGGCAGCACCGGGCTGTAGGCGCCGTACTCGCTTTCCAGATCGGTGATGGCCGCTTGCAGTGCGCGGCGCTGCTCCAACGCACGGGCATCGTCGGCAGCGGCACTGCCAGTAGCCGGTAGAGCGTCTGCGAGAGCTGGGCCCGCAGCCAGCGCACCTGCCATCAGGAGCGCCGCAAGATACAGTCCTTTCATGGCACAGATCACCATCGCGAAGGCGCTTGCCAAGTCCCTGCAAGGGCGGCAAGCACTATCCAAGTATATACATTTACCGTTGCCCCACACAAAATACGCGGATGCGCCTGTTTTGGTGCATTTCCCTGTGAATCCGATGCCGGAGTCGTCATGCCCAAACCATCCCAGCTCAGTCAGTTCGCCCGGGAGACCGCTGTCGAGCGCCGCGATGAAAACCTCTGGAGCGCCGAGTTGCATACCGGTTGGCGTATTGGTGCGGTACCCAATGGTGGCTACGTGCTGGCCATCGCAGGGCGGGCGCTGAGCGAGGCGCTGCCACATAAAGATCCGCTGGCCGTCAATGCGTTCTACCTGGCGCCCACCGTGCTGGGCCCTGTCGAGATCCAGGTGGAGGTGTTGCGAACCGGGGGCAATACCAGTCATGCCAGCGCACGTCTCTACCAGGACGGTGAGCTGAAGGTGGTGGTGACAGCGGCCTATACCACGTTCGAGCGTCTGCAGGGCCCCAGCTGGTCTGCCGAGCCGCGGCCCGGATTCCCGGCGTGGGAGGACAGCGTTGCGGGCGGTGACAGCAGTCTCGAATTCAGGCAGCGCGTGGATATTCGTCTGGTGGAGGCGGCGGCTGTGTTTCGCGGCGGAGCGCCGAGCGGGGCGGGCGAGTTCCGTGGCTGGGTGCAGCATGCGGATGGAGCGGCGCCGGACGCCATCTCCCTGCTGATGTTCGCAGACGCTTTCCCGCCGCCGGTCTTTGATGTTATCGGTCTGGTGGGCTGGGTGCCGACGGTGGAGCTCACGGTGCAGCTCCGTGGGCTGCCGGCCCCCGGACCACTGCAGGCGCGCCTGTTCTCCAGGCACCTGACAGACGGTGTGGTCGAAGAGGATGGCGAGTACTGGGACAGCGCCGGCAAGCTGGTCGCCATCAGTCGCCAGACGGCCAAAGTCCGGGTGCCTCGCCCTCAGTAGCCAGCCACGTGTCCACCCGGTCTGCGGGGGTCGGTCGCACCCAGCAGGTAGCCCCGCTCCAGCATGATCGACTGGGTGCGGCCGAGGGTGCGCCCGGCGACATCCACATTGTGACCCATGGCGCGCAGCAGGTTCAGCGTATCCGGGCTGATGCCCTGTTCGACGACGAGTTTGTCCGGCAGCCATTGGTGATGAACCCGGGGCTCAGCCGCCGCGGTGGCGATATTCATATCAAAGGCCATGGCGTTGAGTACGGTTTGCAGTACCGATGTGATGATCAGGCTACCTCCGGGGCTGCCGGTTGCCAGCCACGGCTTGCCGTCGCGGAACACCATGGTCGGGCTCATTGACGACAGCGGGCGCTTGCCACCTTCGATGCTGTTGGCCTCTCCCTCCACCAGTCCGAAGGGATTGGGCTGGCCCGGGTTGGCGGCGAAGTCGGCCATTTCGTTGTTCAGCAGCATGCCGGTACCCGGCACGGCGATGTGAGAGCCGAAGCTGAAATTCAGTGTGTAGGTATTGCTCACGACATTGCCAAAGCGGTCGGCGACGGTGTAGTGCGTGGTGTCGTGGCTGGCGTCGACCAGTACCCGGCCGGGAGAGACCTCTGAGGAGGGCGTGGCGCGGCCCGGCTTGATCAGGGCGCGCTGCCGCTCGGCATAGGCCTTGTCGGTCAGGTCCGCCACTGGCACGGGCTCGAAATCGGGGTCCGCCAGATAGCGGCTGCGGTCGGCATAGGCCAGTTTCATGGCCTCCGCCAGGTGATGGATATAGGCAGCGCTGTTGTGGCCCATGGCTTGCAGGTCATAACCCTCGAGTATATTGAGGATCTGGAGGATATGGATGCCTCCGGAGGAGGGCGGCGGTGTGGAGATCACCTCAAAGTCGCGGAAGCGGCCACGCACGGGCTCGCGCTCGATCGCCCGGTAGCCGGCGAGATCGGCGGCGGTGATCAGGCCATCCCCCGCCTGCATTTCCTCTACGATGCGTTCTGCCACCTCACCTGTGTAGAAACCGTCGCGCCCCTGTTCTGCGATGTGCTGCAGGGTCCGGGCCAGTTCGGGTTGTTGCCAGGTGGTGCCGACCTCGGGTGCGCGCCCCTCGGTATCCAGAAACAGCTTGCGCGCCTCGGCGTTGAGCGCCAGACGCTCGGCGCGCGCGGCAATCTCCTGGTTGAGGGCGAAGGATATCTCGAAGCCGTCGCGGGCCAGGGCAATCGCGGGCGCCATGACTTCGTGCAGGGGGAGCGTGCCGTAACGCGCCTGCGCCAGCACCAGGCCGGCGACAGTGCCGGGAACGCCGGCAGATTTGTGGCTGAAATAGGCGCGTTGCTGGTCGACCTCGCCCTTGTCGTTCAGGAACAGGTCACGCGTGGCGGCCGCCGGTGCTGTTTCGCGGTAGTCGATGAGGGTTTGCCGGTCGCCGTCGGCAAGGTGAACCAGCATGAAGCCGCCGCCTCCCAGATTGCCCGCGCGGGGATAGCTCACGGCCAGGGCAAAACCGGTGGCGACTGCCGCGTCCACGGCATTGCCCCCGCGGCGCAGCATGTCCAGGCCTATCTCGGCGGCGAGCCGTTCCGGGCCGACGACCATGCCCTGACGCGCCACCGCGGGCAGAAAGCGGCTGCCGAAGTCGATGATCGGTGTCTCCGCAGCGGCCCCCTGCGCCCGGGCGAAGGAGGCCGGCAACAGGCAGATACCGAGGAGGATGATCAGGTAGCGGGTCAGTTTCATGAGTGTGTGTCTCCGACGCTGAAGGGCCGCACTTTAACTGTTTTGGCTGGCAACGCATACTCACAGCCTGTTGCACTGCTGGCGGAGGACCCTAGTGAATACGCTGCTGAGGGAAATAGAACTGCGTTTCGACGCGCTTTTCGCGCAGCTGGCTGACGGGTTCGATGCGCCTCCGGCGCAGCGCCTGCGACTCGAGGGCTTGCTGGAAGCTGCGGTCCTGCTGGAGATCGCGAGCCAGGCGGAACTGGCGACCCTGTTGACCGAGCGCTACTGTGCCGCCTTCTGTCGCTCGCCCGCAGAGGATTTTGGTACGCACTGGCAGCGCCTGTTTCCGTTTCCGCAGATACCTGCCATGCAGCAGCGTGCGCCTGTCGTTCCGAGTACCTCCGATGATCTATAATCCAGTCTTGGCTACGGGAAGCACAGTGTGAATTACGAAGAATTCCGGCGTGAGTATCTGGCCGGTGGTCTCAGGCGCGAGATGCTCGCGTCCTGCCCGATTGCCCAGTTTGAAACCTGGCTGCAGCAGGCGGTGGCAGGGAACATCGCCGACCCCACCGCCATGGTGCTGGCCACGATCGACGAGAACGGTGGACCCTGGCAACGGATAGTCCTGTTAAAGGGTGTCTCTACTCGCGGTTTTGTGTTCTACACCAATTACAGTAGTGCAAAAGCGGCGGACATGAGCCGCGAGCCACTGGTTTCACTGCTGTTCCCGTGGAATATGCTGGAACGGCAGGTCATCGTTGCCGGGCGGGCGGAGCGCCTTTCGGCGCTGGAGTCGGCGCGCTATTTCCTCAGCCGGCCGCGTGAAAGCCAGCTCGCAGCGCTGGCCTCGCGCCAGAGCCGTCCCGTATCCGCGCGCGCTGTGCTGGAGTCGCAAATGAACGCATTGCGGCGTAAATTCGCCGAGGGCGATATCCCGGTGCCGGACTTCTGGGGTGGATACCGGGTGGTGCCGCAGCGCATCGAATTCTGGCAGGGCGGCGCACACCGCCTGCACGACCGTTTCCGGTATTATCGTGAGGGCGATGGCTGGCGTATCGAGCGCCTGCAGCCCTGAACAGACAGCAAACGGAGCAAGGAGTAGGGCAGAGCGATGGTTGAACAGCAGCAACTGGTTGGGGCGTGGCAACTGGAGTCGTGGTCCATCGGTTACGAGGGGCGGGACGATTTCAGCAGCCCCTTTGGCGAGGACCCGCTCGGTCTTCTGGTGTACACCGAAGACGGCTGGATGAGCGCCTCCATCAGCCGCCGCGACCGCGCGCGGCTTCCAGAAGACGCCAGCCCGCGCAAGGTCCCTGATGCCGAGCGCGCCGCCGCGTATAGCAGCTATTTCCATTATGCGGGGCGTTATCGGGTGATCAGGGGCAGCGTGGTGCACTATGTGACGCAGAGCCTGAACCCGAACTTCCCGGGTACCGAGCAACTGCGCCACGCTGAGCTGGATGGCCAGACCCTGGTGCTGACCGGCAAGGATGAAGCTGCGGGCACCGTGCGCTACCACACCCTCGTCTGGCATCGGGCGCCCGCTACCCAGCCCGCCGCGGACTAGTCAGCGCGCACGGCGCTGCGCGAAGTAACGCGGCTCGCTGTCGAGGCCGAGGAGTTGCCGACGCAGCATATCGAGCCCGGCCGCAGCGATCATGGTCTGGAACAGGGTTCGCTCCACCGGCCAGACAAGGCAGCGGGTGCGCAAATCCTGTGCGCTGCCCCAGGCCAGCCACACCGTGCCGACCGGCTTGTCCGCGGTGCCGCCCTCCGGGCCGGCAATCCCCGAGACGGCAATGGCGTAGTCGGCGCCGGCGCGGTCCATGGCACCCAGGGCCATTTCCCTCACGACGGGCTCGCTTACCGCGCCGTGGGCTTCCAGGGTCGTCTCGCGAACGCCCAGCACACTCGTCTTGATGTCGTTGGCGTAGGTCACAAAGCCGGCGTGGAAGGCCTGCGATGAGCCGGGTATGCGCGTCAACTCGCTGGCTATCAGCCCGCCGGTGCAGGACTCCGCCGTGGTGACAGTCGCCCCCCGGTCGGAGAGCAGTTCCAGTACGCGGGCGGCGAGCCGCATATCACCCTCGCCGATGATGTGGTCACCGACCAGCCCCCGCAGGCGCTGCTCGCATTCCGCCCGCAGGGGCAGGTCGGTGGCATCGGCAACAGACAGCTTGATTTCCATTTGCGGTGCCCCGGCACGAAAGCCCAGCGCTACCGCCGACGGCCAGTCCGGGATGGCATCGTTAATCAGTTGCTGCGCAGTGGATTCGCCCAGCCCGAAGGTTTGCAGGCGCAGGATATGGCGCTGCGCGGGGCGATCCAGTGAAGCCGCGAGATCTGCAACGATCTGGTCGAGCATGCGTCGCAGTTCCCCGGGCACCCCCGGGGTGCACATCACCCGGCAGTCGCCCAGCATCAGTTCGAAGCCCACAGCGCTACCCACGGCGTTGTCGAGGATGCGTGATCCGGCGGGCAGCTGTGCCTGCTTGCGGTTGGCAGCATCCAGGGGGATGTTGCGCTGGGCACACCAGGCCTCCAGATGCGCGACTGCCTGCGGATGCTCCTGCAGCGGCACCCCGGCCGCCTCGGCGAGTACCAGGGCCGTCAGGTCGTCCACCGTCGGTCCGAGGCCGCCATTGACGATCAGGACGTCCGCGCTGGCGGCTATTGCCCTGAGTTCGCGGCAGAGCAATGCCCGGTCGTCGCCGACCGTGACCTTGCGGTAGATGCCAAGCCCGATGTCTGCCAGGCGCTGGGCGATCATTGCCGAGTTGGAGTCGACGGTATCGCCACTCATGATTTCGTTGCCGGTGAGCAAAAGCTGCACCTGGGGGTCGCGATGCACGGCCGTACTCCTCACAGGGAAAGGCGCACAGTGTAGTGCCGATGCTTTTGTCGAGGCAAAGTGCTATTTTTGCGTCTTCCTTGATCCGGCAGGAGACTTTCGCCCGCACAGGGCGCTGCGCCGATGACCCGTTATTGCCCTCACTGTGGCGCAACGCTGGAACAGCACATGGTTGGCGGCGAGCTGCGCAACCACTGGCGCTGCACCGCCTGCGCGCGTCTGCACTACGACCACCCCATGATCGTGGTCACGACCTTCGTCGCCTGTGGCAAGCGCCTGCTCTGGGTGCAGCGGGCATTGCCGCCGAAAGTCGGGGCGTGGGCCATTCCCGGGGGTTTTCTCGAACAGGATGAGACGCTGGCCGAGGGTGCTGCCCGTGAGCTGCGCGAGGAGTCTGGCGTGGTGCTGCCTGCCTCCGCGCTGACGTTTTACATGATGGGCACGATCACTTTTATCAATCAGGTCTACGTGGCGTTCCGGGCGCGCGTCGCCGATGAATCGCTGAATCCGGGCCCTGAATCGCTCGCGGCAGGGTTTTTTTCCCGGGATGAATGCCCCTGGGGGCAGGTAGCCTATCCGGAGGTGAACGACTCCATTATCCAGGCTTACGACGATCTGGACTCCGGGCGTTTTGACGTCTGGCACACAGAAATGACGGCCCAGCGCTATGCGCGGCAGCGGGTGAGTGAATCGCCGTAGGCTGATCCAGCGGTCAGCCGTGGGGCGTTTTTGCGGGGCGGTCCGGGGCGGCTGCAATCCCTGGCGGACAATTCAGTCCCGGGCCCGGATATGCTACGGTCAGCGCCTTTACACAGCCGAGAATGGAGCCCCGCATGTCACTACATCCCGAGGTCGAACTGGCCACCGATGAACAGAAGGTCAGCTATGGCTTCGGCCTGCAGTTTGGTGACCAGCTGCTGCGCAATAACTTCCCGGGGCTGGACTTGGGTGCCGTGATGGCAGGTTTGCAGCACTGGTACAACGAGCGCCAGTCACTGCTCGCCGACGGCGAACTGAACCCCAGCTACGACGCCATCAAGGCGAAGCAGCAGGCGATCGCAGCTGATCTGGCGGCCAAGCGCGAGGCACTGGCCGCCCAGTTCATGCAGGCCAACGCCGAGCGTCCGGAGGTCAGCACCACCGCCAGCGGCCTGCAGTACGAAGTGCTGGAAGCGGGAGAGGGTGCCAGCCCGGGACCGCGCAGCAACGTTGTCACGCATTACCATGGCACCTTCATTGACGGTAGCGTGTTTGACAGCTCGGTGGAGCGCGGCGAGCCGGCGCGCTTTGGCGTACACGAGGTGATCCCGGGCTGGACCGAGGCCCTGCAATTGATGCGCATTGGCGACAAGTGGCGGATCGCCTGTCCCCCGGAACTGGCCTACGGGCAACAGGGAGCAGGGGATGCCATTCCGCCGAATACGGCGCTGGTCTTCGAGATTCACCTGCTCGGCATCGAGGAATAACGGGCGTGGTGCCGGCCAGTGTACACCTGCCACGTATCCTGCGCATCGGCGCCGGTGCCAGCGAGACTCTGGTGGATACCCTGCGGGAACTGGATCTGGCGCGCCCACTGCTGGTGACGGACCCGTTTCTGGCCCGGGAGGGGTTTGCCCGGCGGCTGCTGGCCCCCTTGGTGCAGGCAGGTATTCGCTGTCCGGTATTTGCCGACTGTGTGCCAGACCCGACCACCGACAGCGTCGCGGCTTGCCTCGCCATGCTGCAGGAAGGCGATTTCGATTGCCTGGTGGCGCTCGGTGGCGGGAGTTCGCTGGATACCGCCAAGGCGGCTTCTGTACTGGCGCTGCACGGCGGCGTCATGCGCGACTACGCGGTGCCAGCAACGGTGGCCAGCGGTCTGCCGGTGATTGCCATTCCAACCACAGCGGGCACCGGCGCCGAGGTGACGCGGGCAGCCGTTATCACCGACACGGCAACCCAGGAAAAAATGCTCTGCATGGGGCTGGGCCTGGTGCCGGTGGCGGCGCTGGTGGACTTTGAGTTGACCATGAGCATGCCGCGCCGATTGACCGCCGATACCGGGCTGGACACTTTGTGCCACGCACTGGAAGCCTTTGTCAGCCGCAAGGCACATCCGTTCACTGACAGCATCGCGCTGACCGCACTGGCCAGCATCAGTCAGCACCTGCGAACGGCCTGCGACGATCCGGGAAACCGGGTCGCCCGGGAGGCGATGATGCTCGCTGCCACCCAGGGTGGTATCGCGTTTGCCAATGCCTCAGTGACCCTGATCCACGGCATGAGCCGTCCTCTCGGTGCACTGTTCCACGTACCCCACGGACTCAGTAATGCCATGCTGCTGCCGGAAGTCACCGCCTGGTCCGTATCCCATGCGCCACAGCGCTATGCGCAGTGTGCCCGCGTGATGGGGTTGGCGCAGGCGACCGACAGCGACACCACTGCCTGCGAACAGCTGGTGACCGGGCTGCGCCAGCTCACCGCCGACCTGAGTGTCCCCAGTCCGGCGGCATGGGGCATTGCCGAAGAGGACTGGTGCGCCAACCTGGACACCATGGCCGAGCAGGCACTTGCCTCCGGCTCGCCTGCCAACAATCCGCGGATCGCCGACGCAGCGGACATCGTGGCCCTCTATCGCCGCATCTGGGCGGGTTGAGGCCAGAGCCCTACCCAATATCGGGAGCATTGGCTACACTCCCCGACCCCAGCAACAAGCAGCCCGGAGGCATCAGCAGATGAAACGCGTCGTATTTAACCAGAAGGGCGGTGTGGGCAAGACCAGTATCACCTGCAATCTGGCGGCAATCAGCGCCGCCCGAGGCCTGCGCACGCTGGTTGTGGACCTCGACGTGCAGGGCAACACAACCCATTATCTGGTGGGAGAAATCGACGCCGATGCGTTCCCGGCGGAGGCGCAGGGAGCGGCAGGGCTGTTCAAACAGACCGTGGGTTCCCGGAAAATGCGCCAGAACCCGGATTCCTTTGTCTGGGAAACGCCCTGGGAGAATCTGTTTCTGTTGCCCTCCAGCCCGGTGCTCACGCAATTGGAGCGCGAGCTGGAATCCCGCTATAAAATCTACAAGCTGCGCGACGCGCTGCAAAAGCTGGATGCAGAATACGATCGGGTGTATATCGATACGCCGCCCAACTTCAATTTTTACTCCAAGTCTGCGCTGATAGCGGCGGATGCTGTTCTCGTGCCCTTCGATTGTGACAGCTTTGCCCGCCAGAGCCTGTACTCCCTTATGGACAATATTGCCGAACTGCAGGAGGACCATAACCCCGACCTCGAAGTCGAGGGTATCGTCATCAACCAGTTCAACAGCCAGGCGCGACTCCCGGGTGAACTGGTGGCCGAGTTGGAGGAGGAAGGCTACCCGGTATGCAAAACGTTCCTCAGCGCGTCAGTCAAGATGCGCGAATCGCACCACGAACATCGCCCGCTGGTGGATCTGGCACCAAGCCACAAGCTGACACAGCAGTTCCTGGCTCTCTACGACGAGTTGGAGAGTGCTCGCGCCTGAGGGTCAGCGGTGCCCGCTAGACTTTGGGTAGCAGGCTGCCGGCTTTTTCTACCGCATCCACATACTCGTCGAGCAGGCGGAAAATCACCTGTCGGCAGGACTCCACGGTGTTGAGCTGGCCGATCACCTGTCCGCAGGGGTTGAACGCGATCTTCTGGCAGTCCCCGGCATCCGCGTAGACCGCGGTGCGACGGATGCCATCGGAGGTGACCAGTCCCTGTAATGGCATGCCCAGCGGGTCGGGGGTGTCAGGCCGATCCCAGGCTGCGGTCCACTCGTTTTTCAGCATACGGCAGGGCTTGCCGGTCCAGGAGCGGGAGCGCACGGTGTCCTCACTGCTGGCGTTGAGCAGGGTCTGTTTCTGCGCCGGCTGTG
>CEOG01036576.1_pt1 | contig 15735 bp, 15 predicted proteins | sample 530301 | NCBI WGS metagenome assembly CEOG01 (sample SAMEA2619903, study PRJEB7988) | marine metagenome | biome: marine biome (ENVO:00000447); feature: surface water layer (ENVO:00002042); material: "saline water (ENVO:00002010), including plankton (ENVO:xxxxxxxx)" | depth 5 m | reverse complement strand
CGTGCCGAGAACCGTCACGGCGGCGAGGGAACGCAGGCTCGGTTCCAGGGTCCAGGGCCGGTCGATGATGAGGCTGGCGGGCACCAGCACGGCGGAGGCCATGATCATGACGCCCGCCGCAGTGACGGTGGAGGGCAGATGCGCGAACTTCTTGCCGCGGATGGCGGCATAGCCAAAAAGCATGGCCGCGAGCAGGATGACGAGCTGGGCAAAGACCTGCTGCCCCAGACTTTGCAGGGCATCGACGCCGATGATCAGGATCACCCCGGCAAGACCGATAACGGCGCCCGCGATCTTGCGGAAAGTGACGGTCTCATGTTTGGTGATCAGCCAGGTGATCAGGAAAACAAAGATCGGCGATGTGGAGTTGAGCACCGTGGCCAATCCGCTATCCACAAATTGCTGGCCCCATGCGACCAGCGTCCAGGCGCCGAAGCCGTTCAGGAAGGACTGTACGAAAAAATTCCACCAGTCCGTCCGGGTGGTCGGTAGCCGATACCCTTGACGCCAGATCACCAGCAGCAGGATGAGAGACGCCAGCGAAACCCGAAGCGCGACCAGCGTCGTCGGCGGCAGCGATTCCAGACCCATTTTCGTAAACAGATAGGACGACCCCCACAGACAGGCGAGCAGGATCAGCAGCAGATACTCTTTCGGGCGATTGACTTGCGGGGCGGTAATGGCTCTGACCTCTTCTTGTTATGTTTTACGGGGAGCCCAAGAATAGCGGGGGATATGTCTCAATGATTCGATGCTGGCCGAAGTATCATTAAAATCTTTCGGCGGGCGGGTTTTAACGGCTCAGTATTCGCCCATCAGTTTATTGCGCTTTTCTGCAACAACGTCACTTAAAAAATCACTGACCGCCTTGATGCGGGCAAGGTCATGAATATCCTCTGGTGTGTTCAGCCAGTAGCTTCGTTCAATGTTGATTTCACGGGGCAGGATGGGAACCAGCGCCGGATATTCTTCGGCGGAGAAACAGTGCAGAATGCCAATCCCGGCCCCTGCCAGTACGGCCTGAAACTGAAAGATGATGCTGGAGCTTTTGAGACGGATCTCCGGGTTGCCTATCACATCCCTGAGATAGAGAAGCTGCGGGTCCGGAACCAGCTCCTCGATATAGGTGATGAAGCTGTGATGGCGCAAATCCTCCCGTCGGCGTATGGAGGGATGCGTGTCCAGATAGTCTTTCGTTGCATAGAGGCGCAGGCGATAGTCGGTGAGCTTGCGGGAAATGAGTCGGCCGGACTTCGGACGGCCGAGGGTAATGGAGAGGTCGGCCTCCCGCTTGGACAGGCTGACAAAGCGGTCATTGGCGACAAACTCCAGCTCCAGATTCGGGTGCTGGCGTTGAAACTCCGGGATTTCATGGACCAGAAACTGACTGCCGAAGCCTTCCGGCACACCAAGGCGCACCGTGCCGGTGAGGGTCTGGTTTTCTCCGCCGACCATATCCTGAATGGTGGCGGAAGAACTCTCCATCTGCTCGGCAAGGGGCAGCAGCCGTTCCCCCGCCTCCGTCAGGACAAAACCCCGTGCCGTGCTTTCAAAAAGCTTGGCGTCCAGTTTCTGTTCAAGCGCCAGCACGCGGCGGCTGACCGTCGTGTGATCAACTTTCAGTGCTTTAGCCACTTCCGTCAGGCGGCCTTTACGGCTAAGCTCAAGGAAGAAACGGATATCGTTCCAGTCAAAAATAACGATCACCTGATGTGCGTTTTTACACAGGGAATGTGCATTCTTATCTAATTACTTTGCATTTTTACCTATGTAAAGTTCACGATATAAGAATCCTATGGGAGCAGATTACATGACCGAACAATTAAAGCATTTTATCGACGGCAAATATGTGGCCGGGAAATCGGGCCGCTTCGGTCCCGTCTATAATCCCAGCACCGGGGAACACAAGGCGGACGTACCGCTCGCGACGGAGGCGGAAGTCGGCGATGCCGTCGCCAGCAGCCTTGCGGCCTTTCCGGAATGGGCGGCCACATCGCCCATCACCCGCGCCCGGGTGATGTTCAAATTCAAGCAGCTCGTCGAAGAAAACCTCGACGATCTGGCCGCTCTGTTGTCCAGTGAACACGGCAAAGTACATTCGGACGCTAAGGGCTCCGTCATCCGGGGTCTGGAAGTGGTCGAGTTTGCCTGCGGTATCCCGCATCTGCTGAAAGGCGAGTTTTCGGACAATGTGTCGTCCGGTATCGACATGTATTCAATGCGCAAGCCCCTGGGGGTGGTTGCCGGGATCACGCCGTTCAACTTTCCGGCCATGGTGCCGATGTGGATGTTCTCCGTGGCCATTGCCTGTGGCAATACATTCGTGTTGAAGCCGTCTGAAAAAGATCCGTCCCTGCCGATGCGCCTGGCGGAGCTGATGCTCGAAGCGGGCGCGCCGAAAGGTGTTCTTAACGTCATCAATGGCGACAAGGTTGCGGTTGATACGATCCTCGATGATCCGCGGATCAAGGCGGTCAGCTTCGTTGGTTCCACGCCGATTGCGAAATATGTCTATTCCCGCGCTGCGGCGGCAGGCAAGCGGTGTCAGGCTATGGGCGGCGCCAAGAACCACATGCTGGTGATGCCGGATGCCGATATGGACAAGGCCGTCGATGCGCTGATCGGCGCGGGCTATGGCTCCGCCGGGGAACGCTGCATGGCAATCTCTGTTGCCGTCGCTGTGGGCGATGCGGGGGACGAGTTGATCGAAAAGCTGGCGCCGCGGGTGCGCAATCTCAAAATCGGACCGAGTGCGGCCGATGGCGATATGGGCCCGCTGGTCACAAAAGAACATCTAGACAAGGTCAAGGGCTATGTGGACCTTGGTAAGCAGGAAGGCGCGGATCTGGTTGTCGATGGTCGCGAACTGTCGCTGCAGGGCTATGAAAATGGCTTCTATATGGGCGGCTGTCTGTTTGACAATGTCAAAACCGACATGCGGATCTACAAGGAAGAAATCTTTGGTCCGGTTCTGTCCGTCGTCCGCGCGCCGACCTTCAATGACGCCATCGAGATGGTGGACAAGCATGAGTTTGGTAACGGTACCTCCATCTTTACCCGCAACGGCGATGTGGCGCGGGCCTTCTCCAACAATGTTGAGGTGGGCATGGTTGGCGTCAATGTGCCAATCCCGGTTCCACTTGCCTTCCACAGCTTCGGCGGTTGGAAAAACTCCGCTTTTGGCGATCATAACCAGCACGGCCCGGAAGGGGTGCGCTTCTACACCAAGGTGAAAACGGTGACCTCCCGCTGGCCGGACAGCATCAAGGCGGGCGCCGAGTTCATCATGCCAACCCATAAATAAGAAAAGAATGGCGGCTCCGGTCTGATGGCCGGGGCCGTCTTTTTGACAAGGAGAAGGATATGGCCAGAATTGGATTTGTCGGGGTCGGGAATATGGGCGGGCCGATGGCCCTCAATCTTCTGAAGGCGGGGCATTCGGTCAAGGTTTTTGATCTGTCCGCCGAGGCCGTCGCCAAATGCGTTGCCGAAGGCGCGACTTCGGCGGCGACCGCGGCGGAGGCGGCAAAGAATGTCGGGATTGTTGTCACCATGCTGCCGAAGGGCGATCATGTCCGCGCCGTTTATCTGGGCGATGACGGGATTGTCGCAGCCGCGGATCAGGGCACGCTGTTTATTGATTGTTCCACTATTGATGTCGCCACCGCGCGTGAGGTTGAGGCGGCTGTCGCTGCTGCGGGCAAGAGCATGGTCGATGCGCCGGTAAGCGGTGGTGTCGGCGGGGCGGCCGCGGCAACGCTTACCTTTATGGTCGGCGGGGCAAAAGGCGCTTTCGAGACGGCGAAGCCGATCCTGGAAGCCATGGGTAAGAATATCGTCCATACCGGCGGCGCGGGGAACGGCCAGGCCGCGAAAATCTGCAACAACATGATCCTCGGCATTTCCATGATCGGGGTATGCGAGGCCTTTGTGCTGGCGGAAAAGCTGGGTCTTGAGCATCAGACCATGTTCGATATCGTCTCCACGGCGTCCGGCCAGTGCTGGTCCCTCACCAGCTATTGCCCGGTTCCGGGCCCGGTTCCGGCAAGCCCGGCCAATAATGGCTACAAACCCGGCTTCTCGGCGGTTAATATGCTGAAAGACCTGCATCTCAGCCAGGAGGCCGCGGATGGTTTCGGCGCGTCCACCGCGCTTGGAAAAGCGGCGATGGACCTTTATGAGAGTTATGTCGGCGGAGAGGGGCGGGAGGCCGACTTCTCCGGCATCGTCAATATGATCCGGAAATCGTGACGGCAGGGCCGGATTTAAGAACTGACATTATTGCGAACCGCCGGATCGAATACCGCCTCATTGGGGAGCTTGATCCGGCGTCTCCAGCCCTTGTTTTTCTGCATGAGGGGCTGGGCTGCACGGCTCTCTGGCGGGATTTTCCGGATCGGCTCTGCGCGGCAACCGGCCTCGCGGGGCTGGTGTATAGCCGGACAGGATATGGCGGGTCGGATCCGTGCGACCTGCCGCGCCCTCTCGATTATATGGAGCGGGAGGCGCGCGATGTTCTGCCGGAAGTGCTGACCCATTTCGATATCCGGAAATTCATTCTCGTCGGCCATTCCGACGGTGCTTCTATTGCCCTGATCCATGCGGGCCTGCCGGATGTCAAGCCGGCCGAGGGGACCATCGTCATGGCACCGCATGTGTATGTCGAGGATGTCTCGATTGCCGGAATCCGGGCCGCAAAAGTTGCCTATGAGCAGGGGGACCTGAAACGGCGGCTTGAAAAATTCCATGGAACTAATACCGACTGCGCTTTTCGCGGCTGGAATGACGCCTGGCTGGACCCTGCCTTTCTGAAATGGAATATTGAATGCTTTCTGCCTATTTGCACCACACCCGTTCTCGCCATTCAGGGGCGGGACGACAACTATGGGACGCTGGCGCAGATTGAGACGATAAAGGCGGCAGTTTCCGGGCCGTTTGATGCCCTGATTCTGGAGAAATGCGGGCATAGCCCCTGGCAGGAAAAGCCCGATGAGGTGCTGGCCGCATCGGCGCGTTTCGTTGCGGGGCTTGTCCCGAAAGATGTTCGCTAAAATCTTCACCCTGACGACGAATATTGCTTGCTGTTTTTCGTCTTTTGGCTGACTAATTAATCCATGAGCATACCCCTTTCGGACAATATGCGCGGGGCGGTCTTCATGTCGATCAGCATGGCCGCCTTTGTCGTGAATGATACCGCCATGAAACTGGTGGCGGAGCATCTCAGCGTGTTTCAGGCGATGTTCCTGCGCGGTATCATGACCAGTCTGATGCTTGCGGCTTTTTGCCATTACAAGGGGGTTTTGATCTTTCGCGTGCCGAAGGGCGACAGGTTGCTTGTCATCCTCCGTCTCATCGGGGAGGTTGGCGGCGCGGCGTTCTATCTGACGGCGCTGTTCCATATGCCGCTGGCGAATGCAACGGCGATCCTGCAGTCGCTTCCCCTGGCGGTGACGCTGGCGGGTGCGATCTTTCTGCGCGAACCCGTTGGCTGGCGCAGATATCTCGCCATTTCCGCCGGATTTATCGGCGTCCTGATGATTGTCCGCCCGGGAACGGAAGGATTTAACGAATATTCCATATACGCCGTTATTTCCGTATCATTTATTGTCATGCGTGATCTGGCGACCCGGCGTCTGTCGGTGGCGATACCGACGCTTTTTGTCACCTTTCTGACGTCATGTTCGGTGATGACGGTGGGCGCCGTCCTGTCGGCCTTTGCGGAATGGAAGCCGATCACAGTGGACGGAATCAGCCTGCTGGTGCTGGCGGCTCTGTTCGTGATGGTGGGATACCAATGCAGCATTACCGCCATGCGGGCGGGTGATCTCAGCTTTACATCGCCCTTCCGCTATACGATCCTGATCTGGGCGATCATTCTGGGTATCATCGTGTTCGGGGAGTTTCCAAATATCTGGATGATCCTCGGCAGTATTATCATCGTTGGCAGCGGTGTTTATACCTTCTATCGGGAACGGTATCTGATCCGTAAAATGAGAAGGGAACAGATGCTGAAAGCGGGGGAGGCGCTTAAAACATGACATCACTGGTTTTGAGAGAGAATGTGGACGGCATTGCGATCCTGACGCTGAACCGGCCGGAAGCATTAAATGCGCTGAGCCCTTCGCTGTTTGTCGAATTGCAGGAACATGTCACGTCACTGGCCCTTGAGACGGAAGAGATCGGCTGCGTCATTCTGCGCGGGGAGGGGCGTTCCTTTTCTGCGGGTAACGATTTGAAAGCCATGCAGGCGGGGGAAAAGGCGCCGTATCCGATGTATCAGGCGGAGGTTGTCGAGATGATCGAGGATCTGCCGCAACCCGTGATCGCCGAAGTACAGGGACATTGCTATACCGGTGCGCTGGAACTCGTCCTTGCTTGCGATCTGCTGATCTGCGGCGAGAGTGCGAAATTTGCCGATACCCATGGCAAATGGGGGCTGACGCCGATCTGGGGCATGAGCCAGCGACTGCCGCGCCGCATCGGCGTTCTGAACGCCAAGGAAATGATGTATACCGGCCGCGTGGTCAGCGGGGAGGAGGCTTTCGAAATCGGCCTTGCCAACCGGTGCGTGCCGGATGCCCGCTTGCAGGATGAAACGATGCAGTTGGCGCGGGAAATTGTCGGCAATTCCTGGCATACGCTGCGGGCCGACAAAATGCTGGTGAACAAGGGGCAGGATTACGGCCTGAAAGAAGGGCTGGCATTTGAGCGTAAGAACAGCCCGGGGCGCGAGGCCGGGGCGGCGGAACGGCTCTCCGGTTTCCGGAAAGAATAAGAATAGCAACGCTTGTCCCCATTGCGGGGAAGGGGCATTCGCAAGCGGCTTTATATGCGCCGTTCGCCTTTGAGAATATCGGCGATCCAGCCGCCATAGATTTCCTGGTCATTTGGCCCGGCAAGGGAGGCAAGCGCATCATCCGCATGTTCTGTCGTCAGTTGCAATCCACGCCGCTGATTGATCAGGTCCACCATAAAGGGTAGTGTCAGCTCCGGATGCGCCTGCATGGAAAAGCAGCTGGGTGAATATTTGAACCCGGCAAACAGGCAGAAATCCGCCGTCATGATCAGCTCCGCATTCTCCGGCGGCTCCATCACCTGATCTTCATGCGAAAAATGCAGCCGTGCGTCCTGCGTGTTGACAAGATCGGTCAGTGTCATCCTGCCAATATTCCAGCCGCCGGGGAATTTCGCCACCTTGCCGCCCATGGCCTGCGCCATCAACTGATGGCCGAAACAGATGCCGACTGTCGGCTGCCCGCTGACAACGAGTTTGCGGATAAAGGTTTCAAGCGGTCTGATCCAGTCCAGATCTTCATAAACCGCGTGCTTGGAGCCGGTAATTACCCAGGCGTCGCATTCAAGCGGATGCTTGGGGAATTTCCTGTCTATGGCGGGATAGACCGTATAGTCGAACGGCTCTCCCTTGAACAGGGTCATGAACATATCCGGGTATTCCCCGTATTTCACCCCGAGAGAGCCGCCGACGCGACCTGTCTGGATGATGCCGACTGTGGTTTTTCTGTCCAGATCGGAGGACATGCTGAGCCGTTTCCCTGTCCATCGTTAACCATAATGAGGCTAACTTCCGCGATTTTTCAAGGGCGGTCAAGCGCCGGATTGAAACGGTTTGGCGAGAGACGGAATATTTATGCGAAAGCCGTAAAAGCCCCGGGTCAGGATTGCGGGTTTCTGGTGGCTTCTTCCTCGTCAATCACAATCAGATCAATGACGCTGACAATAATCATCTGCTTGCCGGCATGCTCAAAATTGACGGTAACGCGATCGGCGATGGCGGATTGCACCTGCCCGATGCCCCAGTCCGGTTCCTGGGGATGGCGGACATATTGACCGGGGGAAAGCCGTGTGAGCATGATTTTTCTCTTAACAGGAAGGTCAGGATTATTGCATAGTCAGCCTATCAGAATGTCGGACGCCCGACAAAGGTTGTGAGTAAGTTGATTAAAGAGTATGCCGCTACCCTGCGGGTCTGGAGAGAAAATGATTGATCTGAAACTGGCCTCCCTCATGAGTTCCAAGCTCTGTCATGATGTGATCGGACCCATCGGCGCGGTCTGTAACGGAATTGAGCTGGCAAGTGATGACAGCAATGCGGACATGCGCACCGAAGCGTTGAAACTGGTTAGCTCCAGCGCGGGTGAAGCATCGGCACGGCTGCAATTCTATCGGCTCGCTTTCGGTCTTGCCGGGGGCATGGGACAGGATGTTTCAATCCGCGATGCGCGCAGTTTAAGCCGGGATCTGATGAGCTTTGGGAAGGTGGCGCTGGACTGGCCCGATACGGCGGGCGGCGCGGAACTTCTGCCGAAGGATGTCATTAAGATTATTTGCAACCTTGTCGTGATTTCCGCCGCCACCCTGCCGCGCGGGGGCACGCTGGCCGTTTCCGGTGATGTGAAAGACGGGGCCTGGTCCTTCACCTTTCATGCCAGGGGGCCGCGCGCCGTCCTGCGGGAGGATGTGACGGCAATCCTGCAAAATGGATATGACGAGGCAACGCTGACGGCGCAGAATGTCGGGATCCAGTATTTGATGGCTCTGTGCGCGAATACTGGTGCGACACTCGATATTCGGGAAGTGGAGGATGAGAGCATAACCCTCTCGGTCCGTTCGGCCTGAACCGCCACCTGAAATATTCTGTGAAATTCTGTATTTGACGATTTTCCATCTCCCGTTACGCGGGATATGCGAAATTTTATCCGTGAGAATCCGGGCATAAAAAGTCGCGGAATTATGCGCGACATGTAACCGCTTGTTAACCTATATCCGGCATTCTGTATCCGGGAAATCCCGGGAAATCTGTCCCCCGGGGTGACATGAAGATACGGAAAGTGTGCACGGACATGGATGACCTTCTCAGCGAATTCCTTACGGAAACCAACGAAAGCATCGGTATTGTTGATGCTTCTCTTGTTGCACTGGAACAGGATCCGGGTGACGAACGCCAGATCGACAGTATTTTTCGTCTTGTGCATACCATCAAGGGCACGTGCGGTTTTCTGGGCTTGCCACGGCTTGAGGCGGTTGCCCATGCCGGGGAGAATGTCCTTGGCAGGATCAGGGACAAGGAACTGACGGTCAACGCCGATGTTGTCACGATCATTCTTGAGGCGATAGATGTCATCAAGGACATTCTGGCGACGATTGAAGAAACCGAACAGGAGCCTCAAGGGAATGATGCAGACTTGATCGCGCGCCTGAATGACGTAGCCTTTGGCACCGCCGCTGTGGCCGTGACCCCGGATCCCGAGCCTGTTGACGACACCCCGTCCGGCGAGGTTTCCCTGGATGAGCTGGAAGCGGCATTCCTGGCGGCGGAGGGGCCGGAAGATCAGGAATTGCGGCCGGGCGAAGTCTCTCTTGACGAACTGGAGGCAGCCTTTCAGGCGGCGGAAGGTCCGGAAGAAGAGCCTGAACCCGAGCAGCAGAAGGTCGCTGCCGCCGCCAATGACGGGGCAAAGTCCGGCGGGGAGCGCACCTCCAAGGAATCCAGCCTCGCCAATCAGAGCATCCGGGTGAATGTCCAGATGCTTGAAAATCTGATGACCATGGTGAGTGAGCTGGTCCTGACCCGCAACCAGCTTCTTCAGATGGTTCGCGGTATGGATGATAACGAGTTTACCGTGCCGTTGCAGCGCCTCAGCCACGTCACAACCGAACTGCAGGAAGGGTTGATGAAAACCCGCATGCAGCCCATCGGCAATGCCTGGTCGAAGCTGCCGAGGATTATTCGCGACCTGAGCCATGATCTGGACAAGAAAATCGACCTGGTCATGCATGGAGCCGAGACCGAGCTTGACCGTCAGGTTCTGGAGCTTATCAAGGATCCGCTGACCCATATGGTGCGAAATTCCGCCGATCATGGCCTGGAAATGCCCGCAGACCGCCTTGCGGCAGGGAAGCCGGAGATCGGCAAAATCGTGCTGGAAGCCTTTCATGAAGGCGGACATATCATCATCAAGATTACCGACGACGGACGCGGTCTGAATGTCGAAAAAATCGGCAAGAAGGCCATTGAAAGCGGGCTTGCGACGGAGGCCGAGCTGGAGGGCATGAGCCCGCAGCAGATCCAGAGTTTCATCATGCGCGCCGGGTTTTCGACGGCCGAGAAGATTACCAATGTTTCCGGCCGGGGCGTCGGAATGGATGTTGTCCGCTCCAATATCGAAAAGATTGGCGGGACGATCGCTCTCAGTTCCGAAGAGGGGCAGGGATCGGTTTTCACCATCAAGATACCGCTGACCCTTGCCATTGTCTCGGCGTTGATCGTTGAATGTTGCGGAGAACGTTTCGCTATTCCGCAAACCAGCGTACTGGAACTGGTCCGCGCCTCTGCCAACAGCAGCAGCGATCATACCATTGAGATGATCAACCAATCGCCCGTCTTGCGCTTGCGCGATCATCTGCTGCCACTGGTGCATCTTAACGATATCCTGAAGCTGGAAACGGCGGCCGATGAAGTGGCAGGCCAGAGTAAAGCGCGGGGCGCCGAAGAGTTTATTGTTGTTATACAGGTTGCCAGCTATGTCTTCGGCATTGTTGTTGATCGTGTCTTCGATACCGAAGAAATTGTCGTTAAACCGATAGCGCCGATCCTGAAAAACCTCGCCATCTTCTCGGGCAACACAATCCTGGGGGATGGCAGCGTGATCATGATTCTTGATCCGAACGGAATTGCCGCCATGTCCGGTGATGGAATTGTCAATTCGGACAATACCGAACGGGAAACGGTTGCAGATAGCCAGAGGCAGGACGATAAGACCGCGTTGCTGGTCTTCCGGGCCGGCAGCCAGCATCCGAAGGCCGTGCCGTTATCGCTTGTCGCGCGGCTGGAGGAGATTGACGTTGCCTCTATCGAAGATGCAAACGGGCGCCAGGTGGTGCAGTATCGCGGACAGCTTATGCCGCTGACAACGATTGACGGGCACCAGTCCGTCCGCCAAGAAGGGCGTCAGCCGGTTCTGGTGTTCAGTGATCAGGATCGCAGCATGGGCCTGCTCGTGGACGAGATTGTCGATATCGTCGAGGATCATCTCGAGATCGAGATGGCCGCCAAACTGGATGGATTTGTTGGCAGCGCTGTCATACAGAACAAGGCGACGGACATTGTGGATGTCGGCTATTTCCTGCAAAAATGTTTTGGCAACTGGTTCGGCATAAGCGACGCACGCGCCTTTGGACAGAAAAAGGGCAAGCAGAAGGTTCTTCTGGTCGATGACAGCCCGTTCTTCCGAAACATGCTGGTGCCGCTTCTGAAAACGGCCGGATATGATGTCACAACTGCGGAAAATGGTGTCGAGGCGTTGAAGCACCGTGAGCTTGGCGAGCAATATGACATCATCATCAGCGATATCGAAATGCCTGAGATGGACGGGTTTGCCTTTGCTGAAGAAGTGAATGGGGACGGACGTTGGAGCGAAACACCCATTGTCGCCCTGTCGTCCCATACAACCGCCGATGATTTTGATCGGGGACGTGCGGTCGGATTTTCGGATTATGTGGCCAAATTTGACAAGGATTCACTCATGACGGCCCTGTCGCAAACTCTCAAAGCAAGTGGAAGCTCACGATGACCAACAGCAATATGCAGGATTATGTGACCATTCTTATCGCGGATCAGCTGTTCGGCATCCCGGTGTTGAAAGTACATGATGTACTTCGTGGCCTGAAACTCACGAAAATCCCCCTTGCCCCGCCGGAAGTCGCCGGAGCGCTCAACTTGCGCGGGCGCATCGTGACCGCAATCAATGTGCGAAAACGCCTTGGATTGTCCGAACTTGAGGTGGACAAGGAAGGAATGAGTATCGTTGTGGAGCATCACGGAGAACCTTACAGCCTGATGATCGACAATGTGGGTGAGGTGCTCAGCCTCGATCAGAATGGGCTTCAGCCCACCCCGGTTACCTTGGACAGTTGCTGGAAGGAAATTTCGGGCGGCGTCTATCGCCTTGAAGATAAGCTGCTGGTTGTCCTGCAAATCGAGCGGCTGCTGGATTTCGCGGGTAACACGACAATAGCAGCCTGACAAGAAACGGAGAAATAGAATGCCGTCATGCCTGATTGTTGATGATTCCAAGGTTGTCCGGATGGTCGCCCGGCGGATTTTGGAGGATCTGAGTTTTGGTATCCTGGAAGCTGAGGATGGAAAAAGCGCGTTGAGCAGCTGTCAGGAAAAAATGCCGGATGTTATTCTGCTGGATTGGAATATGCCGGTGATGAATGGCATTGATTTTCTGAGAACCTTACGCGGTTCCAAAGAGGGCGAACAGCCGATTGTCATTTTCTGCACGACGGAAAATGATATGGCACATATCCGCGAGGCGATTTCGGCCGGCGCGAATGAATATATCATGAAACCGTTCGATCGAGCCATTATCGAGGCAAAATTCTCGCAGGTGGGAGTCCTCTAGGTGAGTCAACCGCAAACCATTGTTGGAAAAACCGGATCGCGCGCGGCGGCACCATATCGCGTGATGATCGTGGATGATTCTGCGGTTATTCGCGGATTTCTTATCAGGTGGCTTGAAGCGGAGCCGGATATTGAGGTTGTGGCCATCGCAAGTAATGGCGCGCATGCGCTGCGTGAGTTTGATCGCGCCCGCCCCGAACTGGTTGTCTTGGATATAGAAATGCCGGAAATGGACGGATTGACGGCCTTGCCGGAGCTGGTCAGACGTGATCCCGATGTGCAGGTTATCATGGCATCTACCCTGACCCGCCGCAATGCGGATGTCAGCCTCAAAGCCCTATCCATGGGCGCGGCGGATTATATTGCCAAGCCTGAATCCACTCGCGTGGTCAATGAGAAGGAAATGTTCCAGCGCGGTCTTGTGGAAAAGATCAGAGCGCTTGGGGCGACCCGCCGGGCCCGGGATGCCGCCGCCGGGAAAGCCGTTGCGCGGTCTGAACCCACACAGGCATTTACAGCATACAAGCGGCCTGCGGTTCAACCGGCAAAGCCCCCGATTGCGTTGCGTTCGCTCAAGACTTTGCCGGTTCCCAAAGCGATTGCCATCGGCGCGTCGACGGGCGGCCCGCAGGCGTTATTCAAACTCTTCGAAGCCCTAAAAGGCAAGATCGACTTGCCAATCTTTGTGACGCAACATATGCCGGAAACCTTTACGGCCATCATGGCCGAGCATCTGAACAGATTGTATGACAAGGAATGCGTTGAGGCGAAGGACGGTCAAAAGGTCTCTCGCGACGGTGTTTATATTGCGCCGGGCAATTGGCATATGACGATTGTCAATAAAGGGGTTGATTTGTTTATCAGGCTCAATCAGGAGCCGCCGGAAAATTACTGTCGCCCGTCTGTTGAGCCGATGCTGCGCAGTCTGCACGCTATCTTCGGCGCGAATCTTCTGACGGTTATTCTGACAGGAATGGGGCATGACGGGCTGGATGCCTGTAAAAAACTTGCGGAGTCAGGAGCTGTGGTGATCGGTCAGGATGAAGAAACAAGCATCGTTTGGGGTATGCCGGGAGCGGTTGCCAATGCGGGTCTTTGCAACAGGGTGCTGCCATTGCAGGAAATTCCAAACGGAATTGAAAGTGTCATCAGGGGGAGACTGGTATGAATAGTCAGGATTTCCAGCTTTTTGGCGATATTGTCAGAACACGATCCGGCCTCGTTCTGACCGAGGAAAAAATCTATCTGCTGGAAAGCAGGCTTATCCCTCTGGCGCGGCGCCGTGGCCTTGACAGTCTTGAGGCGCTGGCATCGGAAGTCAGGCGGACAAAAGACGAGCGGTTGCTGATGGAAATAACCGAGGCGATGACGACGAATGAAACTTTTTTCTTTCGCGATACCCGCCCTTTCGACACCTTCCGGGATGTGGTTCTGCCGCAGCTTCTGAAAGCCCGGGCGGCCAAAAAATCTCTTCGGATCTGGACGGCGGCCTGTTCAACCGGGCAGGAACCCTATTCCCTCGCCATGCTGCTTAAGGAAGAAGCTGCCAAAATGGCGGGCTGGCGCGTTGAAATTCTGGCGACGGATCTTTCCAATGAAGTTCTTGAAAAAGCCAAAGCCGGCCTTTATTCCCAGTTCGAAGTGCAGCGAGGCCTGCCCATTCAGCTTTTGATGAAGCATTTTCAGCAGGTGGGCGAGATGTGGCAGATTGACAGCTCCATCCGGGCGATGGTGAAATTTCAGCCGCGTAATCTGCTGGAGGATTTCAGTTCTATCGGCCAGTTCGATGTGGTTTTCTGCCGGAATGTCCTGATCTATTTTGATCAGGCAACCAAGAGCAAGGTTCTGAATCGCGTCTATGACATTCTGGCCGTGGATGGCGCCCTGTTTCTTGGGGGGGCCGAAACTGTCCTGGGCATCTGCGACCGTTTCAAGCCGGTCGAGGGGCAGCGCGGTGTCTACACATCCGCCGAGAGTGGTTTGCTGGCGGCCGCCGGATAAGAATATCCGCCGCTTTCCCGCGGCGCTGTGCTGATTGGTTCGCAAAACAAACCCCGCAGAATTTGGAGTTCTGCGGGGTGTTTATTTGCTATATTTAGGGAGAGGGGCGATCAGCTCGCCCGGGCCTGAAGGGTTTCTTCCGGGTCACGCAGGACATACCCGCGACCCCAGACCGTTTCGATATAATTTTCGCCATTGGTTGCCGCCGCCAGTTTCTTGCGCAGCTTGCAGACGAAAACGTCGATGATCTTGAGTTCCGGCTCATCCATGCCGCCGTAGAGGTGATTGAGGAACATTTCCTTGGTGAGCGTTGTTCCCTTGCGCAGGCTGAGCAGTTCCAGCATGCCATATTCCTTGCCTGTCAGATGCAGGCGCTGGCCGCTGACTTCGACCGACTTGGAATCCAGGTTGACCACAAGGCGGCCTGTCTGGATGGTTGATTGCGCATGGCCCTTGGAGCGGCGCACGATGGCGTGAATACGCGCCACAAGTTCATCTTTGTTAAATGGCTTGGTCAGATAATCATCCGCGCCGAAGCCGAGACCCTTAACTTTGTCATCCGGTTCCGACATGCCTGACAGGATCAGGATCGGGGTGGAGACCTTGGCCGTCCGCAGTTTCTTAAGAACGTCATAACCGGACATGTCGGGCAGGCCGAGATCCAGTATAATAATGTCATAGTCGTAGAGTTTTCCGAGGTCTACGCCCTCTTCACCGAGATCGGTGGTGTATACATTGAAGCCCTCTGCGCTCAGCATCAATTCGATGCCACGAGCCATCGAGCTATCATCTTCTATCAATAAAACCCGCATCTTACTGTACCTCCTGTACGCAACCATTATTAATAAATTAACTTAACAAATAGTTAAAATAAAAGATAAAAATTAACTATCTTTGTTAACCCCGATTTACGCCATTTACGAAACATTAAAAGGTGTCGGGCACAATGGCCGGTGAGATCAACTACTGGGTTCTCCAGATCGACCGGTGGAGCATTTTTTTGCAGAATATAATTTCAGAAGTCAGCCGTCTTCCGACATCGCAATATTATGGCCGCGTGGCCGCGATACAGGGGCTGCTGATTGAAATCGGCGGCATCCAACGGCGCCTGAGTATCGGCAGCCGTGTCAACCTCTGTGCCCGCGATGGCGGCAGGGTGAAGGGGGAGGTGGTCGGCTTCCGTGATGACCGGGCGCTTCTGATGCCGTTCGGGGCGCTTGACGGAATCGGGATCGGGTGCAAGGCGGAAATCGCCGAGCGTGATCCGGTGATCTATCCGAACCCAAGCTGGCTTGGCCGTGTTGTCA
>CEOG01008467.1_pt1 | contig 15825 bp, 12 predicted proteins | sample 530301 | NCBI WGS metagenome assembly CEOG01 (sample SAMEA2619903, study PRJEB7988) | marine metagenome | biome: marine biome (ENVO:00000447); feature: surface water layer (ENVO:00002042); material: "saline water (ENVO:00002010), including plankton (ENVO:xxxxxxxx)" | depth 5 m | reverse complement strand
TGACGGGTACAAGCCGTTGTCCCCGGAAAGCGCCATCAGCCTCGCCCCGGACGTCATTCTGGCCACCGATCAGGGAGTGCAGCAGGCAGGGGGGGAGGCATCCTTCCTGTCGGCGCCGGGCATTGCGCTTACCCCGGCAGGCAAGAACGGCCAGCTTGTCGCGATGGATGCGCTACTGCTTCTCGGGTTTGGTCCGCGCGCGGTTGATGCGGCGTTGGAGCTGAACGACCGATTGAACACGCAATGACGGTTATTCGAAAATCTGTTTCCGTGCCGGTATTTCGCAGGCGTGTGAAAATACCGGCATTGTTTTTATTGGCGGTTCTTTTAGTCATGACGGCTTTGACGGCGGCGTCGATCGGCGCTGTTTCCATTCCGCTTGGCGATATTCTTAGTTTCGATTTATCGGAACAACAGCAGGCGGTGCTGTCGTCCATTCGATTTCCCCGCGTTCTGCTGGCGGTGATCGTCGGCGCATCGCTCGCTATTTCCGGCTCTGCCATGCAGGGGCTGTTCCGCAACCCGCTGGCCGATCCTGGCCTGATCGGCATTGCGGCGAGCGCGGCGCTTGCCGTTGCCATTGTTATTGTCCTGGCCGGGCCTATCTCCGGATTCTTCGGTTTATATGGTCTCAGCTTCGCCGCATTTGCCGGGGCGCTGATCGCCTGCTTTCTGATTTTCCGGCTGGCCCGCCTGACCGGCGGTTTTTCGGTCACCTATATGCTGCTGACCGGGATTGCCATTAATGCGCTGGCCGGGGCAGGGGTTGGCGTTCTCACTTTCCTGAGCGATGACCAGCAGCTCCGCACCCTGACATTCTGGACCATGGGCAGCCTCGGCGGGGCGCTTTGGCCATCCGTAATTGTTGTTTCAACCATTGTTATTCCGGCGAGCATCATCCTGATCCGCAACGCGCGGGAATTGAATGTCCTGCTGCTGGGGGAGAATGAGGCGAAGTATCTCGGGGTGGATGCGGAACGGCTGAAGCGGACCATTGTCATCTGTACGGCGCTGTCGGTGGGCGCGGCCATTTCGGTGAGCGGGATCATCGGCTTTGTCGGGCTGGTGGTGCCGCATCTTATCCGTCTGACGCTGGGCCCGGATCACCGGTTGCTGATTCCGGCATCGGCCCTGCTCGGCGCCATATTGCTGCTGCTGGCGGATACGCTGGCCCGCACCGTTGTTGCTCCGGCAGAGATGCCCGTCGGCGTCCTTACCAGCCTGATTGGCGGACCGTTTTTCCTCTGGCTTCTGATCAAGCAATATTCGGGGAGGTTCGGTCTGTGATTGACGCGGAAAATATCACTTACGTCATCGGCGGAAAACATATCCTGGCGAATGTGCATGCCTCATTCGAGGCGGGCAGGATCACGGCCATTCTGGGTCCCAACGGGGCAGGGAAATCCACCCTTCTCAAATGCCTGACAGGGGCCATCAACCCGACGGAAGGCCGTGTGTTGATCGACGGGCGGGAGCTTGGCGAGTATACGCTGGATGAGCTGGCGCGCTGCCGCGCTGTGCTGTCGCAGGCGACGCCGATCAGCTTTCCCTTTACCGCCCATGAAATTGTCGCGATGGGCCGTAATCCCTATTCGAATAACGAGAGTGTCGCGCGCAATTCTCATATTGCTGATGAGGCGCTCAAACTGGTGGACGCCTGGCATCTCAGGGATCGTTCCTTTCCCACCCTGTCCGGGGGGGAGCAGCAGCGGATCCAGTTTGCGCGGGTCATCACGCAAATCTGGGAGACGGACGGCGCCAGCCTGCTGCTGGACGAGCCGACTTCTGCCCTTGATCTGAAACATCAGCATCAGCTTCTTGACCTTGTGCGTGATCTTTGCACGGCGCGGCGACTGACGGTAATTATTGTCATGCATGATCTCAACCTTGCCTATCATTGCACGGACAATTGCTATTTTATCAAGGAAGGCCGTATTGAAGGGGGCGGGGCCAGCCGCGATTTGCTGACGCCCAAGAAAATTGCGGAAATCTTCGACCTGCCCGAGAAGTATGCCGCCCAGAGGTTTGGCGTATCCCTGCCGGGCTGAGGTCCGTCAAATGCCAGGCGTTCCTGCTGCCGATATGAAATTGTTGCGATAGCCCAATGATGGATTAAGATGTTCTCGTCTTATCTTTACCAGGGCGGGGCGATGAGCAAACAATCTGACAACCGGATGGACGGCCCGGATATCGTCGTAATCGGTGCGGGCATTATCGGTATCACGGCAGCGATTGAACTGCTCTCGCGCGGCGCGCGGGTGACCGTTATGGACCGCACTGGTGTTGCAGCCGGCGCATCGCAGGGAAATGCGGGCGCCTTCGCCTTTTCCGATGCCTCCCCGCTCGCCTCGCCGGGGATCATTCGTAAGGCGCCGAAATGGCTATTTGACCCTCTCGGCCCGCTGTCCATTCCATTGCCTTACGCCGTCAGGATCGCCCCCTGGATGTACCGTTTCTGGAAAGCGAGCAGTGCGGATCTGGTGGCGCGAGGAACAGAGGCTTTGACTGCTCTCATGCGGGTTTCGCGCGATCATCTGGAAAATTTTATGGAACGGACGGGTACCCGGCATATGCTCCATCATCACGGCAATCTGCAGCTTTATGAAGACAAGGCGGCTTTCAAGGCCGTCCTCCCCCTCTGGCAGCGGCGGTCGGAAAATGGCGTTGATTATACGGCGCTTGAAGGTGTTGAGGCCATTGCGGAGGCACAAGCGGGCATTCATCCGCGCTTCTCTCGTGCGATCCTGACACCGGCATGGCTCGGGATCTCCGATCCGAAAGATTATACCATGGCACTCGGACGGTATTTCGAGGCGGCAGGTGGCCAGATCGAGATTTCAGCTGTGATGGGGATCGAGGTTGCAGGAGACCGGGTATCCCTGCTGCGCGATGATGGCACGCGACGGGAAGCTGATCATATCGTGGTGGCCGCCGGGGCCTGGTCGCATTATCTGGCCCGCACACTTGGCGACCATATCCCACTGGAGACGGAGCGCGGCTACAACACGACATTGCCCGTCGGAGCATTCGATCTGAAACGGCAGCTTTCCTTTGAGGAGCATGGGTTTATCGTCTCTCCACTGGCAACCGGAATTCGCGTCGGCGGAGCGGTGGAGCTTGGCGGCCTTAAGCTGCCGCCCAATTATTCCCGCGCGGATGCCATGTTGCGCAAGGCCAAGATGTTCCTTCCCAAGCTTAAAATTGCCAATGGCCGGCAATGGATGGGGTTTCGTCCCTCGCTTCCTGATTCGGTGCCTGTTATCGGCCCCGCAACGCAGTCGAGCCGTGTCACCTATGCCTTCGGCCATGGTCATCTTGGCCTGACCCAATCTGCCGGGACGGCGAAGCTGGTTGCGCAACATGTGATGGGAGAGACGCCGGAGGTTGACCTTTTCCCTTACCGGGCGCAACGCTTCTAGGAGGTCCGGTATGGCGCGCCATGAATTTCATTGTATTGACGGGCATACGGGCGGAAACCCGGTGCGGGTGGTGACCCGCGGGGGACCTGATCTCGACGGGGCGACGATGCTGGAAAAGCGGGCGTATTTTCTCGCCCATTTTGATTGGGTCCGTACCGGGCTGATGTTTGAACCGCGCGGTCATGACCAGATGTCCGGCAGTATCCTCTATCCGCCAACACGGTCCGATTGCGATCTTGGGATCCTGTTTATTGAAACTTCCGGCTGTCTGCCCATGTGCGGGCACGGCACAATCGGCACGGTGACGCTTGTCATTGAAAGCGGGCTGGTCACCCCGAAGGAGCCAGGACGTCTTCGTCTGGATACGCCTGCCGGGATGGTAATCGCCGATTATGTTGAGAAAGACGGTTTCGTCACTGAAGTGCGGATTACCAATGTGCCTTCCTTCCTGCGGGCAACCGGGCTCAGTGTCTATTGTGAAGGGCTTGGGGATATAACGGTTGATGTGGCCTATGGCGGGAATTTTTATGCGATTATCGAGGCGCAGCAGAATTTCAGCGATATGGATGAGTATGCTGTCCAGGATCTTTTGACATGGAGCCCACGTCTTCGCACTGCCCTTAATGAAAAGTACGAATTTGTCCATCCGGAGCAGACGGGTATCCGGGGGCTCACCCATATTATGTGGACGGGAGCGGCGAAAACGCCCGGGGCGACGGCCCGCAATGCGGTCTTTTACGGGGACAAGGCCATCGACCGCTCCCCCTGCGGAACCGGCACTTCGGCGCGGATGGCGCAGTGGCAGGCGCGGGGACAGCTTTTACCCGGGGATAAATTTATCCATGAAAGCATTATTGGTTCCTGCTTCACGGGAAAAATCGAAACCATGACAAAGGTTGGCGACCGGCAGGCAATAGTCCCCTCCATCGGGGGCGCGGCCTATCTGACCGGATTTAACCGGATTATCATTGACGAACGCGATCCCTTTGCCCATGGTTTTGTTGTGCAGTAAGGAGTGATATGAAAATCACGGCGATAAATGTCTGGCAGGCCGACCTGCCCCTGAAAGAGGGGCGCTATAGCTGGTCCAACGGCAATTATGTCGAGGTTTTTGATAGCACAGTCGTCGGCATTGAAACCGATGAAGGGCTTAGCGGTTACGCGGAATGCTGTCCGCTCGGCTCGGCCTATCTGCCGTCATTTGCCAAGGGCGTCCGGGCGGGATTGCAGGAAATAGCCCCGCATCTGATTGGTGCCAACCCCCTGGCCCTTCATGACATCAATCAGCGTATGGATCGCGCCCTGAAGGGGCATCCATATGCCAAGGCGCCGGTCGATATCGCCTGCTGGGACGTGCTGGGCAAGGCGACGGGACAGCCAGTCTATATGCTGCTGGGCGGGGCGATGCAAAAGGATATCGCCCTTTACCGCGCCATATCGCAGCAAAGCCCTGAGGAAATGGCGGCGCGTGTCTCCGGATATCGCGCGGAAGGATACCGCAAGTTCCAGCTTAAAGTCGGTGGCGATGCCAATGAGGATATTGACAGGATCATCGCTGCGCGGGAGGTTCTATCGCCTGAAGATATTCTGATTGCCGATGCCAATACGGGCTGGACCCGGCATGAGGCGGCGCGGGTTGTGGCCGCAGTCGCGCATCTGGATGTCTATATCGAACAGCCCTGTCCGACATTCGATGAATGCCTGTCGATCCGGCGGCGCACCGCGCGTCCCTTCATTCTGGATGAAACCATTGATGGCACGGAAATGCTGATCCGTGGGCTCAATGAGGATGCGATGGATGTCATCAATCTCAAAATCTCGAAAGTGGGAGGGCTAACGCGGGCGCGGCTGATGCGCGATCTTTGCGTGGCCTCCGGTATTCCCATGACCATTGAAGATACCTGGGGAGGGGATATTACGACAGCGGCAATTGTCCATCTTGCCCTGTCCACGCCGGAAGAATTCTGTTTTTCCGCCACGGATTTCAATTCCTATGGCACGAAATCCATCGCCCATGGCGCCCCACATCGCGTGAATGGTCGCATGACCGCTTCTGACGCGCCGGGGCTTGGGATCACGCCGGATTTTGACATTCTGGGCGAGCCGTTATTCATCATTTGCTAGGAGAAGGGGCTTGCGCGGTTCGCGCTTTCCCTGTCAGATAGGGGGAGAGTGCTGTCGGCTATGGCTGGGCAGAATAAACAAGAAAAATCAATGCACATCGGGATAAAGCAACATGACAAAAATTTCCGCAAACGGAATTGAATTTGAATATGAGACCAGGGGCGATAAAGCTGGCGAACCTCTTGCCCTGATTGGGGGGATCGGTGTGCAGCTTACCTCCTGGAATGAGGTGTTCGTGGATGCGCTGGCCGATGCCGGGTTTTATGTCATCCTCTTTGATAACCGGGATAGCGGAAAATCGACCAAATTTGACGACTGGGGCCCGGCAGACATTCCCGCCGCCTTTGCGCAGGCGCGGGCCAAGGAAAAAATCTCCGCGCCCTATACGCTTGAGGATATGGCCGATGATGCGGCGGAGTTGATCCGCGCCCTTGGTTTCAAGGCGGCCCATTTTATCGGCAGTTCCAATGGTGGTGCCATTGCCCAGACGTTGGCCTGGCGTCGGCCGGAATGTGTGAAATCCCTTGTTTCCATTATGGCTACATCGGCCCGGCGCGGCCTGCCACGTCCGGAAGGGGCCGCCGCCAAGTGGTTGACCAGCCCGCGGAATCCGGCAGGCACCCGCGAAGGAGCGATGGATGAGGCGGTGGAAACCGCAAAAATCATCGGTAGTCCGGCCTTCCCGGTACCTGAGGCCATTCTGCGGGAGAAAGGAGCGGCCCTTTATGATCGCTCATTCTGCCCAGATGGCAACAGCCGCCATCTGCTGGCGAGCCTCGCCTCGGGGGACTCCCGCGTCGCGCATCTTGGAGAGATTACGGCGCCGACCCTCGTCATCCACGGCCGGAATGATCCGCTGGTCCCGCTTGGTTGTGGGGAAGATGTGAAGAATTCCATTCCAGGTTCGGAAATACTTGTGATCGACGGCATGGGCCATGATATCCCGAGTGAGGCAGTCCCGGAAATGGTGGCCGCCATTGTCAAAAATGCAAGGCGGGCAGGGTAATCATGATGAAGCAGGATTATCTCGCTTCCGGGCCGATGGTGGATAGCGATCATCCGGATATTGTTGCCTTCACAGAGGCCAACAAAGGCAGCGGCAAAACGGATAAGGAAAAGGCGATCCGCCTCTATTTCGCGATCCGGGATGGCGTGCGCTATGATCCCTATTCATCGACCCTGGAGCCGGACAGGCTGAAGGCAAGCCATACGCTGAGTGAGGGGCGCGGCTATTGCGTGGCCAAGGCGGTTCTGCTGGCGGCGGCCTGCCGGGCCGCCCGAATACCTGCCCGTCTCGGATTTGCAGACGTGCGCAATCATATGTCGACCGAGAAAATGCGCGAACGCATGCAGACGGATATCTTCTATTGGCATGGCTATACGGATATCTATCTTGAAGGCAAATGGGTCAAGGCAACGCCGGCTTTCAATGTCGAGCTATGTGAGAAATTCGGTCTTCAGCCCCTTGATTTTAATGGGGAAGAGGATTCCATTTATCATCCCTTTGATACATCCGGTAACCGGCATATGGAATATATCCTGTATCGCGGAGAATATGCCGAGCCGCCGGTCGAAGAGATTATGAAAACCTATGTCACTCACTATCCGCACTGGCGGAACCGGAGTAATTCCGCCACCGGCGATTTCGATGCCGAAGTGGCGGCGGAAACCGCGAAAAGCTGAGCGGCCCTAACCGAACTGGTAAGCCGAGATGGGTGCCCCCATGGCGATATCCCGGAATGTCTCGCGCCCTTGGTCTGCGCCTGCCGCCCCGGCCACCACATGCAGCGGGATAAGATGCTCCTCCCGTGGATGGGCGAAGCGGGCGCCGGGGGCGGCATCCCAGCCCGCCAGCAGGCGGTTGCGAACCTCTGGATCGGGATGGGTGGCGGCGTCCCGCAGCCAATCATCGAACAGGCTCATCTCCGGGAGTGGGCGACCGCCACGCTCACGGGTACTCATCAAAATGCGCATATTGTGAAAACTCATGCCGCTGCCAATGATCAGCACATTTTCATCGCGGAGCGGGGCCAGGGCCCGGCCTGCCGTCAGATGCGCGGCGGGATCGAGATCGCTTCGGAGTGAAAGCTGCACAATGGGGATATTGGCATCCGGATAGGAGAGCAGGAGCGGAATGAACACACCATGATCGAAATCACGGCTGCTGTCTTCTGCGGTGTCGATGCCATTTGATTGCAACAGCATCTTTATGCGTGCCGCCAGTTCCGGGGCGCCGGGCGCGGGATATGTCAGCTGGTAAGTATGCGGCGGAAACCCGTAATAATCGAACAGAAGATCGGGCGCCGGCGTGCTCTGGACGGTTATTCTCTTCTCTTCCCAATGGGCGGAGACGAGGATGATAGCCGCGGGCGTCTTGCCAATATCCTCACGGAGATTACGGAGATATGCCGCCATCCGGTCCCATTCATGCGGGGGATCCCAGTCCATGAAGAAGCAGGGGCCGCCGCCATGTGGAATATAGACAGTCGGCATTCTTTTCATAGTCAATCTCGCGCTTGCGATAACAATGGTTCAGGAGCTATTCTTCTTTAAATAATGCAATGTTGGTAAATGACCATGGGGAAAATGATTTTATGTGACAAAAGCGGCACGCTGACGTAGAACGAAAATAGCTAATCTGGGAGGAAGCGATGTCATCTGCATATGAAAAAGGGGGGCAGGGGAATGTCCAGCCGCAGGTCGCGCCGGTTGGAAATCGTTCCTATGTCGCGGGCGAGACTCACGCAGCGCTCAGACGGCAAACAATTCCGCAAATGTTAAAGGAAACCGTCAGAAATTACGGATCGCAAGACGCCGTGATTTTCCCGTTAAACGGGATTAGCCTTACCTATTCGGAGTTTGATCGGCGTGTTGACAGGCTCGCAGCTGGTCTGCTGGCTCTCGGCCTGGAGAAGGGGGATCGGATCGGGATCTGGTCGCCGAACAATCTGGCCTGGGTGCTGATACAATATGCAACCGCGCGGATCGGTCTGATTCTGGTCAATATCAATCCGGCCTACCGCCTGTCGGAGCTGGAGTATGCGCTGAACAAATCCGGATGTCGGGCACTCATTCTCGCAGACAGCTTCAAGACCTCGGATTATCTGGCGATGATCCGCAGCCTCGCGCCTGAGCTGGAGTCGGCGAAACCGGGAAAACTCAAATCCGCAAAACTGCCACAGCTTGAAATGGTTATCGGCATTACGGATAACCCGGGCCCGGGCATTTATCCATTCGCCGAAGTGGAGGCGATGGGCAAGTCAGCGGACCTCGCGAGACTGGATGAAATCACGGCCTCCCTCTCCCCGGATGATCCGATCAATATCCAGTTTACATCCGGAACCACGGGCGCGCCGAAAGGGGCAACGCTAACCCATTACAACATTGTCAATAACGCTGCCCACACGGTCGGGCGCATGAACTTTACCGAACAGGACCGTCTCTGCATTCCGGTGCCGCTGTATCACTGTTTTGGTATGGTGATGGGATCGCTCGGCTGTGTCAGCACCGGATCGGCGATGATTTTTCCGGGAGAGGCCTTCGATCCTGACGATACTCTGAAAGCCGCGGCGCTTGGTCGTTGCACCGGCCTTTACGGCGTGCCGACCATGTTTGTTGCGATGGTCGATAACCCGTTGTCGAAAGAGCTTGACCTGTCCAGCCTGCGAACAGGGATCATGGCCGGGGCACCCTGTCCGATCGAGGTGATGAAGAAGGTGATTGATCGCCTTCATATGTCGGAGGTGACGATCTGCTACGGCATGACGGAGACAGCGCCCGTTTCCTTCCAGAGCAATGTGGATGATCCGCTGGAAAAACGGGTGTCCACGGTCGGGCGCATACATCCGCATGTGGAGGTGCGAATTGTTGATGAGAATGGAGAGGACGTTCCCGTCGGCGGACAGGGAGAGCTGTGGACGCGGGGCTATTCTGTCATGCGCGGCTATTGGGAGGATGAGGAACGAACCCGTGAAGCGATTACCGAAGAGGGCTGGATGCGGACGGGGGATCTCGCCGTGCTGGATGAGGAAGGCTATTGCCGGATCGTCGGCCGCCTCAAGGACATGATCATTCGCGGCGGGGAGAATATTTATCCGCGCGAGATTGAGGAATTTCTCTTCACCCATCCGGATATCCAGGAAGTGCAGGTGTTTGGTGTTCCTCATGAAAAATTTGGAGAGGAAGTCTGCTGCTGGATCGTCCGCCGGGCAGGCTCCAGTCTTGATGAGGAGGGGGTGAAAGCCTATTGCAAGGACCAGATCGCCCATTACAAGGTCCCGCGTCATATCCGGTTTGTGGACAGCCTGCCGATGACGGTGACCGGAAAACCCCAGAAATTCATCATGCGGGATGAAATGGCCAAAATTCTAAACAAACATAATTAACCGGTTAAATTTAAATTCATTCTGATTATTAAATAAGTTAAATTTATTTTATAAGATATTGAATTTTAAAATATTTCATAGTTTCGATATATGGGCGTCGAAAATCTTTTTGGCGCGGCCCCAGACACCGCTTTCCATATCCTGAAGGGTGAGAAGCGACGGAAGAAGCTGGGCCGCATAGTCCTCGCTGCTTTCCACCGGCAGCATGGAGGGCAGATTGTCAATGGCCATGACATCAAGCGGCGGTGGGCCGCCCGCCACCCGGATGACCGGATCATCGAAAGAGGTGGCATGATCATAGACGGGTACCGGATTGAACGGGCTGCTCGGATCACAGGACACATCGGCGATGACGGACAGGCGGCGCGGCGCAGTCAGCGCTGATTTCGGAACAAAAACGGGAACGCCTTCCTGCGCCAGGATGCAGTTGACAAACAGGCTGTGGTTGAGAATTTCCGGAAACGGTCCGCCATTTGCCGTTTCGGCCATATCCCATCGGGTTACATTGATCCCTAATGATTGCAGGCAATCACAGGCGCCGCTGCCCACCCGCCCGAGGGCGCCAATCACGATGGCGTCGGGGAAGGTCGCGGCGGCATTGCTCGCTTTATCCAGCCCGGCCTTGAGCTCCCTGACCAATGCATCCCGCCCCGGATAAACGCCGACGGACCGGGGCCCCGGCCCGGGCCCTGTCTGTTGCGCGATCCAGGCCATCAGCCCCACGGCGGCCCCGGCAAATCCGGCCCAGTAACCGAAGGCGGCAACGCGCCGTCCAGCCTCATCTGTCAGATACTCAAGATCATAAAGCGCCCCGCATCCTGCCTTGAAGCGGCGCAGCAGGGCAGGGCCATCCGCCTGCCCCTTATAGGCATGGCCAAACATGATGTGACGGTGCGGCAATGGACTGTCGCTTATGGGGAGTTCCTTGAGGCCGAAGATGATGGCATCTCGCGGGGCATCCGGCCAGCTTCCTTCCGGGGCAATGGCGCAGCCTGTCTCGCGATAAGGAGCGATGGGCAGAGCGCGGCAAGACGAGTCTTCCACCGTGACCGTCATGCCCTGCGCCATCAGGGCCTTCACGCCCTCGGGAGTGATGCCAACGCGTTGTTCATGCTCGCGCTGTTCGGCGCGGACCCAGACATGTGTCATTTCTTAATCCTTACGGGCAGGCCGTTCCAAAGAGATAAAAGCTCCCTTTTTCTAGCGTTATTTTCATGCGGTGAAAAGGGCGGGAGGGCCCCTGGCTGTATCAGGTGGGATTGTTCCCTTCACGGCAGAGACGATCCGTGATGACGGCGGCCGAGGTCCGGTTGTCGACGCCGAGTTTCTGGAAAATCTGTTCCAGATGTTTGTTGACGGTGCGGGCGCTGATGGACAGGATGTCGCCGATATCCCGGTTGGTCTTGCCGCGAGAGAGCCAGATGAGGATTTCCGCCTCCCGTGCGGTGAGGGAGAAGGCCGCCATCAGGCTTTTTTTCGGGTCGGCATTCGTGAGCTTTTCGATGGAAAGCAGGATTTCCCGGTCGGGGTGAATTCCCAGCGGGCTGATGACATGCGGGTTGTCCTTCTTGCCAAGCCGGAAGGGCGTGGCTTCCGAAAGGGGGGTTTTGACCAGCCCCGCGATCCATTCGCAGATGTTTATATCCGTCAGACGGCTGTGCGCATCCAGGATGTCCGGATGCTGGTCCAGCAGCTTTCGCGCCTCGGGCGATGCCCAGATCAGGCTGCCATCCGGCGTGACGGCCATAACCGGCCGCCCGCCCGCATCAAGGGCGGATCTGGCGCTTTCAATCAGCCGGGCATTGGTCAGATGGATGGAAAGGCGGGCAATCAGTTCGTCGGGGTTAACCGGTTTGGTCACATAATCGACTCCGCCCACTTCCAGCCCTTTCAGGATATGTTCTGAAGAGCTGAGACCGGTCATGAAAATCACTGGGGCGGCAATCATGTCCGGTCCCGATTTGAGGCGGGCGCAGGTTTCGAAACCGTCAAGGCCAGGCATGACGGCATCCATCAGGATGGCATCGGGCTGCAGCCGCTTGACGAGATCGAGTGCCGTCTGCCCGTCTCGCGCGACGAGCACGGTCATACCCGCTTCCTCGATTGCCGTGGCGACCATGGAAAGTGATTCCGGGCTGTCATCGACCACCAGAACGATCTGCCGCCGGGTGTCAAAATCAGACGGCTGCATCATGCGTTTCCTCCAGTTCCCGGATCAGGCCGGGCAGATCAAAGTCCGACAGCCGGTGACGCAGCGGTTTCAGCCTTGCCTTGAGATCCGGCCTTGCCGCCTCGATGGCATCAAGACGGCGACGGATTTCACTCGCATTGCCGATCTGCGCGAGAGAGATGATCTTGTCACGATCTTTGCCGGAGAGCGGGGGGGCGAAGCCTTCCGCCTGCGGTTGCCGGATATCTTTCGTCCAGTCGATTTTAAGCAGATTGCGGACTTGCTCCAGCAGAATTGAAAAGCTGACCGGCTTTGCGATGAAGGCATCATGCAGCGCATCTTCGGGTCCGCTGCTCTGGTTCCGGCCTTCAAGAGCATGGGCGGAAACCATCACAATCGGTGTCGCGCGATGGACATCGCGGCGGAGCTGGGCAGCAAATTCCCAACCGGAAATATCCGGCAAGTCGATGTCCAGAAGAAACAGGTCCGGCTTTGCGATCTGTAGCATTTCGTTGGCGACGATATGACTGGAAGCCAGATAAAGCTTGAAACCGAGCGGCGCCAGCAGGGTTTCCATCAGTTGCAAATGATCCGTCTCATCATCGAGGATAAAGATGCTTTTGCGCGGACCGGCATAACCGGTGATGCGCGCCTCTGCCATCTCATCGGGGCGGCTTGCCCGATGCAGGGAGGGGAGCATCATGCGTAGGTTGAAGTGACTGCCCTGACCATAGACGCTGTCCACCTTGATCTCCCCGCCCATCATTTCAACAAGCAGCTTTGTGATGGTGAGGCCGAGGCCGGTGCCGCGCACGGTTTTCATGCCCGCCCGTTCGAACGGCTGCCAGATTTTGTCGATCTGTTCCGCCGGAATGCCAACGCCGGTATCGCTGACCCCGAAATGCGCGACTTCATTGCGATAGGAGAGGGTGAGGCGGACTTCGCCCCGTTCCGTGTAGCGGATGGCGTTGGAGAGCAGGTTCATCAGGATTTGCCGCAGGCGCTTTTCGTCCGTCGTGATCCAGGAAGGGAGGGTGGAAGTTGCCTCATAGATGAATGTGAGGCCCTTTTCCGCCGCCTGCATTTCAAAAATCCCGGCAAGCTGCGCCATGAAAACGGGAAAATCGACGCGGTCGCGATAAATTTCAATTCGCCCGGCCTCAATCTTGGAAATATCCAGCAGCCCTTCGATAAGGCCGGAGAGATGTTCAGCCGAACGGCGAATGGTGGCGACGGCTTCCTTGCGATTGGGCGGGGTGTTCGGATCCTTGTAGAGAATCTGCGCATAACCGAAAATAGCGTTGAGCGGGGTGCGGAGTTCGTGGCTGAGACCGATCATGTAGCGGCTTTTTGCCTGACTGGCCGCTTCGGCCTTATCGCGGGCATCCTGAAGCTCCGCATCGGTCCGCTGATGGGCGCGAACCTCCCGCATCAGCCGTTGCGATTGCAGGTTTGATTCCCGCCACGCGGCCCGCTGACTTTCATGGGCCAGAATGAACAGCCAGACCGATACCCCGACAATGAACAGCAGGCCGGAGAAGATCAACGTCAGCGTAATTTCAAAATGGTTCGTGCCAGCCTGTTCATAGATGATCCACAGAAGTATGCCGATCAGCCCCGAAATCAGCGATGTCAGGAGGAGAAACTGTACCATCCGGCTTTGCAGAATCTGCACCATATGGGCAGGAAGCAGCCATTTCAGGAAATGGCTGGTTTGCGCATCGATACGGGCGAAGGGCTTGCAGGCATCGCGACAGACGGAATCGAGTGAGCAGCAGAGAGAACAGATAGGCCCTTCATAAAAGGGGCAATCGGCCATGTCTTCGGGATCGAAACGGTATTCGCAGACACAGCAGGTGCCCAGAGCTTTCGGCATTTCGGGCGCTGTCCGGGCGATGTAATACCGACCGCGCGTGCCATAGGCGATCAGCGGTGCCGCCAGCATGGCGGTAAACAGCGCGATAAAGGAGGAGAGAGACATGGCCGTCTTGCCGAACAGTCCGAAGTAGGCAAGGAAGGAGACGATGCAGGCGGCGCCCATAGCGCCAAGCCCGACGGGATTGATGTCATAAAGATAGGCACGGCGGAACTCGATATGCGGCGGGCTGAGTCCGAGCGGCTTGTTGATGACAAGATCGGAGACAATGGCGCCGATCCAGGCAAGGGCGACATGGGAATAAAAGGCGAGAGTGGCCTCAAGCGCGCCGAACACGCCGAGATTCATCAGCATCAGCGCAATTGCCACATTGAACACCATCCAGACGACGCGGCCGGGATGACTATGGGTAAGGCGGGAAAAGAAGTTCGACCAGGCGATGGAACCGGCATAGGCGTTGGTGACATTGATTTTGAGCTGGCTGAGGATCACGAAGGCACCGGTCAGCGACAGCACGAAAACCGGGTTGTCAATCACCTCGCCAAAGGCGGCGAAATACATCTGGTTGGGGTCGGCCGCCGTCTCGGGCGCAATGCCCGCGCCGATGGCGATGGTCAGCAGAAAAGACCCCAGCAGCATCTTGCCCGCGCCGAGGACAGACCAGCCCGGTCCGGCGCACATTAAGGATGCCCACCATTTGACCCGTTCGCCACTGGTTTTCGGCTCCGGCAGAAAGCGGATGAAATCAACCTGTTCGCCGATCTGGGCAATGAGGGAAAAGGCGACGCCCGCCGCCGCGCCCAGCATGATCAGGGTCATGCCGCCCGCCTCCTGCGGACCGATGCCTTCAAAAGCCTTCCAGTCGGATGTGCCGTATCCCGCAAAGGCCAGCAGCACAAAAGGCAGGATATGCAGGATAATCCAGAAGGGTTGCGTCCAGGCCTGGAACTTTGAAATCTTGGTAAAGCCGTGGGTGGCAAGTGGGATCACCACCAGCGCGTTCAGCAGATAACCGAGCCAGACGGGAATGCCGAAACAAAGCTCCAGGGCGAAACTCAGAATGGCCGCTTCCAGCGCGAAAAAGATAAAGGTGAAGCTGGCGTAAATGAGGGAGGTGACCGTCGATCCGATATAGCCGAAGCCCGCGCCGCGGGTCAGCAGGTCAATATCGACACCATATTTTGCCGCATAATAGGTGATGGGGATACCGGTCAGGAACAGCAGCAGGCCGACCAGCATGATGGCGGTGATGGCGGTATCGAACCCGTAGCGCAGGGTAATTGCCCCGCCGATCGCTTCAAGAGCGAGAAAGGAAATGGAACCGAGGGCGGTGTTCGTGACCCGCAGATAGGACCAGCGGCGTGCGCGCCGGGCGGTGAAGCGAAGCGCGAAATCTTCCAGGGTTTCATTCGCAACCCACTGATTGTACCGCCGACGCTCTCGCATGACGCCAAAAATCGGTTTCATCCGCTGTGTCCCGCAACAAAGGCCAAAGTCATTGCAAAATCCTTTTTGCGCTCCGTAATCCGTTGTTTCCCTTTTACTGCCTCCTGCTTCTTCCGTTTTTTATGCACCGTCAAAAGGCGCATGCACATACGTTAAACGACGTATGTTGCAATGCAACATTTTTCTCCAATCTTTTTTGCGAAGCAGCGATACACGCTGCGACCTGGGAAAACAGGCAGGTTCAAAGGAGAAAGCAATGTCCGACACACCAAAGAAACCCTCACTCTCAATGGAAGCGTCACGCCGCTCGTTTCTGATGGGCGGAACGGCACTTGCCGCGACGCTTTTTGCGCCGAAATTTCTGCGGGCGGCGGATTATCCGACCGCGGCGGTCAATACAACCGG
>CEOG01108578.1_pt1 | contig 15875 bp, 11 predicted proteins | sample 530301 | NCBI WGS metagenome assembly CEOG01 (sample SAMEA2619903, study PRJEB7988) | marine metagenome | biome: marine biome (ENVO:00000447); feature: surface water layer (ENVO:00002042); material: "saline water (ENVO:00002010), including plankton (ENVO:xxxxxxxx)" | depth 5 m | reverse complement strand
TGGTCTGCGAAGGTTGTTGGAGCACTATGAGAAATCCGGGCTAGAGTCCAGGATCGGCATTTCAACCATTACTCCTAGCGAGCTCGGAAATATCGAGACCCGGGTTGAAGGTGATTTTTATGGGCCTGGCGGGACCTTTCGACTCCGGCAGGGGTACGGTACATGGAATGGCATTCTTGCAGGTCAAACCGAAACGAACTTTTCGACGTTTCTTGGTTACACGCCGAGCATTGATTTCACCGGTCAGGTAGGACAAACAAACCTGGACCGTCAGGCGCAGATTCGTTACTCAACAGGGGGGCTCTCGATAGCTTTAGAGGAGGCTGACAAGCAAGGAGGCCGAGCCTATGAAATGGAAGAGACCGTCGAAATCAAGAGTAGCCTTCCAGATCTGACTCTCAGATATGACGATGCTCTGGGCAGTATGAACTATTCCTTAGGAGCCGTGTTGCGGAAGTTAACTGCTTATGATGCCGCTGCTGATCGGGAAGAAGACGAATTCGGTTATGGTGTCACCTTCTCGGGAAAAATGCCTGTTTCATCAAGGGTGAGCCTGCAAGGTGCAGTAGTCTACGGTGAAGGTGTTGGTGGTTACCTGTGGTTAAACCCGGCTGCGCCGGCCTACTACGACCCTGTTACTGCCAAACTCGAAGCTATCGAAGCCGTTGGCGGTACTCTTGGAATATCCGTGGCTGTTGGTCCTGGTTTAGCAAACCTGGCCTATGGTGTGTCAGAAGCTGATCTGGACGACATAAAAAATGTTGACGTTAGCAATGAGGGCGAACAAAACACGAGCCTTTATTTGAACTACCTGTGGTCGCCCATTGAGAATGTCGATTACGGTATTGAAGTTAGCCACCATACCCGAGAGTTGGTGGGGGGGCGTGAAGGGAAGGCGACACGTCTTCAGGCGATGGCTAAATACACTTTCTGAACATTGATTTAAGCGTTGTTGTGCCCCTAGTTGCCCCGACTCTATGTCGGGGCTTTTTTCTGTATGGATCAGTGGCATCTTTCTTTTCCCATAAGTAGCAGGATAAAATCTCGAATTAGCTTCATCATAATAAAGCTCAGCCAATTAATTTGCTGTCTCGATATTCCCAACAAGTCCGTTCTATTTTTCTACCAGTTCGGACATCTTGCCTGCAAGCTTCTTAGTTCTCGCCCCATCAATGTTCTACTCATCTTCGTAGAATTCCGGAGTGAACTTCAGATTTAATTTCATAAAATATTGATTTTTAGAGGAGATCACCTTCTGGCCTCAGCATGTTAATGCCTTTTATTTTGCTTTAATAATGTCGCTATCGGCTTGTTGTTGATAGAGGAAGGTAACATAGACAGCCATAATCGATCCGTCTTTCAGCAGACCTTCCTTTTCTTTGGTGTTGAAACGATTCCACGTGTCACGAAAAGTTGCTGCCCCCTCCCCCTCCCTGCGGCATATAGACCGCCTGGCGCGTCGATAGTAATATTTTCGACAACATCATGGAGATTGAAATTGTTCAGTTCTATGGGTGATCGGAAGGTGCAATCCTTAATCCACAACACCTTGCTCGAGTGTTGCATAAACTTCATTTACCAGGATTGCCATCGGTGATCCCCCGAAGTTGTTCGCCCAGCGAGCGCTAGGAAGCGCCAGATATTCGCAAGCGCTTGCCGTTTAATTCTTCAACCGTATTTACTGGACCATTACAGAACATTACATAAGCGGTTTTAGATACAGCCGAGGTAAAAACCTGGTTGTTTGACGCGAATTCTTTCTGACATTCCGGGCGGTTGAGCATTACATACTCAAGAATGGCCCGGGAATAAGCGTAGCCCTCTTTACCGGATACTTTACTTTGTGGCACGACGTGTTGGACCGGTGGTTACTCAGGGCTCCTTTGAGGGTTCAAATGGTCATCATAAATACGGTTGTACTGATCAACATGTAGATCCATTCGTTCACGCGGTTTTGAGTTTTCCGAGAGAACTTCGTGGCCAGTATTTCCACGGCGATCGACGAGTTGATCTGCTCGGCGTACGCCAGTGGCGGGAAGCTGGCGATGAGCATGCAGTAGTAAGCAACTATGGTGATTGTTTCGGGCAGGGGGTGTTGAACAGAAATCGGACTAGAATATCCAGGCTGAGATGTATCATCATTAGGGCCATGGCGAGCCCGCTCAGAAAAGTAACTATCTTATTGATCTTTACTATTAGTACTTCGAAGTTCTCCCGCAACTTGTTGCCACTTCTTGCCCTACTTACTATTGTACTCATTTCTATGACCGGCCCCTATTTGAAGATTGATATACGGCCGGAAGGGGCCTGCTTCGGGTAGAAGCAGGCTCTGATGGAAGTTCAATCAATTCGCGGTATATCCTCCATCCACAACGATTTCTGCGCCATGTACGAAGGATGATTCGTCGGATGCGAGAAACAGCACCGCTTTTGATACCTCGTCAGGTGTGCTGGGTCGGTTCATGAGCGTGGGGCCAAGAAGTGCTTTACGGGTTTCTTCATCCGCGTGTAGCAAATCCTTGGTCATGGGCGTATCGATCACCCCGGGGTGCACGGAATTGACGCGGATATTAAAGTCTGCGAGGTCCACGGCGCAGGACTTGGTCATCAGGCGTACAGCGCCCTTTGATGCGATGTACGCGCCAGCGCTTGGCGCGCCGACGATGCCATAAATGGATGAAATATTGATAATTGAGCCGCCGGTACTTTCCTGCATGAGAGGCACGGCTTCCCGAATGCCGAGAAAGGTTCCACGTACGTTTATATCGAACGTGCGATCCCATTCTTCGTTACTGGTCTCATGGACTGGTTTGAGAATGAGTGTTCCTGCGTTGTTGACAAGGATGTCCAGCCTGTCGGCCTTTTCTTTGATTGATTTGATCGCAGCCTTCCAGTCAGCTTCACTGGACACGTCCAGTCGCAAAAACTCAGCATCTCCTCCTTGGCCGCGAATTGCTTCCACGACCTGATTGCCGTTTTCCACGTCAATGTCACAGAGGAATACTTTTGCTCCCTCAGCAGCCAGTAGTTCCGAGTGTGATTTCCCCATCCCCATGGCACCACCGGTAACCAAGGCAACCTTTCCAGTTACTCGTTTCATCATTTTTTCCTTGAGTCTGCTCAGGTGACAGAAGGGCGGTAGTTTTGTTAACCACCCCCTTCCGTAGTTGATATGCGTTGCTCAGCTGTCGAATTCGAGCGTCGAATAGTTGTCTTCAACGACGGCCTGAAGCTCTTGCCGGTAGGCGCCAAGCCCGGCCATGTAGAAACGGACGGTATTTTTCTTGCCCGGGATATTCGCCCCGAAGATCCATGATTGGGCTTTGGGAAAAAGTGTCATATTGGCAATCGATTGGCAGGTGTGTACCCAGGCTTCCTGTGCCTCGGGTTTCGGTTCGATGGTCTTATGGCCGTTCCGTTCAGTCAGTGCAATCGTATCGGAAATCCACTCAACCTGGGTCTCAATGCTTGGGACAAGGTTGGTGAAGGGACCGTTCGGCCCCAGAATCATGAAGAAGTTGGGGAAATCCGCTTCCATTACCCCCAAATAGCCCAAGGGGCCGTCTTTCCATTTATCCTGAATGGTGACGTCATTGCGGCCCTTAAGATCGATTCGAGTGTAGTTTCCCTCTACGGCATCGAAGCCTGTGGCAAAGATCACTGCATCCAGCTCAATCTCCTTGCCGCTTTCAAGGAGAATGCCGTTTTCCGTGAACTTTGAAATTGGATCGGCTTTAACATCTTCCAGGGATACGTTATCGCGGTTGTACACCTCGTAGTAGTGATTGCCACACAGGGGACGCTTGGCGTAGAGATCGCTGGGCATCAGTTTTTTGGCGGTATCGGGATCCTTTACGATCTGAGCAATTTTCCGCTTTATAAAGTTTGCTGCAGCGTCGTTAGCCTCCTGGTCTGTTGCAATATCCGAAAATGTTTCGAACATGAACCGGAAGCCACCGCCTTTGTTCCAGATTTCCTCGAAGACGCGTTCACGTTCTTCTTCCGAGACTGAGGTGGCAGGCACAGTGCTCTCTTCAAAGCCGAAGGCAACAGCAGACGACTTCACCTGATCCCAGATAGCGTCATAGTTTGCTTTGTATTCCTGAATTTTCTCCTCACTTTCGGGCCAGTTTCCAATCGGTACCACGTACTGTGGAGACCGTTGAAATACGGTCAGGTGTTCTGCAGTTTCGGCCATCGCAATGATAACCTGGACCCCAGTAGAACCTGTGCCGACAACGCCCACTCGCTGTCCGGAGAGATCCGTTCCTTCAGGCCATGCACCGGTGTGAATGATTTCGCCTTTGAACGTGTCCATTCCATCGAAAAGCGGTTTGTTGGTTGCTGACAGAAGGCCCAGGCCGGTTACCAGATATTTTGCGGTAACCACCTGATCTTTGTCTGTCCAGACTCGCCAGAGTTGGGTAGATTCGTCGAAATGGGCAGCGGTTACCTTGGTGTGGAACTGGTAGCTGCGCCGAAGGTCGTAACGGTCAGCCACATCGTTCAGATAGTCCAGAACTTCGGGCTGCGTCAGATAGCGGTTCTTCCACCGGGCGTTTTTCAATCCCTCCTTGTCGAAGGAGAATCGATAGCAGAAGCTCTCGGTATCTGATAACGCACCAGGATAGCGGTTCCAGTACCAGGTGCCACCAACGTCGCTGGCGTTGTCGTAGGCCTGAACTTTCAGCCCTTGTTCATCCCGCAGTTTGTGAACGGCATAGAGCCCTCCGAATCCTGCGCCGACTACAACGGCGTCAAAATCAGGGGTCTCGGTTCTTGTGTTTGTGGTTTTCTCGTTCATGTGAGTTTCCTCTTCGAACACAATTCATCCCCGGAGCAAGAAGCGCCCCGTTGCTTCGTTTGTTGTTAATTCAGGGTATGCCCGCGCCGGCAATTACCGGCGCGGGTTAAGAGGTATCAAAGGTTCCGATACCAATCGGCGATACGATCCAGCTCCTCGTTTGCTTCCGGTGCACGGCCCGAGAGAGCGGGAAACACGTGCTGCATGCCAGGCACCACAGAAAGCACAGCTTTTACACCCTGGTCTTTGGCCTTGGCGTAAAGGGTCTCTGAATCGCTAAGCAGCGTTTCGGCGCCTCCAGCGGTGATATAAAGCGGCGGGAAACCGGCGAAATCGTTTTCCAACGGATTGGCTAATGGATCGAGTGGATCGGTTTTGTCGCCGAGAAACATGCCCGCCATGCCCTCCAGGATTGGCTTTCCAACGAGTGCATCGGTTGAAGCATTGGATTCCAGAGTGGCGCCGCGCAGCGCCATGTCGAGCCACGGAGAATAGGCGATCACCGCCCCTGGTAGGGAAAGCCCCAGATCACGGAACTTGAGCACGCTGGCAATGGCCAGATTGCCTCCGGCGCTATCGCCTGCGTTGATCAGGTTGTCTGCTTTGTAGCCTTGGTCCAGCAACGCTTTGTAAGCGGATACAGCGTCCTCAATCTGGGCAGGAAACGGATGTTCCGGTGCTCGGCGGTAGTGGAGAATTACGGCCTGAACTTTAAGGGCCTTGGCAAGGTGGCCGGCCATTTTACGATGGCTGTCTGCGGACCCCACAGCGAAGCCGCCACCATGTGTGTAAATGATGGCGCGTGAGCTATCCGCACCGTCTGGCAATGCCCAGATGGCTTCCACGCCGCCAATATGGTCGCTCTTATAGCGAACGTTTTCCGGTTCCAGAGCAGGCTGGCCCCATTCATCAAACATGCTGCGCAGGTTTTCAATGGAAAGATCAGGATTGGCAGTCATTCGATTGGTCCAATCCTGATAAAGGTCGCGCAAGACATTGGATTCGTTGCTAATTGTCATTGTTTTTCCTCTTGGTTTTTTGCTGATGAATACAACGTCTTTCAGCCCCTTACATAAAAGATTGCGACTTGCGGATTACGCTGGTGCGGAAGACTTTCAACTGCAGATTAAATCCCGGCCAAGTCTGAGTATTGAAGATTCCTGTTCAGATATTGGAGTATCCTGCTTTTTCTGAATAACCCGGTTGTTGTTTTTATTTCGAGGATGGCTTGATGTTAATGAGGAGGTTTCGTTTCAAAGGTTTGTACAAAAGAAAAATAACTCTATTCAATCCAGAAAGGCAAAATAACGGGATGATAATTAGGAAGTTCTATTAGTTAAATCATTCGAAAACCGATAATCCAGATATTCGTACCGGGTACGGGCAAGTTTAATAAACAGTCCTATTCGATCCGGTATCTATCTGAACCATGGGAGTAATAATAATGTCGAATCAGGCTGAGACTGACGGAGCATACATCCGTTATGAGTTTTCGGAGTTCGCGGGCAAATTGGAACCGGTAAAGTACGAGATACCCGTTCCGCAAGGAAATGAGGTTTTGCTGAAAGTCGATTACTGCGGTGTTTGCCATAGTGATGTTCATGTGCATGACGGCTATTACGGCCTTGGCAACGGTAAAAAGCTGAATCTCGGAGACCGTGGAATAAAGCTGCCGGTAACACTTGGCCACGAAGTTGTGGGAACCATTGTGGCCGTGGGCGAGGATGCCAGCGATGCATCGATCGGCGAGCGGAGGTTAATCTATCCATGGATTGGTTGTGGCGAATGTTCTGTGTGTCAGCGGGGCGAAGAAAATCTGTGCGGTAAGCCTGCTTCACTCGGCATTTTTAAACCCGGTGGTTACTCGGAATACATTACGGTTCCCCATCCGCGTTACCTGTTAGATCTTGGCAATCTCAACCCTGCAAATGCATCTCTGTTGGCCTGTTCCGGCCTGACAACCTTTTCAGCGATCAAGAAAATTCAGCCGTTGCACGAAGAAGAGTATGTGATTGTTATTGGCTGCGGTGGGCTTGGCCAATTGGCAATCAGAACGCTGAGATCCGCCGGAATCAGTAACATTGTTGCCGTGGATGTTTCCGAGGATAAACGAGAGATTGCCAAGAAGGCCGGCGCAAAAGTCGTCCTCGATCCCCGTAGCGTAGATGCGACTGATGCGTTGGCTCGGGAGGCAGACGGGAATTGCATGGCTGTTCTGGACTTCGTCGGCAACGAACAAACTGTTGAGTTTGGCCTTAAGGTTCTGAGGAAGGGAGGAAAGCTGGTCGTTGTCGGTTTACATGGCGGCGAACTGCGCTATCCGATTCCTTTCCTGGTCACGAAGGCAGTTACAATTATCGGCTCCTACACAGGAACACTGGCCGAAATGAAAGAGCTGGTAACGTTTGCCAATCAACATGATCTTCTAGACATTCCTGTAGAAATTCGGGCCCTTGAGAGGGCTGAATCTGCCGTGGAAGACCTGTCCGATGGAAAGGTTTCCGGACGAATAATTCTCAAGAACTAATTGAGCATAGACTTGCTACTTGAGGTCAATGGTAACCGTTGACCAAGCTTTTAATTAAGGCGTGAATCTTCAGTATATTTCTACCTTTGCCTCGGTTGGGTTTTACCGAGGCTTTTTTATGAAACTTTAAAATAATCAAAAGATAAATAGCCGTTATACCAGTTGGTGGTTAAGTTTTTGGTAACAGTTAAATGTATAAGTAGAAGTTATAGAAGATATGTTGATCATATAATAGCTCCTTCGTTTAGAAGTTAGTAATTTAGTTCACAACTTAATAAGTCCTGGAGAACGGAATGGCACTTGATAAAGAGACTTTGAACCAATTTATTGACAGCGTCCGGCGATATGTCCGGGATCGCCTAGTTCCGCTGGAAATGCAGGTCGCGGAAGAGGATCACATACCCGAAGGGGTCATCGAGGAAATGAAAGAAATGGGACTCTTCGGGCTATCAATCCCGGAAGAGTTCGGTGGTCTTGGGCTCACCATGAGTGAGGAAGTAGCCATCATTCAGGAGATGGGGTACACGTCACCGGTGTTTAGGTCGATGTTTGGTACCAACGTAGGCATTGGTTCCCAAGGCATTATCATCGACGGCACTCCCGAACAGAAAGCAAAGTACCTTCCGAAACTCGCCTCCGGCGAACTGATTGGTTCATTTGCACTGACGGAAGCGGACGCCGGTTCCGATGCGGGTTCGGTCGTGACGACGGCAAAGCGAGACGGCGACGAATACGTCATCAATGGCAGCAAACGTTATATAACCAACGCGCCTCGGGCGGGTGTTTTCACGGTGATGGCCAGAACTGGAAGTCGGGAGGAAGGCAGTCGGGGTGTATCCGCTTTTCTGGTGGACGCGGATTTACCGGGCATCTCGTTGGGGCAGCCCGATAAGAAAATGGGCCAGAAAGGTTCTCATACCTGCGACGTGATTTTCGAAGATGTTCGAGTGCCGGTATCTGCCATGATCGGAGGAAAGGAAGGGCAGGGTTTTAAAACAGCGATGAAAGTTCTGGACAGGGGTCGGTTGCACATAAGTGCACTGAGCGTTGGTACAGCCAAAAGGCTAATAGACGAGAGCCTCGCCTACTCGACCCAGAGAAAACAATTCGGCACTGAAGTCGCCAACTTTCAGTTGGTCCAGGCAATGTTGGCTGACAGTCAGACCGAGTACTACGCCGGCAAATGCATGGTGGAGGAAACCGCGCGAGCCTATGATTCCGGTGCCGCGGTGTCCATGAATGCTTCCAGCTGCAAGCTCTACTGCACCGAAATGGTAGGCCGTGTCGCGGATCGCGCAGTGCAGATCCATGGTGGCGCCGGTTATATCAGTGAATATTGTGTCGAGCGATTCTATCGGGATGTGCGTCTGTTTCGGCTTTACGAAGGCACTTCTCAAATCCAACAGTTGGTTATTGCCAAGCAAATGATTCGCAACGCTGAAAGCTCACTCTGACCCAGGAGTCTGGTATGTCTGGTCCATTATCAGGAATTCGAGTACTTGATTTGTCCCGCGTTATGGCTGGCCCCTGGTGTACCCAGATCATGGCTGATTTGGGGGCTGAGGTCATCAAGGTCGAGCGCCCCGAACAGGGAGATGATACCCGTCATTGGGGCCCTCCTTGGCTTAGGGATAAGGCAGGTAATCCTACCAAGCAGTCGGCTTATTACCTCTCTGCCAATCGTGGCAAGTACTCTGTGACCATCGATATTGGTAAACCAGAGGGCCAGGCGCTGATCCGTGAATTAGCCGCAGGTTGCGATGTTCTGGTAGAGAACTTCAAAACCGGTGGGTTGGAGAAAAAGGGGCTAGGTTATGGGGACCTCTCAGTGCTGAATCCCGGTATTGTTTACTGTTCGATCACAGGGTTTGGACACACCGGCCCCATGGCCCATAACGCAGGCTACGATTACCTGATTCAGGCTCAGTCGGGATTGATGAGTATCACCGGTGTGGCGGATGGAAAACCCGGGGCGGGGCCGCAACGCGTGGGTATGGCGGTGGCTGATTTGACCACCGGGATGAATGCAGCGATCGCCGTTCTTGCCGCTATTCATCACCGCACGAAAACAGGCGAGGGGCAGCATATTGATATGGCCCTACTGGACGTGCAGGTCAGTTGGCTGGCGAACCAGGCTCTGAATTACTTTTGTAGCGGCAGTGTCCCCGGCCGAACAGGTGAATATCATCCCAATCTTGCACCCTACCAGCCGTTTCCCACTAAAGACGGCCAAGTAATCATTGCCGTTGGTAATGATGCCCAGTTCCATCGTCTTTGTGGCGTCATGGGATGCGAAGAACTGCCGAGGGATCCGCGGTTTGCAACAAATCCGGAGCGGGTTGTTCATCGACAGGAGCTTGTCGGAAAGCTGTGCGAGTACACCCGCTTGAGGACTAGTCGGGAGTGGATGGATTGCCTCGGTAAAGTACAAGTGCCGTGCGGCCCCATTCAGAATATTGCAGAGGTTTTTGAAGATCCGCAGGTCAAGGCCCGGAACATGAAGCTGGAATTGGAACATCCTGTTCTTGGTAAGGTTCCGGGAGTTGCGAATCCAATCAAGTTTTCCAAAACCCCGCAGCGATACGAAAAGGCACCTCCCTCACTTGGGGAGGATACGGTCGCAATTCTTGAGAGAGATCTCGGCAAATCAGCTGAAGAAATCCGGAATCTTCAGGCCCGGGGAGTCGTCTGACTTCCGTCCGTTGACCTCAATCCCACTTAAGTTACGTGTTCAGATTTCGACTCCATCTTTCAATAGAGGAACGATTCACATATGTTGGTCTCTTATCAACAACTTGATGATCTCGGTATTATCAGCATCGACAACCCCCCTGTAAATGCATTGTCCCGGGGTGTGCGCGAGGGCATTTGCGACGCGGTAAAGTTGGCGCAGGACGACGGCACCAAAGCAATTGTTGTCTTGTGCGAGGGGCGAACATTTAGCGCAGGTGCGGATATCAATGAGTTTGGCAAACCAATGCAGGAGCCGACGCTGCCTCAGGTGAATGCTGCTCTTGAATCTTCAGCCAAGCCTGTTATCGCCGCTATACATGGATCCGCGTTGGGGGGCGGGTTTGAGCTGGCTTTGAGCTGTCACTACCGGTGTGCATTAACATCAGCTTCCGTCGGTCTCCCGGAAGTTACCTTGGGGCTACTGCCCGGCGCGGGTGGAACCCAGCGTTTACCTCGCCTGGCAGGGGTAAAAGCTGCTCTGGATATCATGACAACCGGTAAAAAAATCAGTGCGACGGAAGCTCGGGATCTTGGTGTTGTTGATCGGGTTTTTGACGGCGATCTTGCTCGTTGCGCCATGGAATATGCCCGCGAACTCATCACTGACGGGGCGCGCCCGAGACAGATCCGCGATCTCTCCATCCCGAAAGGCAGCTTCGACAAAGACTCCTTCGAGAGTTATCGAGGCCAACTGAATAAGCGTAAGAGAGGCCAGGAAGCACCACAGAAAATAGTGAGTTGCGTTGAGGCGGCCATGGAAATGCCGTTTAAAGAAGGGCTGGCTTTTGAGCGTTCCCGCTTCATGGCATGTGTCAAATCTGAGCAGTCGGCTGCGTTAAGGCATATTTTCTTTGCGGAACGGCAGGCACCAAGGGTACCCGGAATCGATAAGTCTGTTACTCCCCGTGTCGTTCAGAGGATCGGTATTATTGGTGCCGGCACCATGGGTGGCGGCATTGCCATGTCATTTGCCAATGCAGGCATCCCTGTAACTTTGTTGGACTCCAGTGAGGAAGGGCTGGAAAAGGGAATTGCGCTGATTGGTAAGAACTACGGCGTGAGCGTGAGCAAGGGAAAGCTTTCGGAACACCAAGCCATGGAGCGAGAAGCCCTCATTACCGGCGCTGTTGATTACGGGAAATTGGCCGATGTCGACCTCGTAATTGAAGCGGTCTTCGAGAGTATGGATGTAAAAAGGCAGGTTTTCAGTCGTCTGGATGAGGTGTGCAAGCAAGGGGCCATTCTTGCAACGAATACTTCTTACCTTGATGTAAACGAAATTGCTGCTTCGACTTCCCGGCCACAGGATGTTGTTGGCCTGCATTTCTTTAGTCCCGCCAATGTTATGCGTTTGCTGGAGGTCGTCAAAGCAGAGAGTACTTCCGATGAGGTTGTCGCGACCGCTATGGCTCTGGGCAAACGTATAGGAAAGGTGCCGGTGCTGGCTGGTGTGTGTTATGGCTTTATCGGCAACCGGATGCTCAGACAGTATGCGAGGGAGGCCCAGTTGTGCATGATCGAAGGCGCGGAGCCTGCCCAAATCGATAGCGTGCTTATGAACTTTGGTATGGCGATGGGGCCACTGTCGGTAGGTGATCTGGCTGGGTTGGACATTGGGTATAAGGCCCGTCAGGCATTGACCGAAAAGCAGAAGGGGGACCCGCGGAGCTACTGTATCGCCGATGCCTTGGTTGAGCTTGGTCGACTTGGACAGAAGGCTGGGGCGGGATATTACAAGTATGATCCGGAAACGCGAGCGCGCTCAACCGATCCGGTTGTTCTGGATGTGATTAGAGAGCAAGCCAGGAAGTACGGCGTACAGCGACGGGCGCTGTCGGATGAGGAGATTTTGAACCGGCACCTACTGGCATTGATAAACGAAGGGTTCCGCATACTTGATGAGGGAATTGCCCAGCGGGCCGGTGACATTGATGTGGTTTATGTTCATGGCTATGGATTTCCCGCTTACCGTGGCGGTCCGATGTTCTATGCGGGACAGCGTGGATTGGTCAATGTTCTAAAGGAAATTGAAAGGCTGTATGAGGATACCGGAGAACCCTATTGGGCCCCAGCGACTCTTCTCAAGAAACTGGTTGCCGAGGACCTGACCTTGAACGATTGGATTGGCGTTAACGGTTAATCTGGCATTCAGCTCTCAAAACTTAAACAAAGAGTATTATCATGACAAATGTATTCATCTGCCATCCCCGCCGCTCGGCCATCGGCCGCTTCGGCGGCACCCTTGCCAGCATGCGCCCTGATGACCTCGCAGCCCACATCTTCAAGGCCGTGCTCGAGCAGTCTCCGGAACTGGACCCCGCTGCTATCGACGAGGTCATGATGGGCTCCGCCAACCAGGCCGGTGAAGACAACCGCAACGTGGCAAGGATGTCTGCCCTGCTGGCTGGTTTGCCCACCTCCGTACCCGGTACCACCCTAAACCGGCTGTGCGGCTCCGGTATGGACGCGGTGGGCACCGCTTTCCGCGCCATTCGTGCTGGAGAAATGGATCTCGTACTGGCCGGCGGAGTGGAGTCCATGTCCCGCGCCCCCTTCGTGATGGGCAAGGCCGACAGCGCGTTCTCAAGAAGCCAGAAAATTGAAGACACCACCATCGGCTGGCGTTTCGTGAACCCGCTGATGAAGCAGCAGTACGGCATCGACTCCATGCCAGAAACAGCCGAGAACGTCGCGGAACAATTCAGCATTTCCAGGGAAGATCAGGATCTGTTCGCCTTCCGTTCCCAGCAGAAGACGGCCCGAGCACAGCAAGAGGGCGTGTTTGCCGAGGAAATCGTGCCGGTGTCCATCCCCCGCCGCAAACAGGACCCAGTGGTATTCGACACCGACGAGCATCCCCGCGAAAGTACGCTGGAGAAACTTGCTGCCCTGCCCACGCCCTTCCGTGAGAATGGCAGCGTGACCGCCGGTAACGCCTCCGGCGTCAACGATGGCGCCGCCGCCATGCTGGTTGCCAGTGAAACCGCGGTAAAACAGCAGGGCCTCAAGCCCATGGCAAAAATCCTCGGTATGGCTACTGCCGGCGTAGAGCCCCGCATCATGGGTATCGGCCCGGTACCGGCGGTTCAGAAGCTGCTAGAGAGGCAGAACATCAGCATCGCCGACATTGACGTCATCGAGCTGAACGAAGCCTTTGCCGCCCAGGGCCTGGCGGTCCTGCGTGAGCTCGGCATTGCTGATGACGATCCCCGGGTGAACCCGAACGGCGGCGCCATTGCGCTTGGCCACCCGCTGGGCATGTCTGGCGCCCGCCTGCTGATGACCGCCGCCCACCAACTGCAGCGCACCGGTGGCCGTTACGCCCTGTGCACCATGTGTGTGGGTGTGGGCCAAGGTATAGCCACTCTCATCGAACGAGTTTGAGATGATATTCCCATGGAATCCTTATAATTTGGGGCCTCGGTGTACTGGACACGCCTGGCCTATGATTGACCACTGAGGAAGCGGTCAATCATAGGGAGCCAAGCAAATTGGTTATAAGGATGGAGAGCCTGGCCAATACTACCGAATAACCATTTAATAGGGCGGCGAACAGGGAAGCAAAACCATACTGCTTTTTCTTCCCTTCGGTATCGCTCGGGCGTCGGTCAATGCTGACATTGTCCAAAATCCGAATGTTCGCTTTGCGACCGTAGCAGCTAAACAAGAGCGAACGTTCGTAGCGAGTCAGATTCTTGGCTCCTCTGCGCTTACCTTAGAACACCAGCAGGTTGTCATAGAAGCAAGATAGGAAAAGCCTCTGGGAACCGTAGAGTAAGGGCATGAAAAGTCGAGGTCATTGGGGCTGTGACTCAGTTTTGGACGGAGTGGTGGCGTTGCGGTTTAATAAGTATTCAAACTAATGGTCTGTTGGGCACTGCACGGAGATGCTTCTTGAATAGTAAACTTATGAGTTTGGTCCAACAGTTACAGGTTCCTGACCGACCAAAAAAATACGGTAGCTATTCTGGTCCACGAGTTGCTGTGATTTACGGCTTCATGGCCCGACGATTGATGCAGCGCCACTTGCTGCATTACCTTAGAAGCAAGGGCCTGTCAGACGTCACAATGTACGGTCACCTGCACTCGGTTGATGCGATATCAGATGACCTACAGGCAGTAAGCAGCGAGGGGCGGAATCTCGTAATTCTTGGCTATAGTCAAGGCGGGTTCCAAGCTGTCAAGGTTGCACGCGAGCTTGAGCGGCGAGGTGTGGCTGTTTCCCTGCTCGTCAGCATCGCCGCAGGAGGGCTGGGGCGCGTATTCCCGGGACGGTGGGGTTCCGATCCTCGTACCGTACCGGCAAATGTAGATGTGTGCCTTAATTTCTTTTCGTGCGGAGACTTGCTCGGGTGTGACCGAAGTCACCAAACGAACGAAGCGGTTGGGAGCAGAGCCTCGCAACGGATCGAAAACCACATGTTCCATGCGCATGAGGGCGTAAGTCATATTGATCTGGTGAGGTGCTATCCAGAAGACGGGATCAAACCTGCTGTGCGAACACATGTGATTGAAAGGATTATGGCGGAGATTAGCTCACTACAATTTGGTCGGCACTTCACATAGTAAAGTGTGCGGTTTTTGAACCCGAATTCTCGGAGCCGTTTTAACCCGTCCGTGGAACCAAACCAGATACCCATGCTTGGTAGGGAACTCCTTAACTTCGATATAACTCCCCGTGATGGGCCTCCCCCACGTAGAACGCTGGCTTGGTGCCAGGAAAGGCCCAGAAAGCCGTCATTTCCGAGGAAGGAAACATGTTCGGGAAGCGCGGGTCTCTTAGCGAGGGGCCAGCAATGGTTTTCTCCTGCACCATGGAGATGTACTGGTCGATGGAGTTCTCCAGGGTGTTGCCGTTTATGATGACCTCCGCGCCCAACGTTTTGGCGTACTCAGCCACGCCGGCGGCACTGGAAAGGTGCGGCGCGTAGGCGTCCACACTCACTCCGTTTTCACTGGTTACCCAGAGCCCTTCGTCGGTATGCACAACGATGGAATGGTTTCCTGCGGTGTGGCCGGGGGTGTGTACCAGCGCCACGCCGTCGCCCAGCATGATGGAGCCATCAAACTGGATAACTTTGCTCTCGGCAATGCCGTTGATGCCGTTGGGGCAGTACCAGTCCGCCTGGTAGGGGTTCAGGTCCTGGGTGGATGCCCATTCCCGCCAGTGCACCAGCAGTTGGGCATTGGGGAAAACAGCGGGCTCGGTATCCGTGCCTAACCAGCGGCGCAGGTCCTGAGTGTGCAAGTGGTCGTAGGTGATGTAGTCGATGTCTTCCGGCTTCAGGCCGATGCTGGCGATGATCTCCGGAACGGTGCTTTGCTGCTGGGTGATCAGTTTGGTGAGAAAGTCCGGGTTCTTGTCCTGCAGGCGTCGGAAGAATGGCGTTTCGCCGCCCCTTTCGTGGTCGGAGGGTGAGACCAGCAGGGTCTTTACGCCGTCGGTGGTGTCGAACTGCACCACAAACAGGCGGTTCTGGATGTGCATGAATTCCACCCATTTTTCCCGGGAAAAGGCGTTGCGCAGGCCGAAACGGGATGGGTAAGGAACCTTGATCAGATCAAACGAACGGAAGTAGCGAGCCTTGGGCCCTGCCAGCATGGCGGCACGGAAGGTTTCCGCCGCAGCGCGTGTGTCTTCCACCCGGGCCTGCTGGCCGTGGGCGTTGCGTGACTGGTCAAAATCGGTGATTTGCTTGAACGTGGTCATATGTCTTTTCTCCCCGCGTTCATCAGAAGTTGTCGGAACTGAAATTCTGGCGGCTACGAACCCAAAATACGGCTGTCACAGAAAACTCGACCGGAATCGGA
>CEOG01108580.1_pt1 | contig 16073 bp, 13 predicted proteins | sample 530301 | NCBI WGS metagenome assembly CEOG01 (sample SAMEA2619903, study PRJEB7988) | marine metagenome | biome: marine biome (ENVO:00000447); feature: surface water layer (ENVO:00002042); material: "saline water (ENVO:00002010), including plankton (ENVO:xxxxxxxx)" | depth 5 m | reverse complement strand
GCCCTCAACTGGGCCCGCCGTATTGTCAGTGACACGAGGCAGTTAAAGGAGGAAATGCGGTTCAAGCGACATGGTTTGAGCGGGCAATTGCGCATCGCCGTGATCCCGACTGCATTGACTTGGGCGGCGCGACTGACATCCCGCTTTTGCGAAAGCCATCCGAAGGCGCGCTTTACCCTCCTCTCCCGTCCCTCGATCGAGATTCTGGCGATGATGGACAATCTCGACATCGACGCGGGCATTACCTATCTGGATAGCGAGCCAACCGGCAAGGTCAGCGCGGAGCCCCTTTACCGGGAAAGCTATCGGCTGGTCTGTGCGAACGGGTCGCCCTTTGCCGGGCGCGCCTCCGTCCGCTGGCAGGAGCTGCAAGGCCAGAAACTCTGCCTGCTGACGCCCGATATGCAGAACCGGCGGATTATCAACCGGCATTTTCATGAAGCCGGGGTCAGTGCCGATGCGCTGATCGAATCCAATTCAACGGTTGTGCTGATCTCGGCGGTAGAAAGCGGCGGCTGGCTCACGGTCCTGCCGACGGATATCGCCACCTTCCTGACCGAAGGGAAGGATCTCGCTCTTATCCCCTTTTCGGACAGCATCCGCAACCCGAGTGTCGGGCTGATCGCCCCCTACCGGGAACCGCATACGCCGATCCTGCAGGAATTGCTGAATGAAGCACGGCGGATTTCGGAGCTTAATTGATAGTAATTTTCTATCGTTTAACGAAATTACAATATTGATTCCTAATCATGAAAGGCAATAATGAGGCTGGTAGGGTGGAGGTCCTGCTTCATGGAAACAATGATAAATGCCCCCGACGATGCCGACATCAGTCGTCTCATCAATCAGCATATGACGCTGGAAGGACCCCTGTTGCCGATCCTGCACGCCTTTCAGGAACGCTATGGCCATATCCCGGATAAGGCTATGGCCCCGATTGCCGCCACCCTCAATATCACCAAGGCGGAACTGCATGGCGTGATATCCTTCTATCATGATTTTCGCGAAAAACCGGCGGGACGGCATCTCATCCGGATCTGCCGGGGTGAGGCCTGCCAATCAATGGGCGCCAACCGGCTCGCCGAAGAAGCCCTGTCCAGCCTCGGCCTTGACTGGTACCAAACCACCAAGGATAACGAAGTTACGGTGGAACCGGTTTTCTGTCTTGGCCTCTGCGCCTGCGCCCCGGCCGCATCGGTCGATGGCAAGCTGATGGGCCGGGTGACGGCGGCCCGGATCAGTTCCACCCTCAAAGAGGCGGCGCAATGAAAATCTATGTCCCCATGGATAGCGCCGCCCGCGCCCTCGGCGCCGATGAGGTGGCGGAGGCCATCCGGAAGGAAGCGGCGCGGCGCGCAATTGATATTGAGCTTATCCGCAATGGCTCTCGCGGCATGATCTGGCTGGAACCGTTGGTCGAAATTGACCGGGGCTGCGGACGTGAGGCCTTCGGACCCATAACCGCCGATGACGTGCCCGCCCTGCTGGATGGAAAGCGGGCAAGCCTTGGCCCCACGGAAGATATTCCCTTCCTCGCCCGGCAGACACGCCTTACCTTCGCCCGATGCGGAATTATCGACCCGCTCGACCTCAGCGATTACGAAGCTCATGGCGGCCTTGCCGGACTGCGGCGCGCCCTCACCTTCACGGGGGAGGAAATCATTGCCGAAGTGACTGAAAGCGGCCTGCGCGGGCGCGGCGGGGCGGGCTTTCCGACCGGCCTTAAATGGCAGACAGTGATGCAGGCCGGGGCCCCGCAGAAATATATCGTCTGCAACGCCGATGAAGGCGACAGCGGCACCTTCGCCGACCGGATGCTGATGGAAGGGGATCCCTTCTCCCTGATAGAAGGCATGATCATCGCCGGGATCGGCGTTGGCGCAACAAAGGGATATGTCTATATCCGCTCTGAATATCCCGATGCGATCCGCGTCATGCAGGCGGCTGTTGAAATTGGCCGGAAAAATCACCTGCTGGGTGCGGATGTGCTGGGATCAGGCAAAACCTTTGATCTGGAAGTCCGCGTTGGCGCGGGCGCCTATGTCTGCGGCGAGGAAACATCGCTTCTCAATTCACTGGAAGGCAAGCGCGGCGTCGTTCGGGCCAAGCCGCCCTTGCCCGCGCTGGAAGGTTTTATGGGTCGCCCGACGGTTGTGAACAATGTCATCAGCCTGGCAACCGTGCCTGTCATCTTTGAAAAGGGCTCCGCCTTTTATGCGGATTTCGGACTTGGCCGGTCAAAAGGCACCATGCCGATCCAGCTTGCCGGGAATGTCCGATATGGCGGCCTGTTTGAAACGGCCTTCGGCATGCCGCTTGGCGAGCTTGTGAACGATATTGGCGGCGGCACGGCGACGGGGCGGCCCGTCAAGGCGGTGCAGGTGGGCGGCCCCCTCGGCGCCTATCTGCCGCCCTCAAAATTCGATACCCCCTTCGGCTATGAGGAGTTTGACCGCGAATACAGCCTGATCGGTCATGCGGGGATCGTGGTCTTTGATGACAGCGCCGACATGCTGCAAATGGCCCGCTTCGCCATGGAATTCTGCGCCGTGGAAAGCTGCGGCAAATGCACACCCTGCCGCATCGGCGCAGTGCGCGGTGTGGAGACGATTGATCGCATCGCTTTGGGCGAGGTGGCGGCCATCCCGCTTCTCACCGATCTTTGCGAGACCATGAAGGATGGCTCTCTCTGCGCCCTGGGCGGCTTCACACCCTTTCCCGTCATGTCTGCCCTGACCCATTTTCCCGATGACTTTGTCCCCACGCGGGAGGCCGCAGAATGACAGATATCTCCCCTCTCTCCCCGCTGAATGATCCTGACCTCGGAACACCTCAAAAAATCGGAAAACCGGTTAATCTGACAATTGACGGTTTTGAGGTTACGGCGCCAGAAGGCAGTTCCGTCATGCGGGCGGCGATGGAAGCTGGGATACCGATCCCCAAGCTCTGCGCGACCGACAGCGTTGAGGCCTTCGGCTCCTGCCGTCTCTGCGTGGTGGAGATTGAAGGGCGGCGCGGCACACCCTCTTCCTGCACCACACCGGTCAGTGAGGGAATGGTCGTCTCCACCCACTCGCAGAAGGTGAAAAAAATCCGCAAGGGCGTAATGGAGTTATATATATCGGATCATCCTCTGGACTGCCTCACCTGCTCCGCCAACGGGGATTGCGAATTGCAGGATATGGCGGGCATGGTCGGCCTGCGCGATGTGCGTTATCAGCCTGTCAGAACACATTTTGCAAAGGGCACGGCCGAGGCGCCAAACCCGGAATATAAGGCCGCCGACATCTCCAATCCCTATTTCACCTATGATCCGGAGAAATGCATTGTCTGCTCCCGCTGCGTGCGGGCCTGCGAAGAAGTGCAGGGCACCTTCGCCCTCACCATCGAAGGGCGCGGATTTGAGAGCCGGGTCTCCGCCGGCACAGCAGACGACAGCTTCATGACCTCCGATTGCGTCAGCTGCGGCGCCTGCGTTCAGGCTTGCCCGACGGCAACGCTGCAGGAAAAATCCGTGATTGAACTTGGCACCCCTTCCCGCAGCGTGGTCACGACCTGCGCCTATTGCGGTGTCGGCTGCTCTTTCAAGGCAGAACTCAATGGCGATGAACTGGTGCGGATGGTGCCCTATAAGCAGGGCAAGGCCAACCGCGGGCATTCCTGCGTCAAGGGCCGCTTTGCCTATGGCTACGCCGCGCATCAGGACCGCATCCTGAACCCGATGATCCGGGAGAATATCACCGATCCCTGGCGGGAGGTGAGTTGGGAGGAGGCGCTCAGCTTCGCGGCAAACCGGCTCCATGGCCTGCAGGAAACATATGGTCGTCGCGCCATCGGTGTGATTACCTCCTCGCGCTGCACGAATGAGGAAACATATCTGGTGCAAAAGCTCGCGCGGGGCGTTTTCCTCAACAACAATACCGATACCTGCGCCCGCGTCTGCCATTCTCCTACTGGCTACGGGCTGAAACAGACCTTTGGCACTTCCGCCGGAACGCAGGATTTCGATTCCGTTGAACAGAGCGATGTGGTCATCGTCATCGGCGCCAACCCGACGGACGGCCACCCCGTTTTTGCCAGCCGCCTGAAGAAACGCCTGCGGCAGGGCGCAAAGCTGATTGTCATTGATCCGCGGCGGATTGATCTGGTGAAATCACCGCATATTGGCGCCGCTTACCATCTCCCCTTGCGGCCCGGCACGAATGTCGCCGTCATCTCCGCCATGGCGCATGTCGTGGCCAGTGAGGGGCTTATGGACGACGCGTTTATCAAGGAACGCTGCGATCCCGATGCCTTTCAGGATTATCTCGATTTCATCCGCGATCCCCGCCACAGCCCGGAGGCGACGGAACTGCTGACCGGTGTTCCCGCCGCCGACCTGCGGGCGGCTGCCCGATTATTCGCGACCGGCGGCAACGGCGCCATCTATTACGGCCTCGGTGTGACGGAGCATAGTCAGGGGTCCACGACCGTCATCGGCATTGCCAATCTCGCCATGCTGACCGGTAACATCGGGCGGCCGGGCGTCGGCGTCAACCCGCTGCGCGGCCAGAATAACGTTCAGGGCTCCTGCGATATGGGGTCTTTCCCCCATGAATTGCCAGGCTACCGCCATGTCAAAAATGATGATGTGCGCGCGATATATGAAAAAATCTGGAATGTTAAAATTGACCCGGAGCCGGGCCTGCGCATCCCCAACATGCTGGACGCCGCCGTCGAAGGGAGTTTCAAGGGCCTTTATTGTCAGGGCGAGGATATTCTGCAATCGGACCCGGATACAAAACATGTGGCGGCCGGTCTTGCCGCCATGGAATGTGTCATCGTTCATGATCTGTTTCTGAACGAAACATCTAACTACGCCCATGTCTTCCTGCCCGGCTCCACTTTCCTGGAGAAGGACGGCACCTTCACCAATGCAGAGCGGCGGATCAACCGGGTCCGCAAGGTGATGGAGCCGCGCAACGGCTATGCGGACTGGCAAATCACCCAGATGCTGGCCAATACCATGGGGGCTGATTGGGGTTACACGCATCCGTCCCAGATCATGGATGAAATCGCCGCGACCACGCCGAGCTTTGCCGGTGTTTCCTATGATCTGCTGGATGAGAAGGGATCGGTGCAGTGGCCCTGCAACGAAGCCGCACCCCTTGGCACGCCCCTCATGCATATGGATGGTTTTGTGCGCGGTAAAGGGCGGTTCATTGTCACCGAATATGTGGCGACCGATGAAAAGACCGGTCCGCGCTTTCCGCTGCTTCTGACAACCGGTCGGGTGCTGTCGCAATATAATGTCGGGGCCCAAACCCGGCGGACGGCAAACGCCCTCTGGCATGACAGGGACATCCTCGAAATTCATCCCCATGACGCAGAGGTACGCGGTATCCGCGACGGGGATTTCATCAGACTTGCCTCCCGATCCGGGGCGACGACGCTGCATGCCCATATTACGGACCGGGTGTCGCCCGGCGTTGTCTACACCACATTTCATCATCCCGATACACAGGCCAATGTGGTCACCACCGATTATTCCGACTGGGCGACAAACTGCCCCGAATACAAGGTGACGGCGGTTCAGGTATCCCTCTCCAACGGTCCGACGGAATGGCAGGAAGAGTATCAGACTCAGGCCACAAGGGCCCGCCGCATTCTTCCCGCGGCGGAATGATCATGGCGGCGCAATCGACAGCCGAAGTGCGGGGCCTTGCAATCTATGAGGGCGGCAGCCGGGATATTTCCCGCATCTTGCCCGAGGAGAAACCGGTCGCCCTCGTCTTCAACGGCACCACCGCGGCTGTCATGATGGCAACTCCGGCCGATTTGGAAGATTTTGCGACCGGCTTCGCCCTCACCGAAGGCTTTGTCGAGACGCCCGACCAGATCGAGTCACTGCAGATCATCCCCCATGATAACGGGCTGGAAGCCCGCTTCTGGCTGCGCGCAGAGCGGATTGATTTTGTGCATGAGCGCAGACGCAATATGCTCGGTCCGCTCGGCTGCGGGCTCTGCGGCATCGACAGCTTGGAACAGGCGCTGCGCCCTCTGCCTCGCCTTGACGGCGCTGGCCCGGCCTTCAGCCAGAACGATATCGCCCATGCGACGGAAACTCTTCGACAATTTCAACCGCTTCATGATCTCACCCACGCCCTGCATGCGGCCGGTTTCCTGCTGCCGGGCCGGGGTATTGTGCTGGCGCGGGAAGATGTCGGACGGCATAACGCCCTCGACAAGCTGATCGGCGCCCTTGCCCGCGAAAAGATGGACGCGGCAAGCGGCGCTATCCTCCTGACGTCGCGCATCTCCGTTGATATGGTGCAGAAGACAGTCATTGCCGGGTGCCCGGTATTGATCGCCGCCTCCGCCCCCACCGCCCATGCGCTTGACCTGGCCAGAGATGCGCAGCTCACCCTTGCCGCCTTTGCCCGCGATGATCAGTTCGAGGTATATTCCCATCCGGGCCGCATTCTGACAGGAATAACCGATGCAAGATGACAAGATGGTCAGAATGGCCAATCAGATTGCGACTTTTTTCAAAAGCCAGCCGAATACGGATCAGGCGCAGAATGTGGCTGACCATATCAATGATTTCTGGGAACCGCGTATGCGTCAGCAGCTCTTGACGTATTTGGCACAGGGGGGACAGGGGCTCGACCCGTTGGTATGTGCGGCGAGAGACCTTATCCGCATGCCGACTGCCTGATCCTTTTCCGCATTTTACACCCACTTCACTGCTAGAACCCCCTCACCCGGGATGCTGTCAGGCAACACCCCAGTCACGCAATATGTCCTCTGTATGCTGGCCGGGTTTGGGCGGCGGAGCCTGAATTTCCGGCTTTGTCCGACTGAACCGCGGGGCCGGAGCCGGTTGGACAACACCATCCTGCGTGATAAAAGTATTCCGCGCCTTGTTATGCGGATGCTGCGGCGCCTCCTGCAAATCAAGTACCGGCGCAAAGCAAATGTCTGTCCCCTCCATCAGGGCACACCATTCATCGCGGCTTTTCGTCCGGAATTTATCCGCCAATTTCTCTTTCAGGACAGGCCAGTTGCCGGTATCCATCTGGCCCTTAAACGCCGGATCGTCAAGTTCGGCTTTTTCAAGCAATTCCGCATAAAATTGCGGCTCGATGGAGCCGACGGATATCCACTTTCCATCGGCGCATTCATAACATCCATAAAAATGTGCACCGCCATCGAGAAGGTTGCTCTCCCGGTTGTTGGACCATTTCCCGGCGCCATGCAGATTATAGATTGCCGCCATCAGCAACGACGCCCCATCGGTCATTGCCACGTCAACAACCTGCCCCTTGCCGGAGAACTTTGCCTCAAGCAGGCCACAGACCATGCCAAAGCCGAGATAAAGGGCGCCGCCACCAAAATCGCCGATCAGGTTAAGCGGCGGGACGGGCCCGCCTGCCTTTGATCCGATCGCATGCAGGGCACCGGTCAGCGCGACATAATTGATATCATGCCCCGCTGCCTTTGCCAGCGGCCCGTCCTGACCCCAACCCGTCATCCGTCCATAGACCAGCTTCGGATTGGATTTCTGACAGACATCGGGACCAAGGCCGAGTTTTTCCATGACGCCGGGGCGAAAGCCTTCAATCAGCCCATCCGCCTTTTCAACAAGTTTCAGGACGGTTTCAACTCCTTCCGGCGTTTTTAGATCAAGCGCAATGGATCGCCTGCCCCGGTTCAGGATGTCATAATCGAGGCCTAGCAGGTTATGCCCTCCGGGCCGGTCAATGCGGATGACGTCCGCCCCCATGTCAGAGAGCATCATGGCGCAGAACGGCCCCGGCCCTATGCCCGCCATTTCGATAATTTTAATGCCTTTTAACGGTCCCATGATCCGTGCTTCTCCCTGTTATCTACATTGTTTTTTAGTTTGACTGGCCTCACGCCTCTTCCGGATTGATCAGAAGGCCATCGCGAAGCAAATCCAGATAGGCGTCAAGCTGCGCCTCTTCCAGCGGCTTGAACGCCATTCCCGTATCTGTCGAGCGCAGAAACAGATAATCACGGGCGCCGATCATCAGGAAGGCGAGCGATTCAAGCTGCGCCTCCGTATATCCCTTCAACTCGCCCTTATCCTGCCAGCGTTTCAACGCACGGACAAAAGGTTTGAACAGATTTTCCATATGAATGGCGTGACCTTTGGGCGTTGCAAATCGCCCTTCATGGAGCAGACGGAAAAACCAGGGGTTTTTCTGGACATACGATTGAAAGGCCAACAGACCGAGACGCTCCATCTCAATAAGGCTTTGGGCCGGTCTGACCTGTGTGCGTATGTAGGCGAGGATTTCCTGCCCCTTGATGGGCAAAAGCTGGTCGAACAGATCCTGTCGATCCTCGAAATAATTATAGAAGGTTCCATGTGCGAGCCCGGCCCCATCCGCGATTTTGGCAATCGACGCATCATTATAGCCGAATTTGCCAATGCAGATGGCGGCGCTGTCAATCAGCGCCTCCCGGTTCATCACCGCTTTTTCTTCCCGCGAAGGTCTATTCTTCCTTTTCGGTCTCAACATCCTCACACAGGCCCTCTTTATACATCACATCATCTCGGGATCGCCGGGATCATCCGGCTGCGGTCTGATGAGAGGCATCTCCAGCGCCGCCAAACGCCATCCAGCCCCCATCCACCGGCAAGGTTACCCCGGTTATATATTCCGCCATGCCAGACAACAAGAACTGTACGGCATTTCCTATTTCTTCCGGCTTGCCAAGACGGCCCATGGGGATACGCCGGACATAAGGATCCGTCCCAAGCGACCCGCCACCGAGAATTTCGGATGCCATCGGCGCCTCGATCACGCCGGGAGCCACCGCATTCACCCGGATGCCAAAACGGGCAAAATCAGTCGCCGTCGTCTTGGTCATCATGACAATGGCCGCCTTGCTGACGCCATAACCGTTCGAGGCGGCAAAACCACCCAGCCCGACAACAGAGGCGATATTGACGATGGCGCTGCCCGGCGGCATGTAAGAGGCGGCTTCGCGCAGCATCAGAAAACACCCCTGGACATTCACATCCATAACCCGGCGCCAATCCGCCAGTGTCTGGCGCTTGGTGCCGCGCAGCGGATCGGCGATGCCGGCATTATTCACCAGGCCATCGATCCCGCCGAGCATTTCATTCATCTCCGCGAACATTTTTTTGACAGAGCTTTCATCGGACACATCTCCGACAAGAGCACCCGCCGCACCAATACGTTCCTTTGCATCCCGAAGCGGGGCTGCCGATATATCATTGAGGATCACTTGTGCGCCTGCGCCAACCAGCTTCTCCGCGATGGCAAGACCAATCCCGCCGCCTGCACCGGTCACCAGAATACGCCGTCCGGCCAGCGTTATGCCTGAACTCTTATCCATTCTTCAATTCTCGCCTAAATAATTATTTTCCCGTATAGACCGGCTTGCGCTTCTCGCGGAAGGCATTGACCGCCTCCTGATGATCCGCGCTCTGGTTGGTGAGGGCTTCATAGGCAAGACAGGCATCCATCACAGAATGCGCAACCTGCTTAAGATGGATATTCAGGCTCACCTTGGTCCATTTAATGGATTTCAGGGGGCCATTTGCCAGCCTGTCGGCGAAGGTATTGACCTTCTCATCCAGCTCATCCGCCTTGCACACATGATTGACGAGGCCCATTTCCTTTGCCTCCGCCGCAGTCAGCGGATCGCCGGTCATGAGAAATTCTTTCGCCCGCGAGAGACCAACCAACGCCGGCCAGATAACCGCGCCGCCATCCCCGGCCACCATTCCCATCAGAACATGCGGATCGCCGATTTTCACGGCATCGCTCATGAAGGTGACATCACAGAACAGCGCCAACGTGCAGCCCAGCCCCATGGCATGGCCATTAATCCGGCAAATGATCGGCTTCTCGCAGTCCAGAATGGAAAATACAATCTGCTTGGCTTCAGTGACCGTTTGCTCGAACATTTCCGGCTCGTCTATGGCCCGCTGCATCCAGTTCACATCCCCCCCGGCGCAGAAAGCCTGCCCCGCTCCGGTGAGAATGATCACGTCGGAATCCGGGTCCGCATCGGCGTCGCGAAAAACCCGGGACAGCTCCTCATGCAGAACCTCATCCACGGCGTTGAAAGCGGCCGGACGGCTCATTTCCAACGTCAGAACACGTCCGCGACGGCGCCATTTTATGGCTGAGTAGTCCTTTCTGACATAGGCTTCTTCCATATTATTCTTATTATCACTGCTCATCTTTACCTGACTCCATACATTTCCGCCGGCATTCTGGAGATACCGCGCTACGTTCTACTCTTTATGTGCCTTTCGCCATTGTCTGCGGCAACCAAAGGGCGATCTCCGGAAAGGCAAACAGCAACATCAGCACAACCATCTCTATAATCAGGAAGGGAACGATGCCGCGATACATCTCGCTCGCCTTCAATTCCGGCGCGGCCCCCATAACCGCAAACAAGTTGAGGCCAACGGGCGGTGTGATGGCCGCAATTTCAATTAGTTTGAGAATGATGATGCCAAACCAGATTTCGTTAATGCCAAGAGATTGGGATATCGGAAAGAGAAAAGGCAGCGTGATAACGATCAGCGACAGCGAATCCACAAACATACCCAGCACGATGAACATGATCGCAATATAAATCATCAGCTCCATGGGGCTCACCCCCATACTGGCGACAAAATTGTTGATTTCATCGGTAAAGCCATTGACGAGCAGCAGCCGCCCCATCAACAGCCCGCCGATCAGGATCATCAGCAGGCGACCGGAGACCAGTGTTCCTTCCTTGAAGGATTCCCAAATATCATTACCCGACAGGCGCCGCATGCCAAGCCCGATCAACAGGGCACCTGCCGCGCCCACCGCGCCGGCCGCCGAAGGAGAAAACAACCCGCTATAAAGCCCGCCGATAATCAGCGTCGCCAACAGGACAACCCCCCAGACCATGCGCAAACCGGCGAATTTGTCCCGCCAGCTATAGCTCTCATTCGTAGAAGGTGCCCATTGCGGATAACGGATCAGAAACAGCCGCATGCCGACAATATAGGCCCCTGCCGTCAAAATCCCGGGCAGAACACCAGCGATCAGCAAAGCGCCGACCGACTGGTTTGTGAGCGAGGCAATCAGGATAATCCCGACAGATGGCGGAATAAGCGCCGCCAGCGTCCCCGAGGCCGCAATACTGCCCGCTGAAATTCCTGGTGAATAGCCAAACTTCAACATCTGCGGCATGGCAATCCGGGTAAAGACTGAGGAAGACACAAGAGTGGACCCAGAGGCGGCCGCAAAGCCCGCCGAAGCCACGATTGTGGCGTAGATCAGGTTTCCCTTGGCGCGGGCGGTAAAGCGGTGAACCGCCTCATACAGCCCTTCGATAATTCCGGCGCGAGAGGAAAATCCGCCCATCAAAATAAACATCGGTATGACAACAAGCGTAAAATTTACCCCCGTGTCATAGGGCAACGTTTCCAGCATCGACATGGCGAAATTGCCATCAATCACCAACCACATCCCAATGATCGCCACGGCGGTCATCGCCCAGGCGATCGGTACGCCGAACCCCAGCAGGGCAAGCAATGCCACAATCGCGACAACGCCGGAAATGATGCTATCCATTGGTCCGCTCCCCTTCGGCCTGTTCCTCTGCGTCGGAAGGGCCTGTTTCAGATTTCATAAAAAGCCGGACAAGCTGGATCACAGAAACCAACGCCGCGAGAGTAAAGCCCGCAAAGATCATGAATTTGACCGGATAGATCGGAATTTGCAGAAAGTCGGATGACCGTTCCTTGATATTCCAGCTCGACTGGAAAAGGCTCCATGCCGCGATGGCGAGAAGCGTTAAAACTCCAATCGCCGTCAGCTTTGCAATCGCCAGGCTGAGCAACTTCCAGCCGGACGTCAGTTTGCCGGATATGATATCGACAACAACATGTTCATTCCGCATCGTGACCAGAGGCTGGGACACGAAGATGATAATCGCAAACAGCAGTCCGCTCAGCTCTACTTTAAAGGGCAGGTATTTATCAAACGCCAGCCCGAGGATGATGTCGATCGCCCCGACCGACATCATCACCGCCAATGCGAGCGCGCAGATAACCTGCAAAGATGGCTCGAAATAGCTTTTCATATGCCCACTCAGTCCGGGAATTTTGCTTGCATCTCGGTCAGGACCGGACGAAGACGTTCAACAGCATCGCCAAACCCTCGCTGCTTCAGATCAGCAGCCCACATATCAATCATGCTGCCCGCTTTCTCGTCAAGCTGCGCTGCTTCCTCGAATTTCACATAGGTGACGCCATGGGCCGGAAAATCCTCATTGATGGTTTTCTCTGCCAGTTCCGCAGCTTCCTTCGGTTCCCTTTCCATCAACTCATTGCTGACATCCAGCATCAGCTTCTGGACATTTTCAGGCCATTCATTGAACAGCTTGCGGTTGACAAAAATGCCCCAGACCGGCTGCGCACCGAAATTCAGGTCAATTGCATATTTTGCAACTTCATAGAATTTTCCGGAAATTGCCTGCTCATGAGCGGCAAGGGAGCAATCCACCGTTCCCTTTTGCAGGGCGTCATACATTTCGCTGTAGGGGATCGAGACGGGGACGACGCCGACTTTCGCAAAATATTCGGGCCAGTAAGGCGCCCCCGGCACCCGCACGCGCAGACCATTCAATTCGGCAACGGTCGTGACCGGTTTGGTGCAGAACAGGCGATAAGGGTTGCTGCCCTGATGATACAGCGCGATGACACCGTTGTTTTCAAGATCGGCCTGGGTTTGCGGGTCTTCCTGCCAGCGTTTCCAGGTATCAACGGCCTGCTGCGGCGTCTCATGAACGCGGAGATGGGAGGCATTACCGGCAACCGGCAGTTCGGCCGTGAAATACCCTTGCGCCGTGGCGCCAAGCTGGACCGCACCGGTACCGGTGAGTTTCAGAATTTCCTTCGGCCCGCCCATGCTGCCGGCCCAGAAAATCTTTACCTTGATCTGGCCGTTCGAGCGTTTTTCAACCTCATCCGCCCACCATTGTTCCCATTGCGCGCCCGCTGTGTTCGACGGCACAAAATGCGCCAGCCGCAGATTAAGAGACGGATATTCCTCCGCCGAGACATTAGAAATAACTGCCGTGGAGCAGAGCGCCAGCGCCGCTAGTCCGAGTGTCAGATTTTTTTTCAATTTCCCAATCATCTTTATCGTCCTTGTTAGATATTTTATTGATTCATAAGGTCTATTTTAATCTGCCTCTTGGTGGGCAGCTCGATGCCAAAGCTTCTTCTGAAGATATCTCCTCCCTGTCTTTTCTGAACATCTCCGTCCTACGCCCAAATCAGAAAAGCGCATATAACGGGGCAAGACGATCAACTCGCCTTCGCCATCACCAAATTCTTGTATGTCGCCCGCAGCTCCGTTTTCAGGATTTTCCCCATCGGAGAGCGTGGCATTTCTGCGATAATTTCAAAGCGCCGCGGGATCTTGAAATCCGCCAGCTTGTCAGCGCAAAACTCACGGATTTTGTCTGTATCAACCTGCGCGCCCGGTGCAACTGTCATGACCGCGAGAAGATCTTCACCGAGCTTGTCATGCGGAATGCCAATCACCGCGACTTCTTCAACACCTTCATAGCGCAGCAGAACGGCCTCCACCTCCTGTGTACCGATATTGTGCCCGCCGCGAATGACCATGTCTTTCTTGCGATCAACAACATAGAGATAGCCGCCCTCATCCCGTTTCCCGAGATCGCCGGAGAGCAGCCAGCCATCCTTGAGGGCGTCGCGGGTCGCTTCTTCATTCTTGTAATAGCCCGAGAAAAGCGACGGGGAGCGCACGACAATTTCTCCCACCGCACCCGCCGGAACATCCTGGACATTGTCATCGACTATCCGCAGGTCCGTTTCCGTCCAGGGAACGCCGGAGGAGCCGATATGCGCGAGCGCCTCTTCCCCGACCAGAACGGTCCCGCACGGCCCGCCCTCTGTCTGGCCATAGGTTTGCCGCACATCCAGATCGGGAAATGCCACAAGAAGGCGCCGCGTCAGTTCGGCCGGCATGGCCGCGCCACCGGCATTGATGATCCGCAAGGCGGACAAATCCCGGTTGAGATCCTGATATTTCTCCAGCATGAAAATATAGAAGGACGGCACGCCGATATAGGTTGTCGTCCTCTCCCTTTCCATCCGCCCCAGGATATCCGCCACATTCAATTCCGGATCAACGACCGCCGTCGCACCGACAAACCAGCTCGGGTACAGCACACAGCGCAGGCAGGCCGTTGTAAAGAAAGGGAAAAAACTCTGATACACATCCCCCTGCCTAAGGCTCATTGCGTCTGCAAAACCATAGGCGCTCGCCAGTGCACTGCGATGGCTCATCTGCGCCGCCTTGGGCCGCGACGTGGTGCCGGAGGTGAAGAGGATTTCGGAAATATCCTCATGGTGCCGCTGTGGCCAGATCGCTTCCGTCCTCTGCGCCTGCTCATAAACATCATTCCATAGAACGGTTCCTTCTCCGGGCGCGCCGCCCGCCAGCAGAATTTTCTCCAGCATCGGAGCCTTTTTGCGCACCACCTCTATCCGCGGGCCGGTAAGTCCATCACAGACGACAAAGCGAATGTCGGCAAGGGTCAGGGCATGAAGAAATTCCTCTTCCGCAAACCGGGCATTGATGGGAACGCAAACCATACCGCCAAAGGCACAGGCCAGCAGCGTGACAATTGCCTCATAGGCGGACTTGTTATCGAGCGCGATCCCGATATGGTCCCGCTCAGAGGCGCCAATCTGCTTCAGACCCTGCGCAAATTTCTCGCCCTGCCAGACCATCTGCGCATAACTCAGGCGCTCTTCCTGCCCGGTTGCCGAACGGGCAATCAGCGCCAGCCGGTTCGGCGATTTTTCCGCCTGTGCCCGGATCATCTCGGCCAGTGACTTGTATTTCTTCCAGTGCTCGGACATGATCAATACCGTTTAAGACTGAATTTCAATGAGTTAACCACAGTTCCGCTGCTGAATGCCGCGTGCGATAATCTCTTTCATGATCTCGTTGGCGCCGCCATAGATACGCTGGGCCCGGGCATCCGCATAGGCGCGCGCAACCGGATACTCCCACATATAGCCATAGCCACCGAAAAGCTGGAGACAGCGGTCAATCACTCGCCCCTGCATATCGGAAAGCCAGTATTTTGCCATTGCCGCCGTTTCGCCGGAGAGCCGCCCTTGCAGCAGCCGCGCAACGCAATCATTGAGGAAGGCGCGCCCGACCTCCAGCTCGGTGCGAACTTCCGACAGGGTGAATTTAGCGGTCTGGAAATCTCCGATTATCTGCCCGAACGCCTTGCGCTCAAAAACATAGTCAACGGTCCGCTCAAACACCCGCTCGGCAATGGCCTGCGCCCAAACCCCGACCAGCAGACGTTCAACCGGGAGTTCCTGCATGAGATATTTGAGCCCACCCCCCTCTTCGCCGAGCATGGCGGACGCCGGCACACGCACCTCATCAAAAAAGAGTTCCGCCGTGTCCTGCGCTTTTTGCCCGACTTTTTCGAGCAATCGGCCGCGCCGGAACCCTTCAGTTTTTGCATCAACGAGGAAGAGACTCTTGCTGGCGGACCCCGCATCAGGATCGGTATTGGCCACCACGATGATAAGATCGGCGAGCCAGCCATTGGTAATGAATGTTTTCTGACCGTCCAGTATCCAGTCGCTGCCATCACGCCGCGCCCGCAGACGGACCCCTCTCATATCCGAACCGGCGCCGGGTTCCGTAATCGCGATGCTGGCGATCACATCGCCGCTGACACAACCGGGAAGCCAGCGCTTTTTCTGATCTTCTGTGCCTAGGCGGGCGATATAGGGGACAATGATATCAGAATGAGTGAACAGGCCGGGAAGCGCGCATTCACTGCGCGCCAACTCCTCAACCACAATCATGGCATGGAGAAAGTTGCCGCCAATACCTCCATATTCCTCGGAAATCATTGAGCAGAGAAGCCCTTGCCCGCCCGCTTTTTTCCACAGGTTCCGATCCACATATCCGCGTTTTTCCCAGTCTGCATAATGCGGGACTGCCGCCTCTTCAAAGAAGCGGCGCGCGGTTTCG
>CEOG01004561.1_pt1 | contig 16084 bp, 27 predicted proteins | sample 530301 | NCBI WGS metagenome assembly CEOG01 (sample SAMEA2619903, study PRJEB7988) | marine metagenome | biome: marine biome (ENVO:00000447); feature: surface water layer (ENVO:00002042); material: "saline water (ENVO:00002010), including plankton (ENVO:xxxxxxxx)" | depth 5 m | reverse complement strand
TCCTCAAGCACCCAAAATCTTTGATAATCCCTCCCTCTATACAGGTAGTCTAGTATCTCAACAGTGAGATTTAGAAAGAAAGTATTGAACTGTCTCATTGCATGTGTATGCACATACTATCTAGTAATTCATAAGCAGTAACTCTTTCCTAGTTGTCTGGTTTTTCATATATTCTCCAACTGATCTCATGGTGTATGTGAGGTCAAACTCTGCTGCTTTCCAGTTCTCGAATCGATCTTGAACTAGTTGATCAGAGTTGTAACTGATGATGCAATCGTTGCTAGACCAGGCACAGTCACGGGCAAACTTCTCGTGGTCAAATCCCTTGTGCATGTCACCCTTCTTGCCATACAGGTTGTCCTTGATGTCATAGGGAGGGTCAAGGTAGACCAGAGCATCCTCTCCTTCCAATAACTTCTCGTAGGACTGGTGCAAGATGGTCCAGTTACGGATTACTTTGGAGATTGTTGGCAGTCGCATGATGCTCCGTTCACTAAAGTTGGAGACGCTTGCCTGTTTGGAGAAAGAACTTGACTCAGTGAGACCACTAAAAGAGCACTTATTGCTAACCCAAAAATAACGAGATCGATCTTGGTCGGAGGTTGATTCCTCATTGAGTAGTCTCTTTGCTTCGATGAATAGTTCGCGAGCAGCATCGGGATTGTCGTGCTGCCGCTTCAGTTTTAGGAGATCTTCTGCCATCTTCTCCCCGTCGTCACGAAGATGGATCCAGAAGTTGACTAGGGGTTCGTAGAGGTCACTACAGACGATAGGGAGGGTGGGGTATTTTTGTGTGATGAAGATCGCCATTGATCCTCCACCCAGGAAACATTCACGATACTCCCGATAGTCAGACAGACGAGGAAGATGATTGTAGATCTGTGTAGTTGCACGTGATTTGCCGCCGGGATAACGAAGAGGAGTCTTGGCGAGTGCCATCAAAGAATGTCTTGAAAGTTTTCCAGAAGTGCGTCTGCAGTTGTGGTTTTATTAGAGGGAGTGACGTTCTCTGCCAACATAGTGTAGTCCCCAGGTTCTAGTTTGAACTTGGCAGTAGGGGAAGATGGGGTGTAATAGATACGCTTCTCAACAGTATCCCAGTCGGTTACTGCGATAGACATCTTCTTGGTGTCCACCAGGAGCATGTAGTCGAAGGTCTTCTCTACGAATTTTACATCGTTTCGGAAGTTTTTCAACACAACACTCTTGGTGGTGCCGTTCTTGTTGAACATATCGAGAGTTCCTTTCATCTCGTAATTATGTTCAGCGGACTTGAAGTCCACCCCATCCATGTAATCACCAACGTAATCTAGTTGACCGTCACTCCACTTAGCGAATGAGTTTTCTTGCAACCAGGTACGAATTGTCTTGAACGCATTTGACTTCATCTGAGGAGTATTAGTTGCATCAACGCAACCAAAGAACTCCTCAAGATTCATATTGTCAAAGTTGACCATAATTTGTAAGTTGATCTTCTAATTTGATCTTCGGTTCCCATCCTAGCATAGATTTTGCTTTTGTAATATCAGCAAGTGTTTCTCTTGCTTCACCTTTACGTTCTGGGATATACACTTTTTCTCCACCAATCATGTCAGCAACTTGATTGATAGAGTAGTTAGTTCCTGTGCCGATGTTGATCGCTTCACAAGAAACATAGTTGTTCAAAGCACACATATTTGCTTCAACCACGTCATCAACGTGAGTGAAGTCACGACGTTGCTCACCATCACCAACGATGGTCATAGGTTCACCACGACGTTTTTGCTCTTGGAACAAACCAATAACAGGTGCATACTGTCCCTTCAGTGGTTGGCGGGGACCGTAGACGTTGAAATAACGGAGCGAGATCGTCCGCAGACCGTGCAGACGATAGTACATGTAGCAGAACTTCTCTGCGGATACCTTGCTTGCTGAATAGTGGTTCAGACAATCAGTAGGCATGTACTCCCGAAGAGGAGGTTCGTTGTTCAAACCGTACGAAGAAGAGGTGGAGGAGTTGATGAACCTCCGTGCACCTACTTCTCGTGCTAGTTCGAGCATGTTGCATGTTCCTTCGACATTTGTGGTTACACAGTCGAAGGGATTCTTCATTGCAAGTTGAATCCGAGAGTGTGCTGCCAGGTGGAACACAGCCTCTACACCCTTGAAGATAGGGCGGCATGCTTCGATGTCACGAATGTCTTCGATATGATTCTCTACGTCATTGTCGTACCAGTTGAAAGCATCATTTGCTTCTGCTGATTCGTTGTCAATGACGACGACTTCATGACCATCATGCAGCAGGCGAGAAACGACGTGAGATCCGATGAATCCAGCACCGCCTGTTACAAGACATTTCATTGACCCTTACCAATCAACCAGAGTGAGCAGATAGCAACAGCAACGACCAGTGTGCCGTACACAATAATGACAGCCATTTTTTGAAAAATTCTCTTACTAGTTAGGTTTACTTGAATTCACAGTTGACCATGATCTCAGTCATTGCTGCGAGGAGATTGATCTCCTGATCTGCCGCAAAGGCAGACTGGTACTGGTATTTCGCAATGATTAGTACCGCCTCAGGTATAGACTTTGGTTTCATATGCTCATAAATTGAGTCATATAATTTCCTGAGGATTGTGTTGGGATCGTTATCAAGGTTTTGAACGATCCACTTTCGGACATTAGGAAACTGCTTCTTACTAATGTAAGTAACTAGTTCGTCAACCTGTACGTTAGTAAAGTCTGCAAGAATTCCTACATCTATTCTACCACTAGTTGCATACCTTTGGCACTCATTTAGTACACGTCTCCAATCAGGAAAGTGTTTATTGATGAGTTCAACTGCAACCTTGGGTTCATACTCAACACCTTCAGTGTCAAGAATCTGAGTCAACCTCTTGAAGAACCCAGCAGCGATCAGTTGTTTTTCTTTCCCTGTAACTCCGAAATCGACCACCGCGCATCGGCTGTGGAGAGGTTCAATAATTTTGTTCTTGTAATTACAGGTGAAGATGAATCTACAGTTGTTGTAGAACGCCTCGATGTTAGCTCGGAGTAGGAGTTGAACATCATGTGTAGTATTATCTGCCTCATCGATGATGATGACCTTGTGCCTAGATTCAGACGTAAGAGACACAGTTGAAGCAAAATTCTTTGCTTGATTGCGAACCGTGTCCAGAAATCGTCCTTCATCTGACCCGTTGATGACGTAGTAATCCGCCCCAAGCTCATGGCACAATGCCTTTGCTACGGTCGTTTTCCCTATCCCAGGGGGACCTGACAGCAATAAATTAGGAAGCTCCCCACTATTTACAAACTCCGCGAAAGTCTTTTTTATAGACTTCGGGAGTATGCAGTCATCAATGGTCTTGGGTCGATATTTCTCAACCCAAAGAAATTCGTCATTCATCATTTGATGGAGCATTTATCGACCATGTAGTCGATGTCGATAAGACGTGCGTCAAGGATCGCAGCACGGAAGGTGGTCTTCGCAACGCTACGAGGGATCAGAGCATCAACTTTTTGAATGAAATCAAAGTAAGCATTGATGTCATAGTCATCAGGATGACAGAAACTGCCATACTTTTCCTTGTTCTCTTGGAAAAGTTTACGTTGCTGCTGCAAGGCAACCCAGTCATCGGTCGCACCGATGTGCTCTTCAAAAAGTTCGTTGTACTTGAAGACGTTACTTTTGATCAGATCCTTCTTGTTTTGACGGAATGGGTGCATTGCTGGAAACTACAGGGGTTTTTTGTTTGATGACAATGAAGGCATCTTTGTTGTACTTGCGGGTGCCCTGGACAGGTGCCCATTTGGTGCCAGCACCATCGATCTCATAGACCGAGGTACCACCAATCTCTACGACGATCTCAGCGTCGCTAGGCCAATCGAGACTCTCCAATGCCAGGGAGAGTTGACCTAACCAATGACCACTTGCTGTAACCATAGTTCAATAATGAGATTCAGGGTCATCACAGAAGAAGACTTCTTTGAAACGTGGGAGGTCAGGACAGATGTCCATCCACTGCTGGAGAGTTAGTTTCTGCACCTCGTCTGGGAGGATACAGAGTCTCCAGAAGGGAGGGCGACGCATCAAATGGATGTACATCGCCTTTGGGAACGGTTTATTCAATTCGGAACTAGGGTTCCGATTGATGTGATTAGTCGCACGTGGAGTCTGGTTCAAGAGCGATGAAGTAAGTAAGTTTGTAGTCGTTGTTGGTGAACTTCGCCAGGTTCTTAGAAGAAATAAGAACTTGGTAGTCCTTGGGGATCAGACGGATGTTCTCAATCTTGAAGTTGAAGGAGAAGTTACGCTCAGTCTCACCAACTTGAATCGAATACTCGTTGCTCGTATCGTTCTTGCGGTCAGATACCAGCAGTTTTACGATTCCATCTTCACCTACCACCGACATGTCGGGGAGTTGCATGATGGAAGAAGACTTCAGGATCCGGGTAAGGTCCGCTTCACTCAGTTTGAAACAAACGTCTTCGCTAGGAAGTTGCATCTCCTTTTCAGGAGGAGCAACAATCACACTAGGGTCTGAGAAGAAGAACTTTGCCCGGTTGTTACCATCCTTGATGATGGCGTGGGACGTGTTAGTGGACACGTCAACCTCAGGAGACCTGTACAGGGACAGGGTATTCAGGAACTGAGGAAGGTCATAGATTGCGAAGTCGCGAGGGATATATTCATCGAGCTCTGCTTCTGCCAGAACGTTCTTCATGACAGAAATTGTTCGCAATTTGTTACCTTCCTTGAAGTAAAGAGACTGATTGATCGTCGTAAAATTTTGCAGGATCTTCAGAGTCTTTTCTGACAGTCTCATAGGTGGTTCTCGGAGTTTCATGATGTAACTTGCCACCGAAATTATAGCATAAAAAAGGGACTTATCAAGTCCCTTCCCATACGGGAGACATGATCCCCTTATCGGGACCGTCAAAATCGTCGTCGTCACCCTCTGCTGCTAGCAGAAGGAAAACAAGGGGGGTCAGGCAAAACAATATTGTCTGCCCCCATGCAAGATCAATCACCAGATGCCTGGGATGATCTGACCTGTTGCGGCATAGGAACCGATTGCTGCGATGACGCCAAGCATTGCTGCCCAGCCGTTGATGCGTTCTGCTTTTTCAGTCATGATTCTAGAGTCAGATAAAATTTGCTTTGGTCACCCTCGGTGTTCTCATAGATTGAGGAATCACCATAGGTTTTATGGTCTGAGTATCCAACCATACGACCCTTCGTATTCTGAAGAGCGGACATGAATACTACGAAAAAGAATACTCCTGGAGCACCAATCAAAAGGGCACCGCCAATCACATAATATGTGAGGATTTCCAGAATGGAGTTTTCCATCAAAAACCAAAAGAACCAAAGAAGAAAACGCTGCCTGAGAAGGCATACGAAACTACAGCAGCAACGAAACCAAGCATGGCAACGCGACCGTTGAGCTTCTCAGCACGCTCTGCATACGTCTCATAACCATAACGCTCTGCGTCGGTTTGTGAGACATACATACGAGGTTCGCGAGCAAAAAGATTCTGTTGCCCACGCTCGTTTGTCGTGACTGTCATGGTTAGGTTACGAACTGTTACAATATTATATAGTAATGTAACGAGTCTGTCAACTACCAAGAGTGTGGGATGTAACCAAAACAAGACTTGAAGTTGTCATATACCCATGACATTTGGTCTCGACCCCAGGCAATATCCTCTTCACTCAAAACTTCCAGGTCAGTCTGTTGATGATTTTCAGCAATGCCAGCAGAGCAGTAGGCATTGTCATGCAGAATACCGACAGGGTGATCAAGAAGATTCTCCAACAGACGCAGTTCAGAATCACATGACCACAAGTCCTCCATAATCAGGTGTTGAACATTGTCAAAGCACTGCCAGCGTTTATAGATTTCTGCATAGTCAGCAATATGCCAGTCTCTATTCTCTACACAATGCTTCCAATAAGAAATGCTGGTGGGAAATTTTTCAGAAACTTCTCTCCACTTACGTCTCTCCGCTAGATCTTTTTTGAGATTAGATGTCTTATGAATTTTCCATTGCGGTTTTGGTTTCTTCGTTTTCTGTTTGTAGATGTCTGAGAGTTGAGAGTAAGATCTCCTGACAGGGTCTCTCCAGATCAGAGTAACAGTAACGTTGAATTCTTCTTGAAGTATCGGAGCAATCCTCTGCAGGAAATGCTCAGGTAATGCCTGATTGCTATTGGAAAAATCCAACAACCCATTCCTATTCTTCACATACTCAATGTAGTCAAAGAGTGTGTAATCCTTTTTGATGTAAGACTCGGTCCTATGACTGTGTTGAGACTCCCAGTACCACCGTGCCTCCGACTCATCAAGGGACAAATAATAAAGGAGGTTCGGTTCTGTTTTCCGAGCCTCCCCCATAGGTGCATATCCAGTTTTGTCAATGCTGTAACACAGGGGTTTTGTACCTGAGTACGCTGCCCCTGCATTTATGTGCAAATTAGCAGTCATCTGAGTAGTTTTCTGCCAGATCACCGCCGATATTAGCTGCTTTATCAGAAGAGAACATAGTAACGAGTCCGCCGAGGAGGGGTCCAACAATAGGAATACCCATCACAGCGGGAGCAGCTGCAGCACCAACGCTAGCACCCAGGACTCTTCCCTGAGCTTTGCCACCACCGACCGCCTCGATACACGCGACGTTCAGATCGCCCGATGCTGCACCGAGCTTTGGGAGACCACCCTCATTCTGCATGTTGAGAGTGCCTTGCATTGTGTACTCTTCGATGGTTCGTTGAGTACGTTTTTCTGAACTGGTTCGGGGTTGACCACTACCGAACAGTCCACCTGGTCGTTCTGAGAACTTGTCTAGATTCAGTTCTTGGACACGACTCAGAGTCTTGGGATCATTCGAGTTGTATCGGACGGTATATCCTTGCGGTCCGACTTGAGCCTCGTATGAGGAAAACTCACTTACAGGGAGGTTGAGATTGGGATAGACCATCCGCTTGTTATTCACAAGCATTCCAATCATGGCAAGATGAGAAACACCAAGAAGTCCGCCAAGCCCTAGGGCAAACCATTTCAAAGAGGAACTTCGCTTCTCAGGTGCCTGTTGGGTGGATGGTTGTTGCCCAGGATTTGGGAACACCATGACAGACGAATAATATTCAATTTATTTAGAAAAAAAGGGGGTCCGAAGACCCCCTCTCTAAATCAGAACGTGAACTTAGTGCCCAGTTCAACCTTCCAGGAACGAGTATCGTTCTCCTTGAAGGTGTTGATCCACTTGCCGTAACCGGAGAGACGGTCGGTCAGTTTCACACCGGTACCAACCTGGATCACGGAGAAATCTTCTTCTCCACCAGTGTTGTCGCTGTAAGCACGACCAACGCCACCTTCCACGTAGGGAGTGAACTGACCAACTTTCGTGCCGTAACCGACGCGGACTTGGTGAGTACCCTTGGTGTAGTCCTCATCGACACCCACGAATTCGTGCTTGGTCTTTACATAAGGACCAGCGAAGGCGGGGGCGGCGGCGAGGGAAGCAGCGCCAGCTGCGAGGGCAATTGCGAGAACTTTCATGTCTTTGAAAAAATTTATTTGTGATCAGAAGGAGTAGGTAACACCCAGCTTGCCACCATAGTTGGTGTCATCTTCGCCGGTCAGGAAAGAAATTTCCCCGTATACGTCGATGTTTTCCGAGGCGCTCAGGGAAGCACCTGCTTTACCCGAGAATTCGGTCTCATCCTCCACAGCGTCAGCTTGGACGTAGCTAGGACCTGCCTGCACGTAGTAGGAGATACCAGATTCAGTTGCACCAGCGTAGCCCAGGTGCAGGTCTGTCGTGGTAGAGGAATAATTTGATCCCGTGAACGCGGAGTTCGCTTCCAGATTCACGTAGGGTCCGGCGAAAGCAGCACCCGAGGATGCTGCTAGTGCAGCGGTTGCTGCCAATACTTGTTTGATCATTGTTTTGAATGAACTTACGGAGTCTAACCCGTAGATAAAGGTGGTCTCGACGTGACCACGCTATGTGAAGTTTCGTGACTGAGTAGGCACGAATACTTATTTAGAGTAAATGAATCTTGACCATGTGTCAAGCCAGTCGGGAGAACCCACCAACCTTCTTGAACTCCAGGCTATGATTGAATTTGTCGAAGAGTTCGTTCTTATGGGAGATGATGAACACATTAGCGTCCTTTATCACAAAGCGAACGATCTTCAGGAACTCGTCGGTTCCGAATCCGTCAAGGGATGAGTCGAACACCTCGTCCATGATCAGCAGGTTGGTAACGACGCTGTTCTTCAGACGGGCGATCTCCCTCCACGTGAAGAGGAGAGCGAGGTCAATCCTCATCTTCTCCCCCTCACTGAAGGATGCATACGAGAACTTCTCGTGCACAGGGGTCTGGATCTTCTCGTTGAACTCCTCGTCCAGCGTGAAGTTGATATAGAAATCCATCCGCTGCAGGTAATCATTGACGAGGGTGTTGATCATCGGGAGATACTTCCTGATGATCGAACTCTTCACGCCATCATCCTTCAGCAGCAGACTGCCCTGTGTCAGATAATCGTATGTGTTTTTAGTATCTTCTAATTCCTTGAGTACGGATCGTAGTTTGTCCTTGTATTCGGATAGTTTTTCATCTTCAGCAGATCGGTTCTCAATGCTATCGGTAAGGTTTTGAATTTCTGATTCAAGATCTGATTTTCTTCGTCCTGAATTAGAAATTCTAAGATTGAACTGAGAAATTTCATGCGAGGTGTTTGTAATCTCCCTTTGCAACGAAAGAAACTTCTGCTCTTTCTCCTCCTCAGCACTGATTGCTTTCTCGATTTGAGTCAGACTATCGGTGTGCTTTTGTAGAAGTTGCTGGAGATGTCCAATTCTATTTACACGAAACTCATCGTCAATGGTCTGGGTACAGGTAGGACAAACCGTATTTTCTTCAAAGAACTTGATATCTTTTGACGAACTGAGTTCTTTTGTTTGAAGTTTTGCTTTGAATTGATTCAGTTTCTTTACAGTGTCGCCTGACGAGGTGAAACCTTTGATGGCAGTTTGGAGATCTTCAACCTCTTCAAGGAGATCAATGACGGTCTCTTGATGCTGGGCACACTCTTGATCAAGTAGGGCGATCTCTTCCTGTTTGGCAGCGATATCATTCTGTGCTGAGTCCTCCAGGGTTTTGATGAACCGCTTCTGCATCAGAATTTTATCTGCTACAGATTCCTTCTTCAAGTCTAGCACCTTCAGAGCGTCCTTAGAGTCCTTCAGACGCCCCTTGATGATCTCAGACATAGAAGAGAACACAGAGATGTCTAGGAGGTCTTCTATGACCTCTCTGCGGTGTGCTGCAGAGAGCTGCATGAATGGAACGAAACTGGCACTACCCAGGATGACGATCTGGGTGAACGACTTGTAGTTCAGTTTCAGGATCTGCTTCTCAAGAAATTGCTGCTGCTCCTTGGCATCACAATCTTCGTTGAGTTTTGATCCGTTCCGATAGATCTCAAAGATATTTGGTTTGATTCCACGCACCACCTTGTACTTGGTCGTGCCAATCTCAAACCCAATCTCTACCACGCAGTCACGTTCGTTGACACTGTTGACCAACTGCGGTTTGTTTACCTTACGGAAAGGTTTACCAAACAGCGAGAACGTAAGTGCATCAAGGATTGTACTTTTACCTGCACCATTCTGACCGACAATCAAGGTATCCTTGCTTGTGTCTAAGGGGATGGTAGTAAAATGATTCCCAGATGATAAAAAATTTTTATAACGAATTTCTTTGAAAAGAATCATTCAACAGGGATTACAAGGTCATTCTTATTGATGATCGCGTACTTAGTACCCGTTCGTTCACACGCTGCGATGGCAGCTTTGTCAGCAATGTCTACGACTTCCATCTCGGATTCCATACCATTACTCTCTAACATCATAACATATCTTTCTGCATCGTCACGTTCTACAAAGAAAAATACAACCTTCTCTCCGGTTTCATCAACCACAGCAAATGCACCCTCATTTTTAGTTTCTACTGGGGTGATGATGTGCATCAGATACCTTCACATGCTAGTTGATATGCTTCCGTCAGTATATCTTTGATCTTAGATTTATTTAGATTTGTCTCTAGATCATCCACGTACTTGTTCAGCAGAGTCATGGTGTCTTCTGTTTGTTCAGCGAAGTCAGCATCCATAAAGATGTACTCCGTCTTCTCGACAACCTTGATCTCGACAGGGTTTGCCTTGGCAAGTGCCTCCATGAAGCGATCGTATTCCTTGTCGTTGCTCTTCTTGAATACGACTACCTTGACGATCTTCCCTGTGTAGTCACCGAACTTGAACAACTGACGAGGGGTGTCCGAATACTTGATGACCTTGTACAGGGTGTTCGGATTATCCACGTTCTTCATGGTGTAGTCTTCGGTATCGAAGATCACACACCCACGCTTATCATTTACATCACTCCAGAACATTTCATAGGGGTTACCGATGTAATAGATCTGTCCGTTGGTTGACCTGGTGTGGAAGTGACCAGACAAGACACGGTCAAACTTCTTGTAGACATCAATATCATTGCCATGCTCCATGACATGACCATGAGTGGCAACAAATCCATTGAGTTCAAGGTGACCCATGGCAACCTTTGCCTTGGTGTCCTTGATCTTCTTGTAGGTATACTCCCTATTCTCTGGATTGATCCAGGGAATGAACAGGATCGGCAGACCACCGACAGTTATCTCTTCGCAATCACCAACAATATGAACATTGTCATACTCTCGTAGGAGTAGATCGATAGTATTGATCTCGTTAGTGTTCTTATAGAAGGCGGTATGATTACCCACAACAGAAATAACAGATATCCCCATATCTCGAAGACGGTCGAAATAATTTCGCTTCGCCCAGTCCAGAGAATATAGATCAACACCCTTACGGTTGTCAAAAGTGTCACCAAGGTCGAGAACCGTTGTGATACCTTCTCTTTCCAGCATCGGAAAGAAGGTTCCTTCATAGAATTTTAGGAAGTGATCGTGGTACACCTTGGATCCTTTCTTGAATCCAAAGTGCTGGTCGGTGATGATGGCAACTTTCAAAGTTTGCCTCCAACAACCCCACTGTTTACAACACGGGTGTACTGTTCAAGGGTGCCTTCTTGCTCACACTTGAGATGCCAGCGAGTCATCGTGACGACTGCTTCCTTGGTCATACCAGTTAGCATCTTGCGACCTTCTTTGGTCATCGTAGTGAACAATCCGAAGCGAGTCTCCCAGACATAGAAGACTTCATCTACCAGTTCTGCACCCTCGGGGACAGTGAAAGTTTCAGTCGTTGTCTCCATCTTTTTTGTTGAAACCAAAGGGACCTTCTTTTTCTTCCAAAGCAAGTTTCAGGGCAACGCCACCGACTGCTTCCATGACTCGCAGAATGTCTTCTGCCTTAGCACCCTCACCAAGTTCTTTGGCGATGTACCAATACTTAGGCCAGAAGTTTTCGCCTGCCTTCTGGTAGTCCTCAAGTGTCAGAATTTTCATGATTTTTTCTTGGAAGAACTAGGGGGTTCGTACCCCCAGAGTTTAGGACTGATTCGACCATCCGTCTGGTCGAACCGGATAAAGTCTTTTTTGTACATGTCGTAGTAGTGGTCGAACAGATCGGTAGTCTTGGACGACATGGTGATGTCATAACGGAACTCACCATTGACTTTGTACGTCACGAGGTATGCCGTGTAGGGCAGAGACATATCATTTGCCTCTGACTTCTGGCAGTTTTCGCGAATGATTGAAACTTTCATCGATAGTTGTTTCGGTACTGGACTGCGTCTTTGATCGAATTGTACTCAGATGACTTGGACATTTCATCTGCAGCAAACACTTCGTCGTACCCTGACCGCTCGATGATCTTCTGACGGATCTCTAACTGCTTTTTCTCCTTCTGGATTCGACGCAGGAAAGCGTAGTGGATGATCTGAGTGAAGTAAGCGAAAGGGTTCTTGGACTTCTCGGGGTTGAAGTTGTTGATGTACTGGACGCAGTTCTCGATACCATCACAAACCATGTCATCTTTGAACATGTAGTTGACAAAGTTTGGTTTGTAAGATAGGTGCGTCGCTATCTTGAGAAAACACTCACCCAAGTAGTTGGTGATGCGAGGTTTCGGTTGACCAAGTGCCTCAGCATCAGCGATTTCTTGCTTGTAGGCAATGATTGCAGCAAGGAACTCTTTGTTATTTACATAATGTTCAGAACGCTTTCTTGTCATCTTATTAGTTTTTCATGATGTAAGTATAGCACAGCTTGACAGAAGTGCCAAACACCTGTAGACTAACTCTGTCAGGGTTGATCGGAAAGATATAGCTAGCTTTAGAACAAGTATTACTATAGAGTATCTTTAGAGGCATCCTCTGCCTTATAGAGTCCTTCAAAGGATTCTCTTGCTTTATCTACTGTATTGATAAACCCCATATCCTTAGTAAGTTCAGGATGTTCTCTAGTGAACCCTGAAGCAATGATGTTCTTATAGGTATTGATTACGTCTTCGTCTTTGATTTCAGAGATAGTAATAATACGATCCATATCCACGATGAAGACATCTTCGTCTGTCAACCTCATCCAAGGTTCAAACTTATATCCCATAGGAACTCCACCACCTCTGGAACGGATCTCTTCACAGATAATGGGATTGTCAAAGATGATCTTGTCATCATCATCTGCAATAACCATGACCATAGAGAGAATCTCCTCTCCAGAAACCAGCTTGACCGCTGCTATGAACTCGTCATACGGGTTATCAGAGCTTGATTTGAATGATGTCATAGTTGAACTTTTCTTCGTTATAGTATTTGATACGTTCGATAAGATGGTTCAGTGTGTAGTTGGTTTTCTGACCCTTCTTACAATCATCTGCTATATCGTATAGAGTTGCATTCAATTTAGAATCACTCTTCCGTAGCACCCTCCCGATTGATTGAAGTGTCCTGATTCGAGACTTACTGGGTGATGCAAAGACCACGTTGTGTAAGTTCTTTATATTGATACCTGTAGAAAAAGTTCCGAAAGAAGCAATGATGATGGCGTCGTTTTCTGACTCTGCAATCGTGCGGACTGATTCCCGTTCCTCCACGTCCACTCCACCATGAATAAAAAATACCTTTCGGTTGTCATTATTTATGAGGTTGAAAAGAACCTCCCCATGTGCGGCAACCCGACTGAATAAGATCAAGGTGTTACCTTTTAGATCTAGCGCCAAGTTCTTGATGAACTTGTTTCGCTTCTCATGACCAATCAAGAATTGCACCTCGTCCTCATAGGTCTCGAATGGGGTTTGCTTGTGCTTGAGCAGCAGAACTTTGATATTCAGTTTAGCTAAGTACCCGGCGTCTTGGAGTTCCTTTGTATTGATAATTTTATACGAGGGACCGAACAATCCTTCCAACACCCACTTGTGAGTTTGGGTGCCATCCAATGTTCCAGTAAACCCGTAACGGTAGACGGTGTCATGCATCTTGGTCATGATGCCTACCAGTGACTTGGACTTGAAGTTATGTGCTTCGTCACCAATGACTACTTCAAACTGTCTGAACCATTTCTTATCTAGCTTGTAAATTGACTGCCAGGTTGATATAATAATATCCTTGTTGCTGTTGATATCTCGACCGCCATATATTTTATGACACTGGTTAGCAGCATCCAAACCATAATCATCAAAGTCCTTGTACATCTGTTCCACCAAGGATGTAGTGGGAACAATGACCAGGATCTTTCTTTGGTGGGCAGCATGGTACTGCACAACAGCGTAGATCATCAGAGACTTGCCCGAACCGGTCGGGGAAATGATCAATCTCCGTTTCCTTTTGAGGGCGTCGTAGACACCTTCGATCTGATAATCTCTAGGAGTATGTTTAGAAATTACATTCAACCAATCCTTTACTCCATTCCGAGAGATACCAGAGTCCTCTTGGTAGGGTAGACCGTAGTGCTTTGAGTCCTTGAACTCGAAGGTATAATTATATCGCTTACAAAATTGACAGACCTTATCCAGCAGACCTACGTAGATCTCTCGCTTCTGGATATTGAATAGTCTAATCTTTCCGTCCCAATACTTGCTCCGGTATTGAGGCATAAACTTTGCCCCAGGGACCTCAAAGGTAAACTGGTCCTGGAGTTCGTGCTGTATATGTGGATCACAATCTACTACAAGATATACTTCGTTCTTCTTTTTGATCAATAAATCAGCCATAACCGGAAGTGAACCGTCGCCACTCAATCGCGTTTTTGATCTGATACGATCGATTCGATACCTGCCTCAGAATCTCTTCCAAGTATTTCAGCATTGAATCAAAGTATTCGATCTTCAGTCGTGTTTTGGATAACTTCTCATCAGACTCAAGATATAACTTGAGGTCATCCTTATCTCTGACTTTGTAAGGGAATGGTTCTGCCTCGTAAACGGCAGCAGTTGCCTTACCGGTATAGTATTTTCTCCTTTCGAGTAACAACGAACTGTAAATTTGTTCGTTTTGTTTCCTCATGAGCAGGATTGTATTATATAGTCCATAATACTTGGCGTGTAATTGGGGCACCTTCAGTGACTCGGTGTCCAATTCATCCTGGTTGATTATGGCATCCTTAGTCCACATCTCTTGGATGTTGTCAAGACTAAGGGGTTTAGACTTTCTTTCCAAGGACATCAATCATATCAAAAATAGTATACTTGAATGTTACCGACGCTGTAAAGTAACGTTCTTCAGTCTCAACGGCACTAAAAGGAATGCCTGACAGACTGATCGGGAACATTTCCTTGAACTTGATCTTCACCGCAGGGTTGTAATCACTGTTCAAAATAATCAAAGTTCCATCAGAACGCTCATTGAAAGGAGCATCCTGCTGGGGATAGAACCGACTATCTCTCTTCAGATCCTCGTACTGCTGCAAGGACTCTGGATATCCCAGACCTGTGATCCAGTCATAGATCTGTAGATAATTCTCACAATTCTCGTCCACCATGAACTGCAGAGACAAGTCTCCATACTGCAGTTTGTCACCAGGGACAGGAATATCTCTGAGATAGTTTGTCTGCTGTGCTACACCTAACGTGATGTCAGGGATGTTCGCCTGGTTGCAATAGAAGCTAACCTTGGGACAGCGATTCAAAATGAAATTGAACCCAACGATGCTCAGGAAGTTCCTGTTCGTGGGTTCGTTCAATTTATATGGAGGAGTAGCACCTCTTACGCCAGTCTCCAAAGTCTCGTTGCGGCGACGAGCTATTTAGAGGTGATACTCTTCCAAGATGTTGAGGACACGGTTCAGCATACTGTGAGCACCATCGTGCCAACTGCCGACCTCTGTTTTCAATGTCCCGTCATAAAGTTCATTCTTCAACTTCATGACACGACAGGTTATTTCTTCTTTCGTAATTCTTGATCGGGGCATGATTACCACCTTTTAGTTTTTAGGAAATGGAGCACATCTTCCCGAACGTCCATCAACTCGTGGAAACACTTTTGGTTGTGAGCACATTGACGAAGCGAGGAGTCGGGTTTGAGAACAGATTCAATGAATAGATCTAAACCTCGGTTCCACTTATCTCGCTTAGTCTCAGTGTCAGTGACAACGTTCTGATCCTGCATAAAGAATGTAAGTGGTTACCCTATTTACTCTACCACAAACTAGCAATAAAAAAGACTTCGTGCAATTGCCCTACACGAAGTCTTTAGTGTGTGTGTGTGTGAGAAATGTCCGTTAGGACCTGCCTAGAGTAGCACAAAAAAAGACCCCCTGCTGCATTTGGGGGTCGGTATCGTACCTACAGTAAGATTTCCTTACATATTCGTTTACAGGCACCCGATTCGTATTCACATTCAATCAAGCACTCAAAGTAGTCGTTGATTCTTTCCATCTGTAGATCTGTTTCTTCTAGGGTCTCTACAGACTTCTCTAATCTTCCCCACTCCGTCATTTGATTGTGTGAAATTATGTTGTGCATGGCGAATCTCGTAATGCGAACTCATACTCTGGTCATGAAAAAAGTGGTTTGGGATCTCATTTCATAACGTCAGTTCCAAATTCTGCGGTATCTATACGAGTTTGTTTTTATTCACTAACATTCATTGC
>CEOG01017611.1_pt1 | contig 16151 bp, 28 predicted proteins | sample 530301 | NCBI WGS metagenome assembly CEOG01 (sample SAMEA2619903, study PRJEB7988) | marine metagenome | biome: marine biome (ENVO:00000447); feature: surface water layer (ENVO:00002042); material: "saline water (ENVO:00002010), including plankton (ENVO:xxxxxxxx)" | depth 5 m | reverse complement strand
TGTTGAGTTTCTGACGAAGTTCGAAGAGTTTTTGATTTCTTTCGGTGAGTGTCATAATGAATCAGTGGTTACACTAAAGGGGAGCTTTAGGGGTAACTAACAATAATCACTTGAGATTGATCAGACCAGCTTGTGCCAGGTCAGAAAGTGTGCGACCATAATGACCTTGAAGCCAGGTATATGCCCTGGAGTCATAAATTTGTTGGAACAATTTGAGGAAGTCTTCTCTTTCAAGAGTTCCTTCTTCGTAAGCGATGAGAAGATCAGTGTCGATCATTTGTTGCACTCTTCTTGAATAATGTAGAACTCATTGTCTTCTCCCATGAAGGTGGATTCACAAACACCAGGAGAAACTTCAACATAACCAACAACTCGCCCACCAACAAAATCCTGTTGATTGCGTTGTTGATCAAAGATGAAAGAGACACCAGCAAGTGCCACAGAACCGATGATGATGGATGAAAAGAATCTGAATGTTTGTCTCATTTTCTTCGTTTTTGGTGTTTCTTGATAAAGTTGAGAGCTGATGATTCGTTACGACAAACTTTGAGTGGTGATCCGTTATGAATGACCATCAGTTGTGTGTCGCTGTTACTCATTGGGACTGCTGCATATTCTCCATCATTGATGACAAACCCGTGAGAGATTTGTTTTGGGTCAAGAATGGAGGGTTTCTGAACAATCCATTTGCTCATTTGATTGTCATCCTGTCGAAAATTAACATTCCAATGTCCGACCTTAATTCTTCATCCATCTCACCATAAAGCTCGGTGAGGGATCTGCCAAGGGCTTCAGACAAGTCTGTCAGGAATTTAGGATCACCGTAGATCTGTTTGACGACAGACTCATGGACTGCAGTTGCCAGGTTAGAAATTGTGCGATCTGAGAGATTTTTCATGAGGAGATCTTTTCAACAAAGATGAACTCATAATCGCCTTCTTCGGGATCCTGACCATCAACAACCCATTCAGAATGGAGTGCCTTAGCGGTTTCTTGATCGTCGTCCAGAAGTTCAGCGAAACGGTCAAAAAGAGTCTGACCCATCGTTTCGATGCTCTCGTCGCGCAATTGGTTAGAGTCTTGTTCGTTCATAGGATTGAAGTGGTTACACTAAATGTGAGCTTTGGAGGTTACTAACAATAATCAGGAGAATTTACCATAGTTCATGTTGTTGAATGCGAACTCATGACGATTGACAAGTTTCAGAGGAATGTCACCGTGGTCGGAGTAAATAACGAAACCCTCTGCCAGAACCCTCTCAGACCCCACAGAACAGGTCGGAGAACCATAAACGATGAGATCATCCATAAACATCTCTTTTAGAGAAATGACCAGTTGATAGAGGTTAACCAGGTCAGCATCACCGATGATGTCGATGAGAGTTTGGTCATCAAGTTCTTGACCAGAACGGATCAAAGCGTTGATGGAGATGATTGCACTTTGTGCGTCTTTCTGAGAGAGAAAGTTCCAACGAGACTTGTTAATCTTGAAGGGACGGTGATCACGTTGGAAACGATCAACGAAAGGTTGAATGAACAAACAATCGTCGGTCGAGATGAGCTCACCCTTCAGGGGATGTGGGACTGCTTGACTCATGTGAGTGTCAGAATCCACCTCATAGTAAGTATGAGGGGCGACAATGATGGTCTGATGTGGTGCCTCAGAGAAGGTGTAAGTGAGAGTGTTAGGAGTGAAAGCTTTCTGACCTTCACCACCAAAACCAATGAAATCACCTTGGAAGATGCCCTCAGTCACGGGCAAGTTCATGAGACAGGTGATCAGAATGTCTTGGAGTTCATAAACACCTTTGAAGTGCTTTCTGACATCATCAATGGTGTAACAGATTTTGTCCTTTTTCTTGTTGAATGCGGACTTGGTTGAAACAAAGAACTTACCCGTTTGTGGGTGAGTTCCCCAGACAATCGCAGGTGCTCCATCAATCTTGACAGAGATGTGATTGGCTTGATTAGTTAGGGCGTCAACCACCCAGAGCTCACCGGAGAGGATGAGGTCTTCTGGGTGTTGGATGTGGGTGAGTGGCTTTGTCATACTAAAGGGGAGCTTTAGAGGTTACTAACAATAACCGAAACCGCCGTTATCATCTCTTGACTTCAAATCTTGTTCAGTTATGTGATAAAGATCCTCAAAGAATTGTTCCCTAGTGAGTCTTTCACCATAAGGAGCAATCTTCACATAACGACGGTAATGGTCGTCAGCAGATGCAATTTTGAGAGCCAAGAGAGCACCGTTCAGAACTTTGAGATCTTTGTTGGTGGTTGCCTTCGTCTCTTCCAATAATTTGGTAACGAAGGTATATTCTTCTGCTGTAAAGTCAACAAATTTCATGATAGATCCATAACAGTGTCGGAATTTGAGACCTCAAACACTCCAACTTGAGACAGACCAATACTATAACCCTCTGTGCCAAACTTGTCAAGGACATGCCAGGAATCGTCATCAACCTTAATGAGAACAGAACCGATGAGATCTCCACCAGTGGCACGCTCAATCTCTGCCTCATGGAAAAGATTTTCTGCTTCAACAAGTGATCGTGTGAATGATCTGCTATTCCACAAACCCTCGGTGGGATGATTACCAAACTTCAGAACTCTGTAATTAGGTTCAGTCATTGTCATGATAAGTTAAGATAAAAAAAGAGGGGGCGAAAACCCCCTCAGTTTGTCACTCCTCGACGGGTTTGCCAGCCTCAGAAGGACCAGACCAAACGCGACCCTGTTTGTAGAACTCACTGACCTCACGACGACGAAGGTCGGTTAGCTCATCAAGACGTTTTTGTTGTTCAACACTAAGTTTGAAATCTTGCTCACGCCAGACCTTTTGAAGAGACTGAATTGCCAGAAGAGTGCTTGACATATTGTTTTGGATTAGTGATTACACCAAAGAGGAGCTTTGGTGGTTACTAACATTATAACACACAATCATCGATGGACATTTTCTGAACCGCCTTGAAAGTTTTCAGATCCCCCAATGGGATCAAGTTGAACAGTTGTAGCACCACTTCTAGTTGCCATCTCATACATCACTTGATGAATGTTTTCAGGTTCAAAAGAAGAGTTTTGTTCTTGTTGTTTCATCTCAGTTTCTTGTTCCATATAATCTTTTTGTTTTTCAGTGACTACCGAAGGACAACCATATGAAGAAGAAAACCAGTCATCGAGAGGATTTAGAACGGGAGCAGGGACTCCAACATATGCTTTATCCTGGTCATCATCTAAATGTTCGCAATCAACTTTATCTTCATCAATGGCACACTCAAGGTCTTTAGGTTTTTGAGTGAATAACTTGGACAAGATTTCTTTGATCATGACTGCCAGTAATAGTGGTAGAAGTTCCCCCTTATTATGACATATCAAGTGCTCATGCGTTTGTGAACTCTTCCCATGATCTTTGTTCTTCCCTTAGCATCAGGGTTTTGTCCCGTTTCTTTCTTATAACGATCAGTTTCTTGTTGCTTCATGATACCACGAAGTTCAGTCTCACCTCTCCGTGTGACCTTCATTCTTTCCTGACGTGTCATCCCTGAAGCCTTGGCTGGCTTGTAATTAGGGTTGACAGCCTTGGTTGTCTTTTTCTTCAGAAGTTCAGTTGCCTGCTTCTCACTTGCTTTGGCAGATGTGGTGTCTTTCTTCACTTCACCACCTGATTTCTTAGCAGCAATTCTTGCTTGTGCTGCGGCTTTTCTCTCAGCTCTTACTTTATCTGCGTAAGACTGTTTGACCTCAGCAGACCCACGTTCTTTCGTGGGTTGTTGAATGTTTGCGGACTTGGGTTTGGGTGTTCCAATGTCAGAACGAGGTTTATAATCCTTTGCAGGGACCATTTTACCGCCACCAGCGGCTTTCATTCTTGTCTTCTGAGCTGCGTCTTTCTTCTTAGAAGGTGCCAGTCTGCCACCCTGTCCCATTGTTCTAATCTGAGAACGACCAGCAATATCCGGATCGTAAGTTGCTTCAGACACAAAATCTCTCAGATTCTTCATTCTTCTAAAGACAGCTTCTTCTTATTTATCAATAAACAGTCTCCATTGTTTCCAACTCAAAGTCTCCATCATCATGATCGTGACTCCACTCATCATTTTTTGGATCAAGTTCAATCAACTTGCGAACTGATTCCCTCATTTCGATGGTCTCATCTGGAATCTCGACAGGAACAGGAGGAAGAAGAACCATTTTACTGACTCAAGTAATACTATTTTAGCATAAAAAAGACACCTTTGTAAGGTGTCTTAACAATTACCAAACATCCACCGAGAGATCTTCGACATAAGATTTAATCGATTCATCTCCTTGAATGTCAAGGACTTTCTCCCAATCAATGTCATTGGGTGAGAAATCTTCAAAAACATCAAGTTCAAGAGTGATGCGATATTTCGTTTTCTGACCCGGTAAAGAAGAAAGTTGCATCGTTCTGACTGGTGAATGTGAGTTAATTTTAGACTGACAGCTGGGGTCTGTCAAGTGTTTTATTTATTCTTAAGACTTGACTTTTCTTATCGATACCTCCCAGGAATGGTAACATGCATTACACCACAGAGACCCAGTGTCAAGAATAAGACGTAAATTGTTGTCATTTGATGAAACCCTTATCGACCAGGAACTGACGTGTCAGTGGTGTGGGTTCCAAGATTTCCCACATGGGTGTCGGTGAAGCACACGCGCGGAGTGCCTCAAGGGTCATGCCCTCAGTTCTTCCTGCCCATCCCGCTTCTTGCTCCCAGGGAACAGCACTTGGGGGATAAAGTTCTTCAGCCATGTCTTTCCAAAGCTGAGGAATGTCATCGTCATTGCGGATCACAGCGATGTATGAGTTATTGATGCTTCCAGCCATACAATCCTGTGCTGCATGCCAACCTTCATGACGAACAACAGACATCAGATGATGTTTATGTTGCATGTATTTTGCATTGAGGAAGAAATTGTTTGAAACTGTGTGATAAACACCACGAGTGTTCTGAACAAAGTATTCCTCAGGTGCAATGAAAACTTTGATTCCAATTTCGTCAAAAACTTCCAGGAGGCTCTCAAACTCTGCTGGAAGTTCAGAATATTCACCATAATAATCTTTCAGGTCCTGCAATGAGGTGATTTCGACAACACCAGCAGTACATTCCTGAAGTAACATACAACCCATCGAATGGTTTGAGTTGTAGTCAACTTCACTGATGGGATTTGTTGAGAAGTCAACTTCATCGGTGTATTGTGTGGCTCCCGCGGGAATCATTCCTGACAACAAAAGTGCCAGAGCAAATAAAGTTCTTTTCATTTAAGTCTCATAAGTCTATGTGTCTATTTACTAACCTTTCTGGTCTTGATATATTCTAACTCAGACCAGTACCAGTTTTGACACACAAGTAAGTTATGAATCTTTTTGTGCTTCTCGTTCCTTGTGTATTCGCAGTTGGGTTTATCCTTTACCCCAAGTTCGATTGTAATGTATTCATCACCAGCAAAATAAACCCATCCTTCATGAACCATCCCAGTTGATGTGGTCCACCTCACATAATCGTCAACTCTTGGAGTTTCGTATTCAAACTGCATCTTCTCTTTACGAGTTTCCATAGAGAATTGATTCTAGTGGGTTTAGGTTGAGTGGCATTGCAGAATAAGGGGATGTTTCTTTCAAGTCAACTTCCTTACCAACCTTTTTGTGGTTGATTGGTGAGTAAAACTTCTTTGACTTTGGTTTGTAGAAACCCCAAACAGATCGTGGAGGTCCAGCACCCTCACGATAGATAAATTCTCTGGATCGATTGAGAATCCAGATGCGTTTGGTTGTGGTGTTGAAGTCGTCAATAACGTATTCGTAACCATCTGGGGCACGATGGAAGAAGAGTTCCATAATCAATCAACAGGTGTAATCGTGTAGTTTTTACAACCAGACTCCAGTATAATGTCTTTGTACCAGAGAAGGTCATTCATGTCATAAAATGTTGCTTCTTGGCGCGACCAATGACCCTTCTTCTTGGGCTTGTCATACTTCAGACGGAACTTCATTCGAATCACCTTTTTCATAAGTATAAAGTTGCTCCAGGATTCTTCCACGCCAGAGCATCAATTCTTCATAACAACCTTGGTTGTATGCACAACCTCTCAACTTTGAATCAGGTTTGAGTACACTCTCAATCATGAGATTGAGTGCCGCTTTTTCTTTGTCGGACATTTTGATTAAATCAACTCAGAGATCAAACTTTTTTGAATGAGGAGAAGCATCTTGTATTAATTGAATAAGTTGTTTTAACTTTTCAATTTCTCTTTTTTGTTTTTCTATTGTGGTCTCCAAATACGTTATGTGTGTTTGGAGATCCACTAACATTTGTTCGGCTCTCATAATCAAACGTCGAAGACCTTACACATCGGAGAACCTGGATGTGTATCGCAGAAGTCATCTAAGAGTTGATCTCGATGCCGTTCATGCCAATCAGCAATTTTGCCGTCGTGTTCAGAGTCCCACTCATCTTCCTTGTGTTCTTCTTTACAGTGAAGACCGAAGTCGTACTCTGAGTACTTGTCGTTTGGATCTTTTTCTTTGGACATTGTTTTGACCTTGAAAAACAATAGTTGTTTCCCTCCAGAATCTATTTAGTGTGCGGAGGTGCTACAGAACCTAGATTAACTCGTTTATGTGAAGTTGCCAACCCTCTGAGTTGATTCCAACGCATTTCTGCAGATTCATCAAAGAGGTGAGGAAGATTCCTCTTCATCCTGAGAAGAATTTTCATTTGTCTCCACTGTTGTTCAGAGAGTTCCACAAGTCTCATCCAGTCGCTTTTCTTCTTCGAGAGCATCTGCGATCTCAGAGTAATTGAGTTCAGAGTAACTGTGAAGATCCTCAATCTTACAAGGGATGACAACATCATTCCAAGCACTTCGGAATGCTTTGTCCCACTTACGAGTGAAGATTTCAAGATAACCTTTCAGAACTGTTGCTGATTCCTTTGCTTTCTCAAAATCCTCACAATCAATCATTCGATCAACATCATCGACAAGTTCTTTGATTGTAGAGATTGAACTGAAAGATTCCTCAAGATGATTCATCTTTTCCCAAACTTTGTTGTAGTTCATTTCTTGTTCCTGTTTCTGTACTTACGTTCGAATTGCCAGTTAGTGATGAAATTCCGTGGGTGAAGTTTGATCATAAGCCACAACTTCTGCAAGTTTAACATAAAAGCTCTGAAGTTGAGGTCAATTCTTGCTGCGAGAAGTTGATCTTGTGAGATCATATACACAATGATCAAGAAGATTAGAAGTGTTGCATAATAACTGTAGATGCTGATGTTCATGACTCTAAGTATCCTTCATAGAGTTCATCCTCCATCTCAACTGCTTCCTTTTCCCAGGGTTGATCTTCATAATTTGTATCTGTGTGGTCGATGCCTTTCCAACATCTTTTCTCTGGATAATCGACAAGATCACCTCGGACATGTTGATAGACATGCCAAAGTTCATGAAGGAGAATCTTTACATAAGCGTCCACATCCAGTCTATTGTGAACTTCAACGAGAAACTCACGAGGGTCAATGTCATCAGTCTCAGGAGTACACCAACCAAAGACACCCTCTCTTTTGAGACCTCTGTGATGGACTGTGAGGTCGATTGTGTAATCCTTTAGATACTTAGCGTCAAACCACTGAATAACACTCCTACAGAGTTTCTTTCTTGAGTTGTGACCAGTGATTTCAGTTAAGAGCATGGTTGATCAGAGCTTGAGTTACCCTAACACCCCAGTTCATGAGAATGAAGAAGGATGACACAAAAATTAACTTGTCGGAAGCGGTCATAAGAAGGTGCAACACTGGTATCTTACAGGTCTCTCTCCAGGTTGTCAATCATACAACCAACCTGTAACAATGTATTTGCTTCCCGTGTTGGGTGGAACACCCCAGTGAACCATGTTCCATGTTGCTGGGAAGAGGACCAACTTTCCTTCCTCTGGTTGAATGTCTCTCCCTGTGACGAACCCAGTTGGTCCACCATCAACATCGTTTAGATACCAGATGAATGTCAGCTGTCTTGTCTGAGCGCGATCTCCTATGAATTCTGACCTTGAATCATGGTGTGGAACGTATCCACCAGATTTTGGAGTCGTCTTTTGAATTTGATATCCAGTGTCAACAAGTTCAGGATGGTTAAATGCCGTCCAAGCATGTGGATACTTTTCATCAAAAACCTTAAATTGGCTGTAATATTCCTTGACTCCTTTACTCAAGGCATCGCAGAGAATTCCATCTAATTTCTTCCACTTCTTTCTTCTTTTTTCTTTTTTGGACTCTGTTACTGCGTAACCTATCATTAGATCTAGACTATCTTTGATCGTAGTGTCCAGTCCAGCTCCAGTTTCTCCAGGAGTAGCGAGATATGTCTCTTTCTCAAACAAATCAATTATTTGTTTACAAACTTTGGGTGATAAGTTTCCTTTAAATTCTCTCACAAAATCATCATTGGAGTGAGCCTTCCTCATCTCTTCAATTAATTCAAGTTCGTAATTCATATCAAGTGATCCAAGTAACAATAGAATATCTTTCCCCTGATTTGATCGGAACAATTGCATGGGGGAACATGAAATTGGAGGGGAAAACTAAAACATCCCCCTTATTTAATCTTAACTTATATTTTCCTTCCCAGAATTCAACCTCACCACCCTCATAATCATCATTGAGAGCAATAATCATTGTGAGAACTCTGTTGTGAGTTAGACCCTGATCAATATGCTGATCATACTTTCCACCAGGTATGTACTTCAAAACTGTATAACCATGATCCTCATTAATTTGGGGACTTCCTCCAAGTTCAGTATAATAGATCTCCGATTTTCTTAGAACCTCATTAACCTTACTGTGTATTAAGGAGTCAATCTCTTCTATTTTTGGAATAAACCATCCATCACAAACCCTGACACCTTCATGTTTTCCCACAGTTTGTTGTGGTTCCCAATCATCCACCTTGATTGCCCTTTTGATGATCTTTTTACATTCTTTCTTTGTAAAGACACCCTTAGAGAGAAAAATCTGAGACTTTAGGTCATTAGAAATACCAACACTCTTTACTGAGTTCTTCTTGTCAAAGATCTCATTCTCAAACTTTCCATTCAAAAAGACATAATGTTGAAATGTTTGAACATAAACATCATCATCATTTCCTGGAAATGGTGGTCTCCAGTGTTCCGCATAAGGTGCATCATAGAGGATGGCATCACCAGGTTGAAGAATAACCTCAATGTCTTTTCCATCTTTATCAACAATGCCAAATGCCCATTCTTGTGTCCCATAAAGATGAACACTCAAAGACACTTCACAGGCAGGTCTGTCTTTATGTCTGGCGAGATGAGTTCCAGACCTGTAGACACGAGAATAACAATAACTTGGGACAACCTTCTCTCCCAACAACTTGTTTAGAAACTTGGTTTTCTCAGAAAGAAGAGCAACATGAACTGGGTTCATGTATTCATCGGCGTGGTTTTCTCCCACAAGGTCTCCACCGTTAGCTGGTAAATTCTTTTCGCGACTTTCTTTCTCAAATTTCTTCCCAAGTTTAATTGCTTCTTTCTTTGGGATGTAATTCGGTATAACTTTATATGAGTTACCAAGGATGGAAAATAATTTAGATCTCATTTTGGGTAATCAATATTTTGACATTATAACTGAAATTGTGGTTTATGTAACCTTGATGATAAGTCTCATGAGATAACTATGCAACTCCACACCACTGTTGGAAGCTGAAACAGGGTTGTTATTTGTTGCATCAGTGGTGTGACTATGTGGAACATTAGCATCAGTCACCGACAAGCCGTGACTATGTGGAATGTTTGTTTGATTGATATTGGCGGTGTGACTATGAGGTGCGTTCCCTCCCCATGGCAAGCTGTGACTATGTGGAGCATTCTGGGTCGTTCCAGCAACGGGGTGAGAGTGACTTCCTGCAGGCCGTGTTCCCTCGGGAATGAGTTGGTTTACGTTTTTGGCTGCATAATTTTGATTACCAGATGGCGAAGCTTCGACTTCGGATGTTGGAACAGTACCGGCTGCATGAGTGTGACCTCCATTGGGGCCAGTGTTGCCATTATGGCTGTGTGGCATGTTGGCTTGACTAGTCGCCGCGGTGTGATTGTGTGGAGCGTTCGAAGCGTTAGAGGTGTTAGCGTTGTGAGTGTGTGGAGCGTTTGCAGAACCAGAAGTCGCTGTGTGAGTATGAGGAATGTTTACTTTTTGGCCTAATGTGTTACTGGGGTGAGAGTGGTCAGAGATTAGAGGTGCATGTGGACCAGCACCAACAGATCCAGACCCATCACCCATAATGTAGTGATCTCTGGTGTCAGGGAGGTTGAAGGTTGTTGACCCATCACCAGCACCATAGTCTGTCCCAATGACTGCAAATAAAGCAGAATAAGTTGTTCTGCTGATTGCCTGGCCATTACAATGAAGCCAATTAGATGGGAGATCTGATACGTTACTTTTAACCCACCAGTGCATAATTCCAACAGGAACATCTCCCCAGTTAAACCCACCATTGGAAGTTAAGGTTCCTGTGAAAGTTCCTCCCTGGAATGTATAATCTTGATTGTTATCAATGATTGTTGAAGTAGATACTTTGAATGACATGATCAGGTCTTTACGATGGGAAGAAGAGCGATGTTTTTGGGTCTGACATAACCACTGGCCCCGCCGGTGAAAGAACCAGCACCGTGACTATGTGGAGCGTTAACAGTATTTAAGTTAGCTGGGTGAGTGTGAGGGACATTGTTATTCGACATAGACGAGCTATGATTATGGGGAACCTGATTATTGTTGGTGTTCGCAGCATGGCTGTGTGGGGCATTGACAGTGTTGCAATTAATTGTGGGGTGACTATGAGCTCCACCTCCAAAGGTGTTCGCATTTTGCGACGCGGGACCAGGGCCGTTTACAAATTTGTCTCTGGAGTTAGTGTTGTCAATTTCGATATCATCAGCTCCTGTAAATTCATGGTGGTGACTTCCTGCATTATTTGTGTTTGTGGTATGGCTGTGAGGAGCGTTTACATTACCAGCATTTCCTGGATGAGTATGAGGAGTGTTGTGACCACCAGTGTTGGCTGGATGAGCGTGTGGTGCATTAATGCTAGAGAAATTAGATCCAGGGTGCTCGTGAGCTGCATTACCGGCAGAAAGTGAATGATTATGTGGAGGAATTCCACCTGTCTTCGTCAACGAGTTGCCGCTCGATTCGTGTTTGAAGAACCGACCTCTCATGTCAGGCAACCCGAAGGTTGATGAACCATCACCAGAACCAAATGATGTTCCAAAAATGGCGAATAATCTAGAATAAGTTGTTCTGCTGACGTTGGAACCATCAAGTGCAAGCCAACCAGTTGGTGCTGTATCATCTGCGAACCAAGCTATAGAACCAGTAGGTGCTACGTTTAAACCATCAAATGCCGCGGCCGTTGCGACACCAACAAAGGTGGCATTTCTCCCAGATATGTCAAGATCGTCTTGAACGACTTCTGATCCTGTTACTTTATATGGCATTCTTATTCCTCCTTATAATTTGATAATAGCCATCATTGAGAAGGCAGTTGGCCTAACTATGGTCCCTGGACTATCTCCACCATCACCACCACCAAATGCGTGTGTATGTGAGACATCACTCGCTTCAGCAGTGGTCTTAGTTCCATGATTGTGTGGAGCATTTGATGACCCAACCGCGGTTGGGTGAGTGTGAGGAGCATTGGTATTACCAACGTTGGCTGGATGACTGTGAGGATTTTGTTTATTTGCAAATGCAACGGTGTGGGTGTGACCTCCTGCAGGCCTCATCATGCCGTTATCAGCCGGGGAGTTGGTGTTCCAGTGTCCAGAATAGTTATTGCCGGGGTTCGAACGGTTTTCTCTTCTGCGTATTGGGTGGGTGTGATTGTTATTGGTGGGGGTGTTACCGCCGTGTTTGTGAGGAGCGTTTGCACCACCAGTGTTGGCATTATGTTGGTGTGGCATGTTGGCTGCCGAAATCACGAACTGATGGTTGTGAGCCATCTGGTTGACGTTGGAGTTCACCGTGTGATTGTGTGGAGCATTGGCAGAGTTTGCTGTGTGACTATGATTTCCTATGTCACTATTTTGTGATGATCCAAAAGTTCTCCCTGGATCAAGACCACCAGAACTACCCCAACCCCGAATAAAACGGTCATCATTAATCGTAGGAACGTTGAAGGTTGTTGATCCATCACCAGAACCATATGTTGTTCCAATGAGTGCAAATAAAGCAGAATTTGTTGATCTGCTAATCGCACTACCATCACAATGCACCCAACCAGTTGGTGCTGAGGATGCTGGCCACCACAAAACTGTACCAGTTGGATAAGGTAATCCAGCCTGGATACCTCCAGTTAGATGGAAATCGGATGCACTTACCGGTCCACTGAAGGTACCATCTTTACCTGTTAGAAACTCTTCACTATCGGCAAGGAGCGATCCCCCCGCTTGATACTTGTCAGCCATAAGAAATCAACTCCTCCTCCTATTTATTCTCAAGTTCTTCAACTCTCTTTGTAAGAGTCTTCACTGATTCAATGAGGACTCCGATAAGTCCATCATAATTCACTCTCTTGACTTCGTTAACTTCATGGACAAGTTCTGGGAGAACTTTCTCAACATCCTGAGCAATGACACCTGCTGAGGGAAGACCATTCTCTTTCCACTCAAACTTAACACCATTCAGTTCACTCAGAATCTCCAGAGCGTCATCAATCGGATTGATGTTTTTCTTGATTCTCTCGTCAGAACTTGTGTCATAAGTTCCTGCCGTCAGTGTGTTTGTGGATGGGTTGTAAGTTAGGTCGGTGTCAGCCTTTGCTCTTTGACTAGATCCTGTGCCATCAGCGAATACAATAAGTCGGTCAGCATTAGTGGAACCAGAATCAATCTGAATGTTAGTGGAACTTGATGCAGTTGTTGCTGTGTCTGCGTTACCTGTAACATCACCAGTCACATTACCAGTCAAGTTACCAGCCACATTACCTGTAACATCACCAGTCAAAGCGGCAACAACTGTTCCAGTTGTAAGTGTCTGTGATGTGGGAGTGTAACGCAAAGATGTGTCACTCTTCAGTGCTTGTGCTCCTGTTCCACCATCAGTGAAGTTGATGAAACTGGAGGTTGTAACACCAGCAACAATGGTTGATGTGTTTGCAAGTGTTGCTGTGGTTGCAGTTCCTGTTACATCACCAGTCAAGTTACCAACAATGTTAGAAACTGAGAATGTGTTTGTATCTGGGGCATATGTCAACTGATCGGCGTCGCTGTCAATCTCAACTTGATCATATTCAGAGTCACTCCCACTAACAAAGAGGATTTGTCTGGTTGCTGTGCCACTTAGTGAGAAGAGTTTGACTTTGTTCGCTCCAGTTGAAACACCAGTAACATTACCAGTGACATTGCCAGTCACATCACCAGTCAAGTTACCTGTTACATTACCAGTCAAATTGGCAACAACACCACCTGCAGCAGTTATCTTTCCTGTAGATGGTTGAATCCTCGGATAGTTAGTAGTGGAGGCCAAAGCAACACGACCTTCAGTGGTGGCGGCATTTCCTGAAGCTCCCTGGAATAAGATGGCCCGGTTTCCGGTGGCATCCAATCCCTCGATGTTAACCTTGGTAGCGTTAGTGGCTGTGCCAGTCAGATCACCAGTAACATTACCAGTCACATTTCCTGTCAAACCACCACTGATGGTTCCAACTCCAGAGATGTTTAAAAGGTCACCCCGAACATTACCTGTTACATCAATACCATCTTCGAGAGTTTCTAATATTTTACTTCCGTCATAATAAAGTTCAACAGCGCCATCTTTTATAAATCTTGAGAGGTACTCCGTACTAGCACCACCAATCATATCAATTCCTGTTCCCAGGATAGTTCTAAGTTGTAGATTACCTGTTCCATTATCATCAATGAAACTGTTTGAAGTGTCATGATAAAGTCTCATGTCTCCAGTGGCACCTTCTGTTGCTCCACCAATTTGAAGTTGGACGTTATCGAGAATGTGAACCTTCTGAAGGAAAGTTGTAAATCCAACTGAACGCAATCCTTCTGTGAGTGTGGTAACACCAGCAACAGTCAGACCTTGGAAGTCTTGATAAGTTCCATCCAAGTCAACCTCAGATGCTGAGATGTTGGTGAGTGCTGAACCATCTCCAAGAAAATTGGTTGCACTACAGAAACCACTTATTTGTGTGTCACCAACAACGTGAAGTGAAACCTTTGGATCTGCGGTGCCAATTCCCACCTCGCCGAGTGAATTGATGCGCATTCTCTCAACTGGTGTTGATGTGTTGATACCAGTGGTTTCAAACAAAATCCGACCTGGCATGCTGTTGACACCAGCAATACCGTCCATTTCGACTTGAATTTGTGCTCCTCTTATGTAATTTGAACCATCATATCCGTTGAAAACTAATGATCCATAAGTGCTACTATCTCCAATTATTGTTGGAGTGGTAAAATCACCACTTGCTTTATTGAAAGCAAAATAAGCAGAACCAAGACTATCCGATTTTGCGTGGTTTAGAGAGATTGAAGGATTGGCATCTGTTTGAGAATTAACTTGAATGTTAGCAGTGTTGCCCGTGCCCAGGTGATTTGGTGCAGAGATCTGCCCTGAACTGGCCGCGGGTCCTGCGATCATGTCTCCTGCGGTTATGTCTCCTGTGAAAGTTGACACACCACTGACAACCAATGTGGCGACTGTTCCGATGCCAGAAACGTCCAGGTCAGCCAGTCTTTGGTCTGTGCCATCCAAGTTAACTTCACTTGGATTGATGTTTGTCAGTCCATTACCATCACCAAAGAATGTGGCAGCGGTGATTGAGCTGGCACAGGAGATTGCTCCAGTGAAGTCTGAAGTGGAACCGATGGAAAGACTGCTGGTAACTCCAAGGTGTTCCGTGACAGAACCAGTGATGGCAATGTCTGCTGCAATGGTACCAACACCAGCACTTGAGACGAACAAGTTACGTCTGACAGTTAGGTCATCAATGTGTGCTTCTGGACCACCAATGGAACTGGCGAATGAAACTGCTCCAGTGAAGTCAGATGTCGAACCAATGGACAGACTGCTGGTAACTCCAAGATGAGTTGTGACATTACCAGTAACACTCAGGTCACTTGCAATGGTGCTGAAACCTGTTGCATTAACATGTAAGTTGCGTCTAACAGTCAGGTCATCAATGTGTCCCTCTGGACCACCAATCGAACTGGCGAAAGCAACTGCTCCACCAAAGGATGCAGTCGAACCAACCGCAAGACTGCTGGTTGCGTTGATGTGAGCACTGATTGCTCCAGTAATCTTTGTCTCACTTGCTAATGTTGTGATGCCAGCAGCAGAGACAAGACAGTGACGATTGACCGTAAGGTCTCTCTGAATCGTTGCTGTCTCATCAACAATCAGGTCAGTACTGACTCCAACGTTTCCATGCACAAACAAAGTTGTCCCACCAATTCCTGCTGGGTCCTTGACTTCCAGTGGGAATGATGGAGACGCTTCGTTGATTCCAACTTTTTGTGTGTTTGTTTCGGCAGAAATAACTGTTCCACCAACACCAAGGTGAATTCCTCTTTCTGCTGTGGTGAAACCAACCAAACGAATTCCATCGCCTTCAATGGTTCCAGAGACTGTTAACTTACCACCAGGTTGAGTGGACGCAATTCCAACACTGTTAATCTCATCATTGGTAAAGATGAGAGTTTCTGCAACTTCAAGACCCTTTCTTACAATAAAAGACTTTTCTGCCATTTAATTAGCGGTTTCATTATCCACCGCAAAACTGTTATCTTTATTTAGACTCAGTCAGGAATTCTAAAGGTCATAAAGGAGTTGGTTGTGTTGTTTCCACCTCTTCTCGACTCCTGGAGAGCGAATGTTCCGTTGGAATAACCACTTCCACCGCCACCACCAGAACCATTCACACCACCATCTCCACCAGTGGCACCACCTCCTCCATTTCCACCATCATTGATTCCAAGACCACGGGTGTCGCTGATTGTGTAACCTGCTTTGAATCCTCTAAAGATTTTGATGCTGTCAACAATCTCTTGTCCGCTGTCATCAAAGAACCTAATTTTATCTGTGGAGTTGTTGGAACATGGAGAGATTCCAAGAT
>CEOG01037261.1_pt1 | contig 16194 bp, 12 predicted proteins | sample 530301 | NCBI WGS metagenome assembly CEOG01 (sample SAMEA2619903, study PRJEB7988) | marine metagenome | biome: marine biome (ENVO:00000447); feature: surface water layer (ENVO:00002042); material: "saline water (ENVO:00002010), including plankton (ENVO:xxxxxxxx)" | depth 5 m | reverse complement strand
GATCATCCGACGGCTCCTTCCAATTCCTGCCTGACCGGATAGCCATGTTTCTCCCGCCATTTTTCCATGAATGATGCGAGTTCGGCGTCAATTTTCTTTGGCAGCACGACCTTCAACCGGACAAGCTGATCCCCCGCATCCCCGGATTTACCGGCCGCGATCCCTTTACCTTTAAGGCGCAGCGTCTGACCCGTGTTCGCACCCGCAGGCACCGTCACATTGACGTTGCCATGAATGGTGGGCACCGCAATTTTCGCCCCCAATACCGCTTCATCCAGCGTCAGGGGCAACTCCATCAGTATATCCTTACCCTCCCGGCGGAAAAGGCGGTGCGACCCGACGGCGATCTGGACATAGGCATCTCCGGCGGGACCACCATTAAATCCTTCACCGCCCTTGCCTTTCAGACGGATACTCTGACCATCGCGAATACCGGCCGGCACAGAGACGTCAAGGGTTTCGCCATTTGGCATCGTAATGCGTTTTCTGGCGCCGCGCACCGCATCCATAAAGCCGACAGTCAGATGATACTGCACGTCCTGTCCCGGAATCGGCCCCGAAAACCCGCGCGCATTGCCGCCCTGCCCCGATCGGGCGCGTCTGAAAAGCTCGGAAAAGAGATCACTTTCGTCCCCGAAATCGTCAAATCCGCCCGTGGAATAATACTGGGTGTCCGGCCCTGAATCTGCATAAGAACGGTAATATTGCTGCTTTGGCGTCTCATGACCGGCGGCATCAATCTCGCCGCGATCAAACCGGGCACGCTGTTCCTTGTCGCCGACAATGGCATAGGCCGCAGAGACCGCCTTGAACCGCTCCTCCGCCTTTGCATCTCCCGGATTGAGATCCGGATGCAGCTCTTTCGCCAGCTTGCGGTACGCTGATTTGATTTCCTTGTCCGTGGCGGCTGGCTCCACCCCGAGCACTTTATATGGATTGTCTTTATCCATCATTCAATTCCACCTTTGCACCATCTGCAAGGCAGTGATTTTCATATTGTAAGCCATGACGGAATCATCCGCCATTTGGCCTTACAATACCGTTTTCTGCCTTTCATGGATATGGAAATAAACCTGCGGCACTGCAAGCCCTCATATTATATAGCGGCAACTGGCTTTTGTAGCATAAAGGGCAACAAATCAATACTTTAAATAGCCATCTAATATACAGATCAATTATTGTGCATCCATCATCTATTAGTCAATTTTTAACCAATTTCCCCTACAATATAAAATAATGCAGAGAGCTAAATGATATGATTTATAAGTAAAATAAAGTATTCATCAAGAATCTGAAATATTACCCCCGAACTCGAATATTCTAAGGATTAAGAAGAATGGAGCAACGTCCTTTACCGGTAGATGAAGAAATCAAGTTTTCGGCTGACGAAATCATCGTCTCCAAAACCGATCTGAAAGGCCGGATCACATACGTCAATGATGTTTTCTGCCGTGTTGCTGAAATGAACACGATAGAAACCCTTGGCAAGCCCCATAACATCATCCGGCACCCCGATATGCCACGCGCCATTTTTAAGCTTCTCTGGACAACCCTGCAAAAGGGCGAGGAAATCTTTGCCTATATCAAGAACATGTCCGCGACGGGAAAATACTACTGGGTGATCGCCCATGTGACCCCGTCCTATGACAGCAACAACAATATCATCGGCTATCATTCCAATCGCCGGTATCCCAACCACGAAGGAATTCAGAACGTACTGCCGCTTTACAACAGACTACTTCAGGAAGAGGCCCGCCATTCTGGTCCGAAAGACGGCCTGGATAAAAGCTTTGCCCTGCTCGACAGCATGATTTCCGAAAGCGGAAAATCTTATGAAGAATTCATCTGGGGATTGGTGGGTAAAAATGCTTAAAAACCTTTTCAAACAAAATACTGCCATTGGCGCACCAGAAACCGCTGCTGTTTCCGTAACCAGCATTCCGGCCGATATCAATGCAGTGCGTGAGGAACTTGCACAATACAAAGCCGCGTTCAGATCCCTTGCAGAGGTGACCGCTCGCCTCAAGACCGGTGATATGGAAGCCCGTATCGTTGACTGGGACCAGCATGGCCCGTTAAACGAAGCGCTGTCCGACTTCAATCGGGTGCTTGATCTTACCGATTCCTTTATTCGGGAGTCCACCGCCTCATTGAGTGCGGCGACATCCGGGCATTTTTACAGGAAATTTCTGACCACGGGTATGACCGGCAGATTTGCCGACGGCGCCCGCTTCATGAACAAAACCAGCGAGGAAATGCAACGCCGCGATGATGAGAAAGTCACGGCTCACCTATCCCTTGCCACTGCGTTCGAAGAAAATGTCGGTGAAGTCGTGAAATCGCTCAGTGATGCACTTGAGCAGGTGGCAGAAATTTCGGTTCAACTCAAAGGTTATGCAGCCAATAACCAGAGCCTGGCGGCTACAGTGGCCGCCGCTGCCGAACAGGCGACCGTCAATGTGCAGACCGTCAGCGTCGCCGCAGAGCAGCTTTCCGCCTCCGTTCAGGAGATCACCCGTCAAGTAACCACCTCTTCCAAAAAAACGATTGAAGCATCGGGTGAGGCAGAGACGACGTCGCACACGATCAAATCATTGAAGAAAGCCTCCGATACAATCGGGCAGGTCGTTGATTTGATCAAAGACATTGCCGGGAAAACAAATCTTCTCGCCCTCAACGCGACGATCGAAGCAGCACGGGCAGGAGAAGCCGGCAAGGGGTTTGCTGTTGTCGCTTCGGAAGTGAAATCCCTGGCCCTTCAGACAACCAATGCAACAGGTGAAATCGGATCACAGGTGGAATCCATCCAGCTCAGCACCGACACAACTGTGGATGCAGCGGCCCGTATCACACAGACGATCAACCAGCTTAACGAAATTTCCTCGGCCATCGCCTCCGCCACGGAACAACAATCCGCCGCCACGGTTGAAATTAGCCGGAATATCCAAGAAGCCTCACAAGGTACACGGGAAGTCGCGTCCAATATCAACAAGGTCAATGAGACATCCCTGCAAACTGTTAAATCCGCAGACAATCTGGATAACTCGGTTCGGAAGTTGAACGCCACCGTGCAAAAGCTTCGCGAGGAGGCAGATACCTTCGTCCAGACAATCAAGGTCGGCTAAACCAGCCTTCTTTACATGCGAAGCCGCCTGCCTCTGCCTCATGGCAGAAATACCGACAGGCGGCTTCTTGTTTTTCCGTCCGGATAACGATCGAAAATGGTATCACGGTTCGCTCGTCTTCAATGAAGCATAGGCTGCCAGCGCCCTCTCCCGGGACTGGCGTATATCGACAAGGGGTCGCGGATAATTGTCCCCCAGTGCCACATTCGCCTCTGCCAGCACATCCGCCGGAGCCTCCCAAGGTTTGAAGAGATACCGATTTGGGAGTTTTGCAAGCTCCGGCACATACTGGCGGGTATAGGTCCCGTCGGCGTCAAATTTCTCCCCCTGCGTCGTCGGGTTGAATATCCGGAAATAGGGGGCGGCATCCGCGCCACAGCCCGCCACCCACTGCCAGCTTGAACTATTATTGGCGAGGTTTGCATCCACCAGACAATCCTGAAACCAGCGGGCGCCATGACGCCAGTCAATCAACAGGTTTTTTGTCAGGAAAGAAGCGACGATCATCCGCACCCGGTTATGCATATACCCTGTTTGCCAGAGTTCCCGCATGCCCGCATCGACAATGGGATATCCCGTCATCCCTCTTTGCCAGAACGATAATTGGCCCGGATCATCTGTCCAGGGAAAGGCATCAAATTTTTTCTGCCAGTTTTCAGAGGGCAGGGTTGGAAAATGATAAAGCAGATGATGGGAAAACTCACGCCAACCAAGTTCATTGCAAAAATGGTCGATATGGGCGCTTTCGCCTTGCATCCTGACGGCATGCCAGACCTGATGCGGTGAAATTTCGCCAAAGTGCAGATATGGTGACAGACGGGAGACGTTTTCTTGTGCCGGAAAATCCCGCCCTTTCTGGTAACCTTCAAGGCCCGTTTGCAGAAATTCAACCAGCCGTTTCTGTGCTCCCTCCTCGCCCACCTTCCAGTGCGGTTCAAGCTTGCGATCCCATCTTGTCCGGGGCAGAAGATGCAGATCATCAAGCGAAAGAGAGCTTTCGTCCCGGACGAGGGAGAGTTGCCGCATTTTTCCGGTTGGCTTGCGGGGGGGGACTGCGCCGAGACACCCCTTGCGATAGAAAGGCGTGAAGACCCGGTAAGGCGTCTTGTCCGCCTTCAAAACATCCCATGGTTCCCATAAAAGCGACCCGTTAAAACTTTTCGCCGCAATGCCGTGCGCCTTCAGATTTTCTTTTATCTGTCTGTCCTGCCCGACACGCCACGGATCATAACAGCGATTCCAGCATACCATTTGGACATCGTGCCGCTTGATGATCTCCGTAAGGATATCATCCGGCTTCCCCCGATAGAGATTGAGGCGGTTTTCCAGCGCTTTATTGAGCGATATGAGGGAATGATGCAGCCACCATCCCGACGCGCCCCCCATCCGCAATTCCTCCGGCTCGCTCTCGTCCAGGATATAGATCGGCAGAATGCGACCGGAATTCGCAGCCTCTTTCAGGCCCGGATTATCAGCAAGACGAAGATCCCGCCTGAACCAGAAGATGGATATCGTTTCACCGGACATTCGTTACCCCCTCGCCCAAGCCCGATTCTCCTTTTAACAGCCCTCCGGACGTTTGAATCCCGCCCGGCAAACGATGCGCGCCCGCCCCCTAAAGAACCCTGTCAATGCAATGGCATGAAAACTGGTGCTCGCGCCTGCAAAATCAATAATTTTTTTGTCATTCCGGGGACTTACCCTTGTTCTGCCAAAATTTTGCCCCAATTCAGTCGCTAATTACCCACGGGCGTCGCGTACCAAATTTCGCCACATTCGATACCTAGTTCATCCATATTATTTATAGACACTGATTCCATTGTTCCTGAAAGGAATTGATGCGAAATCTGGTGAATATGGCGGTCACAGTGGCGCGTGGGTAAGCCTTGTTATAGCAGTCAGTACAGAAAACGAAGGCAGATGGAAAAGAATATCTATTCGGTTACGACAGCAACCCTTATCGCATTTTTCGGGTTGTTTGTATTGATGCCCGGCATGGCGGGAGCGCAGACCACTCCCGTTGGCTCAGAGGCCGCAAAGGCGGTTACGGAGCCTGCAAAGCCCGCCGCGGCGGAAACAACAGAACCTGTTGTTGCGCAAGCGGCAGAGCCTGCGGCAACGCAGCCTGTCAACGCGGAAACCCTGTTCGGCAGGGTGGTTGAAAAGGCGCGCGCGCTCGCCGCCGGTCCCTATGCCGCGCCGGAACAGGTTACCGATGAGGGGCTGAACAATCTGACCTATGAGGATTTCCAGAAGATCCGCTTTCGTAAAGAGGCCGCCATTTGGCGGGACCAGTCTCTCTTCGAGGTACAGCTCTTTCATCCCGGCTTCCTGTTCAAGGCCCCGGTCAGCATCAACCTGCTTGAAGATGGCAAGGTTGCCCCGCTGCCCTTTGACAAATCTCTCTTTCGCTATGATGGCGAGGGCGTAGAAGAAAAAGTGCCCGCCGATCTCGGCTATGCTGGCTTCCGAATCCATTTTCCGCTCAATAACCCGGAGTATAAGGACGAGCTGGCTGTTTTCCTCGGCGCATCCTATTTCCGCCTTCTGGCGCGGGACCAGTTTTACGGGCTCTCCGCGCGCGGCCTAGCCGTGGACACGGCCCTCCCTTCAGGGGAAGAGTTCCCCTCCTTTCGGGAATTCTGGCTCGTCAAACCTGCGGCCGACGCCACCAGCATAACGCTTTTCGCCCTTCTGGACAGCCCGTCCATTACCGGCGCCTACCGCTTTGTCATCACGCCCGGCACCCGCACGGCGGTGGATGTGGATACGGTACTATATCAGCGCGATGGCGGCCATCAGATCGGCATTGCGCCATTGACCAGCATGTTTCTTTACGGAGAAAACAGCACCCGCCATTTTGATGATTTCCGCCCGGAAGTCCATGATTCGGATGGCCTTCTGATGCATACCGGCAGTGATGAATGGATATGGCGCCCCTTGACCAACCCCCGGCATTTGCGGGTCAGTTCCTTCATGGATATCAATCCCCGGGGCTTTGGACTGATCCAGCGTGATCGGGATTATAACAACTATATGGACTTTGAAACCCATTACCATCAACGGCCGAGCCTGTGGATAGAGCCGCGCGGCGAAGGCTGGGGCAAGGGCAGTGTCCGGCTGGTGGAAATTCCTTCCGCTGAAGAAATCAATGACAATATTGTCGCCTTCTGGGTATTCGATGCGCCTTTCAGCACGAATAAGCCCGTATCTCTTTCCTATCGAATGACCAGCCTCAGCCATGTGGATCAGGCAAACCATCTGGCGCGTGTCCTTCTCACAAGAACGGGGTGGGGCGGTATTCCGGGCGACACAACAGCACAGCCGAGGAGCGTCCGGCGTTTCATGATCGATTTCAAGGGCGGCGACCTCTCCACCCTGCATCCGGAACAGCCCGTCAAACCCGATATTCAGACGACGAAAGGCAAAATCGACGATGTTGTGCTGCACAAGCTGCCCGGCACCGATACCTGGCGTTTGTCCTTCCGCCTGCAAGATACCGCGACAAACCCCGCCGATATGCGCGCTTTCCTGACATTACGGGGCCAGCGCCTGACCGAAACCTGGAGCTATCTCTATGAGCCTATTGATGCCAAATAAATTGAAGATGCGTCGCGCCGCTTCAACAGCGGACGGGCAGGACAAGCGGCTTTCCATTCCTTTCGGTTGGGAAAGACGGATCATTTTTTTTACGCTTGTGGTGCTGACTGCGGGTTTTTCCTGCCGCATGATGTTTGACATTCTGGTGGCGAACGGCATGACCGCCGTTGAGTTAATGATCCTGACCCTGTTCACCATTACCTTTTCATGGCTGGTGATCTCCTTCTGGTCGGCGGCGGCGGGCTTCCTCTGTCATGTGCTGAATCTTGATCCGCTATCGCTGCATCGCCGAATCCGGGCGAAAGACATCGCGAAGGCTCCCCTCACCTCGCGAACAGCGGTTATCATGCCCGTATATAACGAAGATCCGGAACGCGTTCTGGCCGGGCTGGAAGCGACCTACAGCTCCATCATGGAAACCGGGGAAGGCGAGGCGTTTCATTTCTTCCTCCTCAGCGATACCCGCAATGAAGACATTGCCCGTGAAGAAGTTGCCGGATTGCAGCGGATGACGGAACGCCTTGGCGCCGAGGGACGTATTTTCTATCGACGCCGGGACGACAACAGCGGCAAAAAAGCCGGAAATGTGGCTGATTTCTGCCGCCGCTGGGGCCGCGTCTATGATCATATGCTGGTTCTCGATGCGGATAGCCTGATGAGCGGCGAAACCGTCGTGACGCTGGCCCGCGCCATGGAAACAAATCCGGAGGCCGGGATCATCCAAACGGTCCCCATGCCCGTCCGGCAGAAGACATTTTTCGGCCGCTATGTGCAATTCGCCTCCCGCCTTTACAGCCCCATGCTGGCGAGCGGGCTCAGCTTCTGGCAGATGGGCGAATGCAACTACTGGGGTCACAACGCGATTATCCGCTCGCAGGCCTTTATCAACCATTGCGGCCTGCCCACATTGCCCGGAAAGGCGCCGCTTGGCGGGGATATTCTTTCCCATGATTTTGTCGAAGCGGCCTTCATCCGCCGGGGCAACTGGCGCGTTTATCTGATGCCGGATCTGCAAGGTTCCTATGAAGAGTTGCCAGGAAATCTGCTGGAGTATGCCAAGCGCGATAAACGCTGGGCGCAGGGGAACCTGCAACATCTGAAGCTTCTGGGCGTGCGTGGCCTGCATGGCATCAGTCGGCTGCATTTTCTGCTTGGCGCTCTGGCGTATGTTTCCTCTCTGCTATGGCTGCTGCTGCTGGTACTGACCACCATCGACGGGGTAATGCGCGCCGTCATTCCGCATCAATTCTTCGGCAACGGCCCACAGCTTTTCCCCACCTGGCAGGTCGTGGAATACAACAAGATCGTTTCCCTTTTCACCCTGACCGTTATCATGCTGCTGGGGCCCAAGGTTGCCGGCCTGATCCTGACGCTGTTCAATGGTGAAGAGCGGCGTGGTTTCGGCGGTGGCCTTCGCCTGACATGCAGCGCCATTATCGAGACCATATTCTCCATCTTCCTGGCGCCGGTGATGATGTGCCTGCACGCCTATTTCGTGCTGACCACGCTGGCGGGCCATGTTGTCAGCTGGGATGCCCAGAACAGGGACAGCCTATATCTTCCCTATAAGGATGCAGCGGCCAGCCTCTGGGTTCCTACCCTGGCCGGCATTATCTGGTCTTTGATCGCCTGGTTCTGGGTGCCGAGCCTCTTCTACTGGCTGCTGCCGGTAACGCTGGGCATGGCGGCCGCTATTCCGCTGGCTGTCTGGTCATCGCGGACCGGTCTTGGCAATGGCCTGCGCAGGCTTGGCCTTCTGGTCACGCCGGAGGAATCTTCCCCTCCTCCCGTGCTGAACAGGCTGGAGCAGTGTCTCGCAGTCCCCGTAACCGGCGCGTTCTCCGTTTCTTCTCCTGCCCCGGCTCTCATCTCGGCTCCGCCGGAGTTGCAAAGCGATATGCGGCCGCAGATGATTGCCTATTACAGCCGGGATTTTGTCAACTGGATGGGGGGGCTGTTTACCGGGCGGCGGGGCAAACAGGCAGGGTGAGACCAAAGGCCCAATAAAGGGCCTGCCCTCGTTTATATCCGCTCCGCCCGCTCCATCAGAATGTTCACCGCGTGGCATTGTTCCGGATATTGCCCCACAGTAAATAACGCCGGAGGCGAGCAAGAAAAAACGTCCCTTTTTTAAGTCGCCTCTGGTTCATTCTTTTTATACTGCTTTTCCGCCTTGTCCCGCAGATGGCCGACTATCCCTTCCGGGAAATAATAAACGCTGATCACGAACAGGACGCCAAGCCAGAAAACCCACCGATCAGGGTGAATCACGATGGACAAAACCGGAATGTCCTGGACCATGGTCGCGAAAAATGCAATCGCGCTTTGCAGATAGGTTTCCGCCAGAACAAAAATTCCAGCGCCGATCACTGCCCCATACAGGGTGCCCATCCCGCCAATCACGACAATCAGGAGAACATCCAGCATCACCTGTAGATCAAGTGTGACCTCCGGCCCGACAAATCGCAGCCAGAGCGCATTCAAGGCCCCGGCGGTGCAGGCGAGAACGGCGGCAATACAGCTCACAAGAACCCGATGGCGGAGCACATTGAAACCGAGCGCTTCCGCCCGCAGTTCATTCTCCCGGATAGCCTGCAATACGCGCCCGAACGGCGAATTGACCAGCCGCAGCATCAATAAAAACAGCAACCCGCAGATGATCAGTATCAAATAATAGCTCAGCGTCGTTCCGTTAATGGGAACCCCCAGGACATCGCGCGGAATAATCACGAAGGCCGGTTTGAGGATATAGGGTATCTGAAAGATCAGTCCGTCATGACCGCCGGTAACGGTGTAGAACTGATTGACCAGAACGGCGAAGGCATTGGCGACCGCCAGGGTAATCATTGCAAAGAAGATGGTTTTGGTCCGCATACTGAACAGGCCGACCCCCACCGCAATGGCAAAGGACAGCAATGCCCCACCCAGAAAGCCGACAAAAATGGCATCCCAGCCAACCCCGAGCGTTTTCAGCATGATCCCGACGCCATAGGCGCCAATGCCGTAATACATGGTATGCGCAAAGGAAATCATACCGGTATAGCCGAGCAGCAAGTCGAAGGATCCCACCAGAACGACAAAAATCGCAATTTTTGCAAACATGCTCATGATCGTCAGTCCGCCAACAGTGACCGGCGCCAGAAGCATCGCCACCAGCAACAGCACAAGCACGGCGGAGACGAGACGGCTTCGGGGGAGATCACGGGAAAGAAGAGAATGGATCATGGCGATAATGATTACCTTTTCGTCAGGGGAAACAGACCGCGCGGCCGCCAGGTAATTACGGCCACCAGAAGTATGATAGTGGAAGTCATTGCCATTTCAGGAATAAGGAAAGCGACATAGTTTGCCACAACAGAAACCAAGATAGCGCTGATAAAGCACCCTGTTATCGACCCAAGCCCGCCCATGATGATGACGATAAAAGCCAGTATCATCAATTCACTGCCAATATCTGCCGTCAGGGTCCCACGGTAAAATACCCACATGACACCGCCAAATCCGGCGAGGCCGGAACCCACGACAAACAGACCAATAAAAAGGCGACGAATTCTATAGCCGAGGGCCTGGATCATTTCCGCATCTTCCACCCCCGCCCGGATCAACAACCCGATCCGGGTATGCGCCAGTGACAGATACATGGCCAGAAACAGCAGTGATCCAAACACAACGACAATCAGGCGGTATTTTTCGACAACGGCATCCCCCATCACGAACGCGCCCTGCAGCGATGTCGGCAGCCGGATCAGCTGCTCCTGCGATCCCCAGATCATCATCACGACCTGTTCGATCACGATCATTCCGCCCATGGTGATCAGGATCTGTTTCAGATGATCTCCATATACACGCCGGACAATCACATGCTCAAACGCCCAACCGAGAAGCCCGGCACCGAGCGCTGCCACAACGGCGACGGCCACAAGCGCCAAAACATTCAGAACAACGTCATCAGCGAGCGTCATGCCGGTCATCAATATCAGCATGCTATAGGCGATATAGGCGCCAACGGTAACAAAAGCCCCGTGCCCGAAGTTCAGAACATCCATCAGGCCAAAGACCAGCGTCAGACCTGATGCGACAATAAAAACCATCATTCCCATGGCCAGCCCGGCCAGAGTCAGGGTCAGCCAGATACTGGGGGACCCGATCAACATCAACGCCCCCGCCGATACCCCGAGAACAATCAGAACCGGCCGCCAGTCACGACTGGCAATTAAAGACCCGGAACGGGCTGCCGCCAAACTTCCTGCAGAATTATGCTTACTCATTGAGCGCAAGCCCCAGATATTGTTGCTGAAGATTTTTATTAAGAGACAGGGTTTCCATATCTCCCTGATGTACGACACGCCCGTCATCAATCACGACGACCGTATCACCAAGAGCCTCCGCAAAAGCGAAATTCTGCTCGACCAGAAGAACCGTTGTCTGCAAGCGCTTCAATTCCAGAAACGCCTCAATCATGTCCTCGATAATTGCCGGGGCGATGCCCTTTGTCGGCTCATCCACAAGCAGCAGATCGCAGGGTTCTATAATAGCCCTGGCGATTGACAACATCTGCTTCTGTCCGCCCGAAAGATTTCCGGCCGCCAGATTCCAGAATTTCTTAAGCGGCGGAAACAAATCGAAAATCCATTCCAGACGCTCCGTATTGAAGCTTCCCCGCCTTGCCGCCAGGATCATATTTTCGCGAACGGTCAAATCCCCGAATATCCCCATATTCTCTGGCACATATGCAACGCCCGCGCGGGCGATATCGGCCGTGGACCAGCTCTTGATATCCGTGCCGCGCAGCAGAACATCGCCTTCTCTCGCCTTCCACAACCCCATAATCGTCCGCAACGTTGTGGTTTTACCTGCGCCATTGCGTCCGACAAGGACGGTAAACGCATTTTCCGGCACCTCGAAGGTGACACCTTGAAGGATATGATACTGCTCGATGTCGGTATGGACATTCTCCAGCCGCAAAATCGGTTCGCTCATCACTGCTCTCCCTTCCTGCCGGACCGTGCCCGGCCGAGATAGGCTTCCCTGACGATATCGGAAGCCATCACCTCCACCGGATCGCCATCGGCAACGACCGCGCCGTTGTTGAGAACGACGATCCGATCCGCCAGTGACCGGATGACATCCAGCTTGTGCTCAACCAGCAGGATGGTTTTGTCTTTTTCTTTCTTTATGCGCTGGATCAGCTCAAGAACGATCGGGACCTCATCAACGCTCATTCCCGCCGTCGGCTCATCGAACATATAGACCATCGGTTCCAGCGCCATTAACAGGGCGACTTCCAGTTTCCGTTGATCGCCATGGCTGAGCGTTGAGGCGCGGCTGTTGGCATATTGAGAAAGACCGGCCAATTCCAGATAGTGATCCGCCTTTTCAATCAGCCCGGTATGTTTGCTCCAGAGCGAAAGGTATCGGCCTTTTATCTGCGCGCGGGACTGAACGGCCAGCCGTATGTTCTCCCGCACGCTCAGCTTGGGGAACAGATTGGTCAACTGAAAGGCACGCCCGATGCCGAGCCTGGTTCTTTGCGCAACCGAATAACCGACAATATCCTCATTATTCAGCAGCACCTGTCCCGATGTCGCCTTAAGCTGTCCGGATATGAGATTGAAGTAAGTCGTTTTTCCCGCGCCGTTCGGCCCGACAATCGCCGTCAATGTCCCCTTGTCAAAATGGCATGACACGTCACTCACCGCCACATGCCCCCCAAAACTAATCGAAAGGTCGATGGTCTGAATAACAGAAGGGGCGGTCTCGGGATCGACTGCGAGGTCCATATATTTATTCCTTGGCTGTGCATTCCTGTGCGGGAATATCTCCGCCACAGGGACAAGAGCGGCATCAAAGCTGAGGAAGCTTCTGCGCTTCCCCAGCGTCGTCAGGATTACTTCTTGTTGCGGATCGGAATATCGAACTCTTCGGGTTCGATCTTGCGGACGAGTTTCGGGACGGCCCATGCAACCCCGTTTTCATTCGCCAGCTTCACGTGATACATCGGCATCATAGCCTGGTGGTCTTCCGGGCGAAACCGCTGCGGCCCCCGAGCTGTCGGGAATTCCATCCCTTCCATGGCGGAAATCAGATCTTCCGTTTCAAAAGATTTGGCCGTTTTCAACGCTGTTACCACCGCAGAGGCAGCAGAAAATCCCTCAACCGTGAAGAAGTCAGGCGGCGAGCCAAACTGTTCCTGATGCTGGGTGACAAGCCAGTCATTAATCTCGTTCTTCGGCAGATCATAATAATAGAAGGTGGCACCTTCCATCCCCGGCGCGACCTTGAATGTTTCAAGGGTCGGCAAGGTCGTAACGATACTTGTCGGCTCCAGGTTATACCGTTCCGGTCCCCAGTTCATAATTTTGCCCATGTAGTTTGGCAGAAACCCGAAATAGGCGAACAAAATCTTGCGCCCCTTCACGCCCTCCATTTTCTCGGCAATTCTTTCCAGGGCCGGGGTCAGATCCGCGGCGTTGACTTCAACAAATTCTTCGGCAACGACTTTCGCGCCATATTTCTTGACTGCGCCCTTCAGGGCCTCCGCGCCATCCCGCACGAAAGCATAATCCTCGCCGATAATCCCGATCGAGGTGTTTTCATCGAGACGCATGGCAACTGCCTGTGCCTGCATATCAAAGGAGTTATTGCGAGAAGATTTGAAGATATACCGGTTCCAATCCTCCCCCGTGATTGAATCGGCGACAGCCGGCGCCACAAGCAGGATCTTCTCATAATCCTGCGCGACCGGCAGCATGGCCTTCGTTATGCCCGATGACGTCGAGCCGACGGCGATGACCGCACCATCCTCATAAGATTCCGCCAGCAGAGCGCGGGCGCGATCCGGTTTGATATTGGTGTCTTTGCGGATAACTTCAATTTCCCGCCCCAAAACCTTGCCTGTTCCTTCTGTGGCCCACTGGATGCCCAGATCAAACCCGCGATAAACCTGATTGGCGTAGGATTCCAGAACCGCGCTGCCGGTGACATCCTGAATAACCGCGATTTTAATCGGATCGTCGGCATGGGCGGGCAGCGCCACTCCGATTGACATGAGAACTGCTGCAAGAAAACGTTTCATCCATACCTCCTGATTTTTCTGAGAATGTGCCTCTTGTTTATTGACCAGTACGCCAATTTAATGATAAACATGACATCAGTTTTTGTTTTTTTCAACAGCTAAATCCGTGATCGGCAATAATTCCTGAAACAGGGGCATGACCAGGCTTCTCTCAGGAGCCGCCGCAAGGAACAAGGGAGAAATCTGTCGTCGCAAGGCATAAAACAAGCCTTGGCCGAAGAATCATAATTCCGACTATCAGGTTACAAATGCAAACTTCAGCAACTGGAAAGCAGCATCATGATCAGTGAAAGTGAATATATCAGCAAAGATGCCATTGGCCTTGGCGAGCTTGTCAAGAACCGGGATGTAACGCCGGATGAATTACTCGACATCGCGCTGCGCCGACTGGAGCGAATCAATCCGCAAATCAATGCTGTCATTACATTGTTTGAAGATCTCGGGCGCCAACAGATTGCCGACGGGGTGGGCAGCGGGCCCTTTGCCGGCGTCCCCTTCCTGCTGAAAGACCTCCGCGCCTCCTACAAGGGGACCAAGAACACGGCGGGCAACGCCTTTATGGCAACCGTTCCCGATTTCGACAGTGAAGTCACTCTCCGCTACAAGGAGGCCGGGCTTGTCATGTTCGCTAAAACAAACGTGCCGGAAATGGGGCTTGCCGCGGACACCTACAACACATTATTCGGCGCCACATTGAACCCGTGGTCGCTGGATCATACGGCTGGCGGGTCAAGCGGAGGCTCCGCCGCCGCCGTCGCCGCCCGGATCGTCCCCGCCGCCCATGGCAGTGACGGTATGGGATCAATCCGCATTCCATCATCCTGTTGCGGGGTCGTTGGCATGAAACCATCAAAGGGGCGCGTCACATATGGCCCGGATGTCGGGGACGAACTGATCGGAATGAGCACGCAACACGTCCTGACCCGATCAATGCGGGACAGCGCCGCCCTGATGGATGCGACAGCCATGCCCGATTATGGCGATCCCTATTGGGCGCCGCCCGCGCCGGAAAGCTATCTGCGACTGCTCGATCGGGATCCGAAGCCGCTCCGGATTGCCCTTTGCACCCGACCGCCAATCGCAACGGATGTCCATCCAGACTGCATTGCCGCCGCGACTGAAACGGCAAAGCTGCTGGAATCCCTCGGACATATCGTGGAGGAGGCGGACCACGGCGTCAGATGGGAAGAAGACGGCCTTGCCCACGCATCAACGGTTATCCTCGGTGTCGGCATGTATGCCAGCGTCAAATCCAAGGCTGCTCTCAAGGGGCTGGCGGAGGTCAATGAAGCCGATTTTCTCCCGGCGATCTGGTCCTTCCTTGAAGCCGGTCGGGCGGCAAGCAGCGCCGATTTCTATCTTGCCTGCCGCAAGGCGCACGAGACGGGACGACGCCTTGCCGCTTTTCATAAGAAATACGACGTTATCCTTTCCCCGACCCTCTCCCAGCCGCCATTGCCGCGCGCTTCATTCGATTATACGACAAGCGAGGGCTATACAGAGCATGTCTGGGATTTCTCCGCCTATACGCCGTTATATAATGTCACCGGGCAGCCCGCGCTGACCCTGCCCCTTTACTGGACGCGCGACGGCCTGCCGGTTGGCGTTCAGTTCGCCGCGCGCTTTGGCGGGGAAGATATTCTCTATCAGCTTGGCGGTCAGATTGAACGCGCGGCGCCCTGGGCAAACCGCATCCCGGATCTCGCATTAGTTCCGGATAAATAAAGAGATGCGAAAGGCCCGCCAGGGTAACGGCGGGCCTGTTGTCCTTAGTTGATGCGGGAATTTTCAATGCGCATCATTGCTTCAGGATCCAGGAAGCATTCAACCGTCGCGTCTGTTTCCAGTTTCATTGCTTCATTGATGGAAAGCTGGAAGCTCCGGTTCAGGACCTTCTTGACATTCTGCCGGGCGGTTTTGGGCAATTCGGCCACCTTCCGCGCTGTATTGAGAGCCTGTTCGTATAATATCTTGTCCGCGACGACACGGCAGACGATACCCATTTTCAGCGCCTCATCCGCAGTAATATGCTCCCCGAACAGGATCAGCTCTTTCGCGCGCTGCAAACCGACCTGATTTGGCAGAAGCGAGCTGACGCCGCCGGTCACGAACAGCCCCAGATTAATTTCCGGGAAGAAGCACCGGCAGCTTTCGGACATGATCGCCAGATCGCAATTCATCACCCATTCGAGGCCACCGCCGACCGCCCAGCCGTGAATCGCCCCCACAACTATTTTATCGCCGTTCATGATCAGATCGGTGACAAGCTGGATATCTTCAATAAACCGGCGCGTTTCCGCTTCGCCCGTTGATTGCTGATTGAATTCCTTCAAATCATCCCCGGCACAGAAAGCGCGCCCCTCCCCGCACAGCAGGATCACCTCGACATCCGGG
>CEOG01108581.1_pt1 | contig 16215 bp, 15 predicted proteins | sample 530301 | NCBI WGS metagenome assembly CEOG01 (sample SAMEA2619903, study PRJEB7988) | marine metagenome | biome: marine biome (ENVO:00000447); feature: surface water layer (ENVO:00002042); material: "saline water (ENVO:00002010), including plankton (ENVO:xxxxxxxx)" | depth 5 m | reverse complement strand
TGAATTCGCTTCGCCGCATTGACAATATCAAGAAAGTGGAAACCTACGGAGCCGAAATAGAGGGTACAGCCTGGGTGACGGATAATCTTCAAACTCGTCTAGGAATCGGTTTATTACACACCGAAATCAAAGATGCTGGTGACGACTATACAGGGCTTGATGGTAATGAACTTAACTCAGCCCCCGATAAAACGGTCAATTTTGCCGCTACCTATTATGTGTCTGATGATTTTGATCTCGGCGGTAATATTCAATACACCAGTGGTTACTTCAGTGATGTGGAAAATACGAAAGAGCGTGAAGTCAGTGGCTTTTCTTTAATAAACTTACGTGCCAATTATCGTATTGCTGATCTGGAGTTGTCGGCATTTGTTAACAACCTGACCGATAAACGCGCTCGCCGTTCTCGTGAACCTGTTGGTGCTAGAGTCCCGGTAGCGTATGCAGACTTTGTTGAGGCGCGTAATGTCGGTATCTCTGCCACGTATTCATTCTTTTAAGCCTTAGTCACGGGTAAAACCAAGCAGCCGTTATTGACGGCTGCTTTTATTTTTAGAGATCCCAAAGTATGACCATTTATCCTTATCTTGCGCTAATGCTGTCGTTCGGCGGAAGTGTGTGTGTTTATTTAGCCTCGCGGCATCAATTTTGGTTGAGCAAGGTCTGGCCTGCATCCTATTTAAGGCGAATTGGGCTTTTATTAATGAGTATAAGCCTGATATTAGTCATCACCACCATGCAGCTCGTAGCAGGTGTGTTCATGATGCTGATATGGGTAATGCTTCTCTTGGTCTTATTCCCCTATATAGGTGCCTGGAAATCACTGAGGAGAGCACGCTAATGACAAGCACGCCATTTCGAGCAGACTGGATCAGTAAATCCCTAGCCGGCATCGTCTTAGGCTTTTTTGCTGCGATGTCGATATGCGGTTTGTTTTTTCTTTTGCCACTACAGATAGGTCGAAGTGGTGAAGCTCAATTAATCATGTGGTTACTTGGCCCTATCTGGCTCACCATTCTCAGCACCTGTTTTTTGTTTCGCTCTGGTGCTCGTGCCTGGTTTTGGCTGGGACTAACTAATGTTGTGCTGTATGCACTGTATTTTCTATTTAAATCCTTCTGAGATGACTCCCACATGAAAGTAAAAGCAGACATTATTCGTACCTATAAATCGCTGCACACCTGGGTGGGTATTATCAGCGGCATGGCCTTGTTCATCGCTTTTTATGCTGGTGCATTAACCATCTTTAAAGAACCCATTACCCATTGGGCTACACCGCCTATTCAGCAATCAGAGCGTATTGATCTAGAAAAAATACCCTCTGTGCTTGATCAGCTGGTTGAGTCAGAGCCATCCGCCGCACGAAATATACAAGTGAATTTAGACCCCGAAACACATCACACTCATCAGATCATGTGGACAGTTGAAGGTGACAAAGGCGGCGATCATGATGTGTCCTCACTGCGTTACTTCAGCGCCCATTTAGATAAACAGCAAACACTCGTCACAGAAGAAGTCAGCCCAGCCCCTGTTGCTCAATTTATTGATACCCTGCACCGGGTGGTTGGTCTGCCGGTTGATAGTGATCCTAATCGCTGGATTATGGGTGTTTTTGCCATTTTGTATGTCTTGGCACTGGTATCAGGCTTGATTATTCTGCTACCTATTCTGGTCAAAGAGCTGTTTGCGTTCCGTCTGGGAAGAAAACCAAAACGGGTCTGGCTCGATGCCCATAATGTGGTCGGTGTGACCAGTTTGCCCTTTCACTTGATTATGGCGATCACCGCTTTTGGTTTTGCCTACCATGATCTTATCTATGACGCTCAGGATAAACTCATTCATGAAGGCCAGTTACGTCAGGCGTTATTTTCAAGTGCCCCGAAGCCGAATCCTGAACAAAGTACTGATCCTGCAATGATGTTGTCACCAGAACGATTGCTGGCCACCGCCAGAGAAGTGGCGCCGTCGTTCGAACCTTATCAGCTGCAATATTCAGGTATAACCACACCACGAGCTAGTGTCATGATCTGGGGGCATGAAGCACATGCCATTGCTCCCCGGGCTCCGGGAGGCTTCATTGCGATCAATCCATATTCGGGAGAAGTGCAATCGACCGATTATTTACCAGGCCAGCAGCTGGGAGAAATGGTAGCAGTCAGTAGTTTTTTTGCTTTGCATTTTGCTACCTTTGGCGGCTCACCTATACGTTGGGCATATTTCATTCTGGGTCTAGCCGGAGCATGGCTGTTTTATACTGGTAATTTACTCTGGGTGGAAAACCGCCGTCGCCGAAGTAAGCCCGATGGAACATTATTCACTCAACGAAAAGATGTAAAAGTGATGGCCTCACTCACGGTTGGCATTTGCCTGGGCAGTGTCTGTGGCATTTCTTTGATGCTTGCCAGCAGTAAATGGTTAGCATTAGAGTCCCAGGCCACCTACGCTCATTTCCAATGGGTGTATTACTTTATGTTTTTTGCCGCAATCGCATGGAGCTTCATACGTGGTGCTGCCCGGAGTTTGGTTGAGTTGCTGTACTTAGCTTCTATGCTTACTGCTGCGATGCCACTTACCAGCTTACTGAGCATCCTCATTCCATCAACAGGGCTGTGGATGCATACTGAACTGGACACTTTGATGGTGGATAGTGTGGCACTCATGCTAGCTGTGAGTTTTATCATGCTTGCCAAAGCAACATCTCAACGCGTGTATCATAGTCAAGTCACCGACAGCGTCTGGTCATACCGTCCAGCCATTCGCTCTGTATAAAACGGGCATTTTGTCGACGTTTTCTGATCGTGTTTTCACTATTGGCATCCACTGTTTTTGTACAGTACAGTGAAGGCTTATCAAAAATAAATAGAAACACACAGAGAGAAACACTATGAGCAGACTCTATAACGAAAAACATCGGGCTCTTCAGGACTTATTCAATAGCCGGGAGATGGCCGATCGGGTCGAGGAAGTGGCGCTAGTCACAGAAATGGATGAGATGGCCAAAGACTTTATCGAAAGCCGTGATATGTTTTTTCTGACAACGGTGGATGAGCGTGGTCGGCCAACGGTGTCTTATAAAGGCGGTGAAGCCGGCAGTTTTATCAAAGTGTTGGATGAGAAAACCATTGCGTTTCCCAGCTATGACGGCAATGGTATGTACTACTCCATGGGCAATATTCAGGGCAATCCAGAAGTCGGTTTATTGTTTATTAATTTTGAGACACCGCATCGCATTCGTGTGCAGGGTACAGCAACGGCATCGAGTGACGATCCATTGATAAAAGAGTGGAAAGAAGCCGAAATGGTGGTACGCGTGACTGTTTCTGAACTATGGCAAAACTGCCCGCGCTATGTTCACCGCTATCAGAAAGTGAAAGAGTCACGTTATATTCCTAAAGAGGAATGCAAAACACCTATCGCCACCTGGAAACGTATTGATAGCCTGCAAGATGTATTACGTGAGCATGAATTAAACCAGGTAGCCGAAGAAGGTGGCACCATGCCGATTGAAGAATGGATGGAGTATATTCAGTCGGGTGATGAGAAAGCTTAACCTCTATCAAACATATTTCTTCTGAGTACAATTAGCTGCTAATAAGCCAACTCTAAATATGCGAAAAACAGATAAAAAGTTAGATAACACCATACGAGCATCGTTAACTGATGTCTGTGAGCAGGCGTTGAAAGATATAGATGGTTTTCGGTGGTTAACCCACTTGGTGAACTATGACAATTACCCAAAGAGCTTAAAGGTAGTCTGTGTGTTTGATACAAACCAGAATTTGAATAATTACCTTGAGTCTGATGAAAGTCTAAGCATAGAGTCACTTATTCATTCTGAATTTCAGGCTATGGATATCAAGCTAAAATGTTTTTCTAATCATATTTCGTACGATAGCGAAGAAGCCTGTCATCAACAGCATAATGGCAACTGGGCTATCAGACTGGATTAATAGGTCTGCCGAACTAGCCTTTTTATTTTTTCTAAAGCAGTATTTTTTGCTTACGTTTTAAGTTGTCAGTTATAGCTCAATATAAACCAACTAGCGTTATAGACACATTGATCTATGCGACTGTAGTTTATACTGCACAGTATCTTTTCTTGGATACATTTGAGTGATACACCTCGAACAATGAAAATACCAAAACAAATTCAGCCACTTGTTGATGATGGTCTTGTGGACGACGTGATTAGTCGTTTAATGAGCGGAAAGGAAGCCGATGTCTACGTTGTTCGATGTGGTGATGACATTCGCTGTGCCAAAGTTTATAAAGATGCCGTCAAGCGAAGCTTTAAAAAAGCTGCCCAATATCAGGAAGGTCGAAAGTACGTAACAGTCGCCGCGGCCGCGCCATGGAAAAAGGCTCAAAATTCGGTCGTAAACAGCAGGAAGAAACCTGGCAAAATGCCGAAGTGGATGCGCTTTTTTTGCTGGCAAGTGCCGGCGTGCGAGTGCCTCAACCTTATGATTGCTTGAATGGCGTGTTATTGATGGAGCTGATCACTGATGAGGATGGTGATGTGGCACCTCGCCTCAATGATGTGTCCATGTCTGCTGAACAAGCCATCGAAGATCATCTCCTGGTCATGCACTCGGTAAAAAAGATGCTCTGTGCTGGCTTAGTTCATGGCGACTTGTCGGAATTTAATGTGTTGGTGGATGAAAATGGCCCAGTCATTATCGACCTACCCCAAGCCGTAAATGCCGTGGCAAATAATAATGCACAAGCCATGTTAAATCGCGATGTGCAAAATATGACACGTTATTACGCCCAGTTCGCACCCGAGTTACGTCAAACCCATTACGAAAAAGAAATATGGTCATTGTTTGAGAATGTCAAGTTACAGCCCGAAACAGAACTCACAGGCCTGTTTGAAGAAAGCACTGAGGCTGCCGATGTAGATGCTGTGATGCTTGAAATTAAGGCTATTCTGGCTGAAGAACAAGAAAGAAAACTACGCTTACGTGATGAGGATGATTAATCGGCTATAGACCAATATGCCCTGTTTGATAGTTTGAAGTCTCTCCTTCAATGCAACTCAATGCCAGGGGTGAAGTCGAAAGACGCATAGCGGTGATCTTATTGCGTTCCATCAAACTCACCATTCCGACGAACCAAGCAGAAGTGTATTTAAATCTATGAAAAAAGTGACCTTATTAATTCTCTTTCTGTTGATCATCATCGGTGCCTTAAGCCTGATGCCATCGAATACCAGCATTACCTATAATGGCGAGCAAGTCACGGGACCATTAAAACATCTGATAGAAGCCGGTGGCATTGTTTTTGTGCCCATCTTATTACTTTGCATGGGTATATTGATGGCCTTCATGTTCACTGGCATTGGACTTGTCATTTTGGGTTTCCTGGTGTTTTTCTGCCTGGTCTCTTTTTCTATGATCTTCCCGTTTCTTCTGCCATTCCTCATCCTGTTGTTCATTGTCTGACTGGTTTTTGCATTCACACGCAAAGATAAAACGAAAAACGGCAGTCCCTCAGAATAGATAACTCGCTACCGACCAAAGAGAATTAAATAGCTCTATAAATAAAAAGCCATCACACTAGATGATGGCTTTTTTGGCCTCACTAAAAGTCTAATGAATAACCGACAGTTAGCGCTCTACCACGACCTTTGAAGTTACGTACGTCAGAGCCATAACTGGTTTGTGATGAGTAACTGAAATAATCCTTATTCAGCAGATTCGTTACGCCAGCATGAATCTTACCGCTAGAGAGTTTATACGCCATGGTGGCATCAATCAGGCCATAGGCTTTGAACTGCTCTTCTTTCTTACCCGCTTCTTCATCAAAGTTACGATCGAAGTTGTAACTCGCTTGTACAAATGACGATTCATATGGGTAGTGATATTGCTATGATGTGTTGAATGATAAAACAAAGGAGGCGTTTTAACACTGAGTTCAAGCTGATCTGATTGTCAATCAGAATTACATTATTCCTTAAGCCTCTCTGGGTGGATTTAGGTGAACCTACTAAAAGCATATAGAGGTTGTTCAGCACCACAGTTTGAAGCACTAACCTCTGATCAGAATCGTATTTCAGAACTGAAAACTCTGGCTAAGAAGCAGGTGTAGTTAATTGAAGAAAGGGCTACTAATTTAATAATGTAGGTCGAACCCGTACCTACACTCTGAAAGACCAGCTGAAAAGGCTTAGCACGGTGAGATTGATTTGTTCGCTGTTTGGTATGAGTCTCATTAGCTTTAATAAACAACAGCAATGTCGCTGTCAGCCGAATGTAGCCAGAATACAGTTATAGAGTCAAGTTATATAAACTATTCAGCAAAAGACATAACTGTGTAGATGGACAGTCGAACACTTGTATATCTGATGCGAGACTAAATAAAATACGAGAACTGGCTAAAACTTGAACTTCTGATTACAGTTAGTTATAAGAAATTACTATAAATGCCCATTCATTATATTATGAAATAATAGCAATATATTAAATGGACTTGAATGCATTAGCATTTGTACATGGAGCTTCAATGAAAAAGATTGAATTCAATTATTTTTATTTAATTATTTTTATCATTTTTTCACTAACGTTGAGACTATTTTTTATTGATAAAAACCCATATTGGATGGACGAATCCTATACGTCTTGGTTTACGAATCAGAGTTATTACAATTTAATTTTCTGGGTACCAACCTTCGAGTCTCACCCACCTTTCTATTACTTAGTCACTAAATTATGGAATCATTCGATAGGTCTTTTTTTCAATTTACCAGAAAGATATTTTTCATTACTCACTTCTATATTTTTATTTTATACCTCATATCAAATAAGCAGAGTTTTATGCTTTGATGATAGACAATTTTTCTTAAAATTATCAATATTTATGTTTATTGGACTTAGTCCAGTTATTGCTTGGTACTCGCTCGAGGCAAGACCGTATCTTCTATTGATGTTGTCTTATTCAATTGCAATTTATGGATTTTTTTCAATAATTTTAAACAAAGATAAAAGTTCATACAGAGCGTGGATAATACTTTCTCTAGGGACTTTAATTACAAATTGGTCTCATAGCACAGGACCTATTTATTCTTTCGTTATTTATGTTGCTTTACTTAATAACTATTACTTTAATAGAAACGGAATTCACATAAAATTTTTAGTCGGCTCTGTAATTGCTGTTTTTATTTTTTCGCTTCCTTTACTTTACATTATCATCCAACAATTGCAGGGGTGGAGTTCCAGCACTTGGATTCCTGAGCCTGATATTAACTATATCTTGAACGTTTTAAAGTTTTTATATTTTCCTCACTCTCATAGTGGCTATGGATATATAGAGGTTATTTTTAAAGCATTGATGACTGGCTTATCAATTTATGGATTGTATAAAATAACTAAGGATAAAAATTACCAGTATTTTTATTTGATATTTTTTGCTATTTCCATTCCAGTCATAAATCTCATAATATCGAAAATTGGTCCAAATATATTTCTAGATCGCACATTAAGTCCAGTGATTATTCCATATTATATTTTTCTATCAATAAGCATTACATCGATTGTTAACCGCCGAATAAGGTACGGGCTGTTTATTATTATTTTTCTATTTTTATCGGGTGCTACATATGACACTTTAAAATATCAGCAAAAAGAGCCATGGGATCAAGTTTATAATCACCTTTTACATCAAAAAGAAGAAAATTATATTGTTCTTCTACTACCTAACTCTATAGAGTTAGCTGTAGCTCACGTAAACAGCGATTACAAACAAACGTTAAATATTCATGCAATTCCACATGCTTATCCTGCAATAGGTCTGTCAACTTTTTATCCTGGAGGGACTCCGTCCGTACCGGGATTTACAAGCGCAGATGTTGATGACCTGAGGAAATTATTAAATCATAGCTATGATAAAGTTTTGTTGGTTACTAGAGTGGAATCACTTTTCGATCCTGAAGGTCTTATCCACGATTCATTGATAAGTGAAAATTTATCATTAACTTCATCAAAGCACTTCCGTGGCATCACTGTCTACGAATATCAAAACACATCAAAAGGGTTGGGAAATGAGCATTAGTTCTACTGAGTTATCACTTTTACTGCCAGTTTTCAATGAAGAAGATGTTCTTGAGCCATTTATCTCCAAAGTAAGTGCTATTTTGACCGATAGAGACATTACCTTTGAACTTATATTCATCAACGATGGAAGTACAGACAATACACTTCAAATTTTAAAAGAACAATTAGAGTTAAATAAAAGTATCAAGATCATTAATCTATCTAGAAATTTCGGAAAAGAACAGGCTTTGTCTGCCGGCCTTGATTTTGCTTCTGGTCAAGCAGCGATCCCTATAGATTGTGATTTTCAAGATCCCCCTGAATTGATTATTGATATGTACGAAAAATGGAAAGAAGGCTTTGATGTGGTACTAGCTAAACGCATTGACAGATCTTCTGATACCAGTATGAAGAGGTGGTCTTCAAGTTTATTTTACAGCATCATCGAGAAAATATCTGATGTAGTAATTCCAAAAAATGTCGGTGATTTTCGTCTAATTGATAGAAAAGTAATTGATGTATTAAAAAACTATCCAGAGAGAACACGTTTTATGAAAGGTATTTTTGCATCTGTTGGTTTTCGACAAACCACTGTTGAGTATATAAGACCTGAGCGAGCTGCTGGAAATACAAGCTGGAATTATTTCAGTCTGTATAAGCTTGCTTTAGAGGGAATTGTATCCTTTACATCATTGCCATTGAAGGTTTGGTCTTACCTAGGCTCATTGATATCAATATTTTCATTTATGTATGGATTCTATCTAATTATAAAAACAATCATATTTGGTGTTGATATGCCGGGTTATGCCTCACTTATGGTCGTCATTCTATTTATGTCCGGTTTAGTTTTATTGAGTTTGGGCGTGATTGGAGAGTATCTTTCTAGAATATTTATAGAAATTAAACAAAGGCCAATTTATATAGTTATGGATAAATTCGGTTTTGATGAGTAACAGCTGTGCTAGTAGATAGATTACTCAAGCAAAGATCATTTAAATTCGTTAGTGTGGGATTGCTTGCCACTTTAGTTCACGCATTAATATTTTTAATTTTTTTAGAAAAATTTAGAATAAATGAGCAAATATCTAATTTAATTGGTTTTATATTTGCATTTATTGTTTCTTACACTGGGCAGAGGAAATGGACTTTTTCAGAAAGAATTGTTACACATAAAATTAAGTCTCAAGTTAAATTTTTCCTTTCCAGTTTATTGTCACTCATTTTAAATATGTTGTGGGTTTATATTACAGTTCATATATTAGGGCTTCATGCTAGTTATGCCACGTTGGGTATGATATTTATAACTCCAATCATCATTTATATGATCCTAAACTATTGGGTTTTTATTTAAAATTAATTTTATATTTAAACCCAAGAAAATTATTCATTGGTGTAAGTTTAATTTTAGGATCTGCTCCTAGGCAGTATCAATAAAGCCTATAAAGTTTATCATTAAAAAAATATTTAACTGTAGAACCTATCCCTCACGAAAACTACTTAGTTGAACTGGTGCTATCATTAGAACGTCATATTTTGCTGAGCTCGTATATTGGGTTTGTAATCCCGTTCTGGTTTTAAGACATTCAATCTCTTTACTGTAAATAAAAAAGCCATCACAACATGTGATGGCTTTTTTTGGGTCTCACTAAAAATCTAATGAGTAACCGACGGTCAGCGTTCTACCACGACCTTTGAAATTACGTACGTCAGAACCATAACTGGTCTGTGATGAGTAACTGAAATAATCCTTATTCAGCAGATTCGTTACACCAGCATGAATCTTACCGGTAGAGAGTTTATAGGCCATGGTGGCATCAATCAGTCCATAGGCCTTGAATTGCTCTTCGTCCTTCCCGGGCTCTTCATCAAAGTTACGATCGAAGTTGTAACTCGCTTGTACAAATGATGATAATTATGGCGTCCACTCTGCCTGCCAGCTGGCGATTAATCGGTTAGGCGGAATATTTTGACCATTGAGATCAGTATCGATCTTTGCCATCATCATTGCTGTCGTAACGGCCACGAATATAGGAATAAGCCAAGTTGAGTTTATGGTCATCATTCACTTTCCAGCCTAAGTTAGCTTCGGCACCATTGATTTCAGTTTTTTCACGATTCACAAAATATTCTGTTTTATCGGCATTAGCAGAGAGACGCGAGCCCAAGTCAGAGTCTGACTCGTAGTAGCTGATCTCAAAGTCAACCGTGTCCCAGTCAAACCGTAAACCAATTTCTCTATTGGTCGTCAGGATGGGTTCTAGATCCAGCAAACTATCCACACTCAGGCCAGCGACACTCACACCGCGTAAGACACGCCCCACATCCGGCATACCAAACCCTTCTGAAGTAATTCGCAAACACACTCATCCAGGACAGAGGACTAACAACGATACCACCATTAAACAAGGTCTCACTGAAATCAGGATTCCCCCCTTTGACATCAACACTGCCCTTGCCATAAACAGTAGTGAAGTCATCGACGTCCAGCTCCGAGTGCTCATAACGAACCCCAGCATGTAATACAACGGCGTCTATAGGTTGCAACTGTAGTTGCAGGAAAGGTGCATAATTTTTATAGACCACTTCCGGTACATAATTACGGTTTGTCATGGCCAGATTTTGTAATGAGCTGTCCTCAATCAAATCCAAACCAGTCGTGACTTTCAATCTGTCTTCCAATAAACCATCTTTAACAAAGGTGAATTTTGCCCCTTTCTTCACTGACTCAATCTGCGTTTGATCAATGCTATCAGGCGCCAAAACAGGATCTTCAAAACTACTGGATGCTAGTGCCCCATATAAAGCTTCAAACTCCTGGCGATAGGCCTGGGCGGTAAACTCCATTCCTGCTAAATCATAATTTTGATATTTCAGACTGGTGGTTAATACTCTGTTATATGGCGCATCGCCGACTGGGGTTCCCCTGACTGAGGTAGTGGGTATACCTTTCTCAATATCACCGTCGACGCTAATGTAATCATTGCCACCTTTGACTTGATAACGATTTAGAGAAGCTTCTATATGCTGATCATCATTTATCCAGTAACCCAGCTTAGTGAACAGGTCGTAACTCTTGGAATTCATAATGTCGCCCTGCACATTATCGACACCAATTTCGGTACCATCGGCATCCAGAAACACACCTTGTCTTTCGTAACTTAGGCCAAGCGTATATTCGAAATAATTTTTGCTGCCACTCAGATTGTAATCTGTACGGTAACCCGACGTTTCATCACCAAACTCGCCGGTTGGTGTGGTCATTTGCACATTCAGACTTTGTTTGAGTGAATCCTGACTTGGGCGGCGGGTAATAAAGTTGATAATGCCACCCGTTGTGCCAAGCCCATGAATAGCACTGGCACCGTGAATCACTTCAACGCGCTCCACCATGGACATATCAATGGTGTGACCATCACGCTGACCATCACGTAGTGGGTTACTCTGAGGCACACCATCAATCAAAAATAACGGCGAACGACCACGGAAGGTTTCACCACCACTGGTGAGCTTCTGACGGCTGGGTGAAAATGAAGGTAACAAATTACTTAAAATTTGAGAGCTATCACTGCTCATTTCCATCTGCTGTTCAATCTGCTCACGATTAATCACTGTGACCACTTGTGGCGAATCTTTGAGCTGGGTGTCAGAACGTGTCGAGGTAATCAATAGATCGTCCAGCTCAACACTCTGTTTCTGCTTGGGTGTGACAGCAACGGGGGCTGATTTTCTGACGATAGAGTAACTGCCATTGGATAGTAAGGTCGCCTCTAAGCCTGTATTAGCTAATAGTTCACTCAATAACGAGGATGGCGCTTTAGTCCCTTGGTAAGCTGAGGTCTGGATGCCTGCCACTACATCGGGGCTAAACGAGACGGTAATCCCACTCTGCACAGAAAATTGATTGAGTGCCGACTCGAGTGAGCCTGCTTGAATATGAAAGCTTTGTTGCTGAGTCACACTGTCTGCATAGCTGATGTTGGTTGTGAGATCAGTGCTCACCATGGCGGTCGTTAACATCCCTGCCATGATGAGTTGTCGGCTTAATGGCGACAACGTTAAAGGTAAGAAAGTGGTGTGTTTCATCACTAGTCCTGTTAGTTAATGGATATTAGCGTTGCGATAACGCTGCTATCTAACAGGCCGAACGACACAGCAGAATCGTTAACCCCCTTAAACAAAAAAATATTCAGACAGGTTCAACTTGTGCCCAGAAACGCGTGAAATAACGGACTTTGACTGGCAAAGTGCTACTGAGATTTTCTAATACCGCACGGGTGTCATTGATATTAAATGCCCCAGAGATACGAAGTGATGAAACGCCAGCATCACAATGTAATGTTCCTTTGTGATAACGGCCGAGTTCGTTTAAAAATTGATCCAGTCGCCAGTTGCTGACAATCAACATCCCCTGTGTCCAGGCATCCATATTGACGGGCATCAAACTCAACGAACCGTGTTTCAATGTGTTAAAACGCATGCAGTGGCCGGCTTGAACTTTGACGGCTTTACTGGCTTTTTCCGGCATAACTTCCACCGCATGTTGGCTAACGCCGACCCAGGTTGTATCATCATGACATCTAACCTGAAAGCCGGTGCCGAGCGCTTTGACTGTTCCTTGTGCCGTTTTTACAATAAAGTCTTGCTCAGGCATCTGTTTGCCTGTTTCAACAAGAATCTCACCACGATAGAGTGTTAACTCTCTGGCATGCTCACTGATATTCACATCCAGAGCCGTATCGGTATTAAGTGATACTTGGCTACCATCTGCCAGCTGTATTGTTTTACGTTCACCCGTCCCCGTACGATATTGTGCCATCCAAGTAGAAAAAGTTCGTTGTTTATAGGCCACGCCACTAGCACCACCCACGCTTAAAACGACAACCAATGTTTTGATTAATTGACGACGAGACTGACGTGCCTTTTCCAGCGTGCTCTGTCTGATTTCATTGGGGACAATTTTCAATTGTTTTTGTAAACGTTCCACCCGTTTCCAGGCATCATAATGTCGACTATCAGCAGCAAGCCAGGCCTGATGTGCTTCATAAATAGCATCACCCGGTTGTGCACTTCGAAGATCCACAAACCAACTGGCGGCCTGCGTTAAGATATCTTCGGTGAGTTTCATGGTGAGTCCTCAACCAATAACAAACACTGCGCCATCGCTCGAATAAAATGCTTACGAACAGTCGCCACGGAAACATTTAAGCGCCGACTGATTTCAGCAAATGACAGCCCATCCAGCTGAGCGAGTAGGAAAATTTGTCGTCCGCGCTCACTCATCTCATCCAGCATATGTTCAATCTGTAACAAGGTATCGATAATGAGATGGTGTTGCTCTGCAGACATCGTATGTTGCTCTGGTTCTATTTCCAGCGCATCGAGATAAGCCTGCTCTACTGTACGACGACGAAAAAAATCCACCAGCAAACCACGCGCAATACTGCTTAAGTATGCTCTAGGTGAGTTCAACTCATGCTCACGCCCCTTCATCAATATCTTGATAAAGGTTTCCTGCGTTAAATCTTGCGCGTGCTCAACATGATTTAAACGAGAACGGATCCAGCCCTGAAGCCAGTCTTGATGTTCTGTATAAAGCGATTCCAGCGATTGCACAGCCATTATGAATAGAATTACGTGACAATTGATAATGAGATACATTATCGTTTTGGAAGTAATTTAGCAATAATAAAAATAACGGGCTGTTTGATTTATAAGGATTATTTTAAAAAAGCATGAAGTATAATTGGGCTGTTATAGCCTTAACTGGCTTCGCCAACAACTTTGAGCTTAGTAGCAATAAAGTCTTTGTGGGAAACGTATAACAAACTGGCGAGCTTACGAATCACATGTTCTTCAATATCTTGTAGTTCATGATCGGCCCAGGCTATTTGCCAAAGCATTTCGATGAGTTCGATTTTCTCTTGTTCGTTATATTGCTGATTAATATCGGCTGTGAAGTGATAAAAGTCAGTGGCTTCATTGTGTGCTGCTTCAGCTTCGGCAATCAATTTCTCAGCGTCGCTATCTTTGACATCAAATTGACTTGCCAGGATCTGCCGCAGCATGGCCTTTTCTGTCTCATGCTCTTCATCATCGACCGCAATAATTTCAATCATTAATGCTACCGCCGCCAGCACTTTAGACTGCTGTTGATTCGCTAAATAGACATCGGTGTTATCACCCAAGGTGGATGAAAACATTTGTTTTAGTTTTTCGATCATAGTTATCCCCTGCAAGCAAAACCGACTGCCAGCAGTGAAGTAAAGTTCATTTCTTATTGGATGGGCTGACAATGACAGCAGCTTGATAACGGGGTTTGCCGTAGCCAATCATACGGTTAAATTCTTTATGTGTAACGGGAATATAACCACTATCTGTCACACTTTTATTATCATCCCAATCCACATCCGGATCATGGAAATATACAAAGGTGTCAGAAACAGACACGACCAAAATCCAGTGGGGGGATTTACTTTGGTTCAGACGATATGAGCTTATCAAGACAAGCGCCAGTGCCCCTTTAGATAGATACTCGCTTAATAACGCCGCATCAACCGGTGCTTTGATTTGTTGAATATCAGATTCAGCTATTTTTTCGATAAAATCTTGGTGCACACATTCAATAACCGACTTCTTTTCTTCACTGCGTACACCATTAATAAAGGGAATGTCATCTGAGTTACAGACAAGGGTTGTTTTCAAACCTCGCTGATTGGCTGCTAAAGCCAAGCCTTGTGGACTGCAGCCACCATGACCGGAGGTCATAAAAATTGTTGTGGCTTCGCGCCATAACTGCAATTCAAGTTGACGAGTGAGTGCTAACTCACCATCCATGCTTTTCATTGCCATCATTAGGCAAGCAGGCCCACAGGTAAAGTCGGTTGACTGAGAGTAGTGAGCAACCTCTGGGTGTGTGACTTCAGGCACATGATGCAGCACTTTCATCATGCGAATAGCATCAGCATGATCTTCATAAAAGTCAGTGACAATATCAAACGGTTGATAGCCGAGTTTTTCATATAACTTAATGGCGCCGAGATTATCAGGTCGCACTTCCAGACGCAGAAAGCTTCGCCCATCATCCAGCGCCTGTGTTTCAGCTTCCTGCATTAATTTAGCGGCGATACCGGCTTTTCGATAATTCGCATCAACCGCTAATGAATATACCCGGCCAAGTGACGTTCCTTGTGAGTAAAGTAACAACACATAAGCCACCAGAGTGTCATTGGTAGTCGCCACCAACAACAAGCTGTGACCTTTTTTGATCATCCATTTAAAACTGCGTCTTGAAATACGATCCGTTTCAAAGCACGTTTCTTCTAACTCACTGAGCGCGTTAACGTCATCAAGTGTTGCTTCACGCAGCAAAAACTCAGCGGGAGTTTTGATTGGCATGTTCAGTTAATCCGTCTAACGCCATTTCAATAACCTGACGACCACGGAACAATACTAATTCCTGCCACTGTTTTTGATCAGGGCAGAAGAAATCTTGCATAGCGTGTTTTACATCCATCGTGGCATCATCAGACCAGTCAATCTTGCCTTTCTGTTGTAGTTTTTGATCATCCGATAACACTTGCAACATCTGCTGAGTACCAAACGTACCAAACTCCAAGGTTAAAAAGCACACATTATCGCCTTGCTGATGCCAGAAATAATCATGCAAACCGAGTTTTGTTCCAGAGCTGGATGTCCCCAGTGAAGGTTCAGTGACTGTTGCACCAAATAACTCGACAGCATATTGGTGACCCTGACTGTTAACAGGATGATCACAGATAAGCTCACCAAAACCATAGGGGCCCAATCCACTGTGAATATCAATCACGATCACTTGTTTACGTTTGGCAGGTTTAATTTGTGCGGCCAACTGTTCAATAAGCTGACGTGACCATGTGGGTTCGCTGCCGCCATAATAAGGTGCTGAAGCTTGTTCGTATTGACCTTCTGACAATAAATCAAACTTTTCCCTGTCCTGAGCGACGGTGGCAATATCGGCTTTACCTTGTTCCAGTTCTTGCCAGATTTTTGCTGCTTTTGAGGCCGGTAACTCACTGTTGAAATCAACAAAGTTACGGTTCACATCCACACCTTGATCATCACCACGACTGGCCCAGGCAAATCCCCATGGATTGATCGCATGAACCAGGACCACACAGACATCCTGAGGCAGACGACGATAACGTGT
>CEOG01028670.1_pt1 | contig 16230 bp, 14 predicted proteins | sample 530301 | NCBI WGS metagenome assembly CEOG01 (sample SAMEA2619903, study PRJEB7988) | marine metagenome | biome: marine biome (ENVO:00000447); feature: surface water layer (ENVO:00002042); material: "saline water (ENVO:00002010), including plankton (ENVO:xxxxxxxx)" | depth 5 m | reverse complement strand
GTGATATTCGGGAATTTCTTCTATGGCTGCCTCGACGGGGTTGTCCGGCGCCGCAAGCCGCTGGTTATTCTGGCGGCCGGCACCACCATCCTGCTCCTGATCGCTCTCGGCACCCTGCCGGTTCTGCCCGTCTGGCAGGTTGCAACCCTGTTATTCCTATTTTGCTTTTTCGGCAGCTATGGGGTGCTGATCATGTCCCATGGCCGCTCCATCTTCCCCGAACATTTGCTGGGGCGCGGCGTTGCGACGCTGAATACGGCGGTGATGCTCGGGGTTTTCATGCTGCAGTCACTTGGCGGCTTTATCGTCGGCCATTTTGTGAAAGAAGATGGAACCGCCCCAATGGAAGCCTACCGTGTTCTCTATATCACGCTGGCCGTGATCATTATCGTCGCCTTGCTGGTCTACAGCCGGGCAAGCGAATCCAAGACCACCAAAGAAAAAACGCCGGAAACCGCGTGAGGCTTCCGGCGCTTATATCATTCAACGAGGTGAAGGATCAGGGATCAGTCGCGATAATGGCTTCCCTTGCGATCCAGAATACGCAGCAGGCCCGGCCATTCCAGCCCCGATTGCGACGCGCTGATCTTGAATTGGGAAGCCGCATGTTCACAGACTTCGCGGGACGGGATGATCAGCTCCGCATCCCCTGCCATGGCCTTGACTTGCGACTCGCATGATTTTTCAAGATAGAAAATCCGGCGGAACGCCTCCGGCACTGTCGTGCCGACCGTCAGAAGCCCGTGGTTGCGCAGGATCATGGCAATGTTATCCCCCATATCACGGACCAGGCGTTCCCGCTCGTCCAGATCAAGGGCAATGCCTTCATAGCCATGATAGGCAAGACGCCCGTAAAACATCATGGAATGCTGGCTGATGGGAAGCAGGCCATGCTTCTGCGCCGCCACCGCCATCCCGGCCGTTGTATGCGTATGCAGCACACAATGCAGATCATGGCGCGCGGCATGAATGGCGCTGTGGATGGTGTAACCGGCCGGATTGATCTTGAAGGGCGTCTCCTGCTGGATATTGCCATCAATATCGACCTTAATCAGGCTTGACGCCGTAATCTCATCAAAGAACAGGCCGTAAGGGTTGATCAGGAAGTGATTCTCCGTCCCCGGCACGCGGGCGGAGATATGAGTGAAGATCAGATCGCTCATTCCATAATGCGCAACGAGCTGGTAGCAGGCCGCCAGATTGACCCGCATTTCCCATTCTTCGTCACTGACCTTGCCCTTCAGGCTCGGCACCAGCATGTCTACACCCATATCAACCTCCCTTTTCTTCCTTTATCGTTTAGTTTGCCAGCGATTTCAGCATATTGCGGGCAATAACCAGCTGCTGAATCTGGGTTGTTCCTTCATACAGGCGAAGCAACCGGACATCGCGATAGAACCGCTCGACCTTATATTCCGCCATGTAACCCGACCCGCCATGAATCTGCACGGCGCGATCAGCAATCCGGCCTGCCGCCTCTGTCGTGAACATCTTGCAGCAGGCGGCGAGCATCGCAATCTCTTCTTTTCTATCATATTTCTTCGCCGCATCCAACGTCATAGCCTTTCCGGCGAATAATTCGGCCTGACTGTCGGCCAGCATGGCTTGTACGAGCTGGAATTCCCCGATCGGCGTCCCGAACTGTTTCCGCTCTGCCGCATAGGAGAGAGCCTCCGCGATGATGCGTTCGGAAATGCCGGTGGAAACGGAGCTGAGATGCAACCGGCCGCGGTCCAGCACTTTCATGGCCGTATAAAAGCCCTGTCCCTCGTCGCCACCCAGCAAGGCCGACGCCGGAACACGGGCATCCTCAAAGATAATGTCGCTGGTCTTGGTGCCGCGCTGTCCCATCTTTTCATCCGCCTTGGCGATGGTGACGCCCGGCGTCTTCGGATCGACGAGGAAAGCGGAAATCCCGGACGCCCCTTTTTTATCCGGATTGGTGCGCGCCATAACCGTCAGCATCCCGGCGCGCAGCGCATTGGTGATAAAGCGCTTGGTGCCATTCAGAACATAGTCATCGCCGTCCTTGATGGCGACGGTGCGGAGCGATGCCGCATCAGATCCGGCATCCGGCTCCGTCAGGCAGAAGGAGGACATGATCTCACCCGATGCAAGACGCGGCAGATATTGCTTCTTCTGTTCTTCGGTGCCCGTCATGACAAGCCCCTGGCTGCCGATACCGACCGTCGTACCGATGACAGAACGGAACGTCAGCGACGCCTTGCAGAGTTCATGGATAACTTCGCATTCCTGCTCCATATTGAGGCCAAGCCCGCCATACTCTTCCGGGATCGACAGGCCAAACAGGCCCAGGTCGCGCATTTCCTGGATAATTTCTTCCGGCACCTCATTGGTCTGTTCAACCGTGTCTTCGGCTGGCACCAACCGGTCACGCACAAAGCGCGTGACAGAATCTTTCATCAACTCAAAGGTCTCGTTATCCAGAGCCATTTTCTTTCCTTCATTATACATTATGTATCAACAGGTCATCATTCGGCCCGATGAAAACCGCTGGTCGCTGTTCTGTCTCAGTCGGGCCGGTCAGGCGGAACGCCTCGCATTCTTCAAAAAATACAACTTCTGTTATCAGATATGTAAGGCCATCGCAATTGCGTGAAATGAAAACTTTCTTGCAAAGCTTACGAACTGTTACCACAGGCAATATCGACCCATAATGCAAATAGCATATACGCAATAATCGATAAAATTTCGCCCTTTTTCAATTCATAATAATATTAGATTTTCCAGAAAAAAACTTGCAGAACGAAAACCCGGCCTTCACAATGGATTACATAAACAACTAAATAATAAACCATACCGGGTTCTCAAAGGGAGGAAACTATGAGAATGGGCTTAAAACTCTGCACGGCAGCATTCGCTGCCGCGATGGCAATGTCATCTTCTGCGCTTGCCGAAGATGTAAAACTTCCGGATGTCCTTGCTTGGACAGCCTATAATACCGGGACAACCGGCTATAACCAGTCGGTTGCCATCGGCAAGGCGCTGAAAGACAAGTATGGCGTCGATATCCGTGTTATTCCGGGAAAGAATGATATTTCCAGAATGGAGCCGCTCCGCTCCGGCAAGGTTCAGTTCGTCGCCAATGGCGCCGGCACATTCTATGCCTCCGAAGGGGTTTTTGAATTCGCCAATCCAAATTGGGGCCCGCAGCGGGTTCAGGTGTTGATCTCCTCGACGGCCGATGCCGGCCTTAACGTCGCGACAACGGTTGAGTCGGGTATCAAGCAACTCAAGGACCTGAAGGGCAAACCTGTTGCCGTTGTCCGGGGGGCGCCGGCGGTGACCATCGCCATGAAAGCCTATCTTGCGTTTGCCGATCTAACCTTCGATGATGTGGAGGTAGTGGAATATGGCGGATACAACGCCGCATGGCAAGGTCTGGAAACCGGTCAAGTGGTTGCGGCTTTTGGCTCGACCGTAACGGGCCCTGCAAAAAAGATCGAGGCATCCCCGCGCGGCATTTACTGGCTGCCCACCCCGGCGGATGACAAGGAAGGCTGGGAACGGCTGCAAAAGGTCGCCCCTTATATCGTACCGCATAACGTCACTCTCGGCACCGGCAACATTACCAAGGAAACGCCGATGGAAGGGGGAGCATATCCCTATCCGATCCTGATAACCCAGAATGATCAGGACCCGGATCTGGTCTATTCAATGGTCAAGGCGATCTTCACCAATTACGATTCCTATAAAGATGCGCTTCCCGCCATGAAGGGCTGGGCCCTTGAACGGCAGACCTTCAAATGGGCGGTGCCCTATCATGCGGCGGCTGTCAAATTCTGGAAAGATGAAGGCATCTGGACCGATGACATGGAAGAGCATAACAATATGCTGCTGAAGCGTCAGGACATCCTTGCGGATGCCTGGGCAACCATGAAAGGCAAGGATCTGGAAGGCGATGCCTACCAGGCGGAATGGATGAAAGTGCGGGCGGCCGCACTGGAAGCGGCGGGGATGGACCCGACATTCCGATAAAAGATCACTTTCATGAATGACATAAAAACGGAAGAAACGGCAACGGCGGCGCCACAACTGGCCCGCCACCGTCACCTTTCCACATTGTGGCGATGGTTAATGATCATCGTCACAATTCTTGTTGTGTTGCTGGCCATCAACCATCTCTTCAATCTGAGATTTTTTGTTGGCTATGCCTGGCTCGATACGGAGTATCAATATGCGCTTGTCGGGCTGCTAGTCCCGCTTGTTTTTCTGATCTTCCCGGCATCGTCAAAAGCGTCACTGGATAAGGTGCCGTGGTATGATATGTTGCTGGCCCTGGCCATGTTCTGCCTCGCGCTTTACTTTTTCAGCAATGCGGAAAAGATCATTGATTATGGCTGGGAAATGGGCGCCCCCGATTACATGGTCATTCTTGGCTTTCTGCTGTGGCTGCTCGTGCTGGAAGCAACACGCAGAGCCGGGGGCACGGCGCTGTTCGTCATTGTCGCCCTAATTTCTCTCTATCCGCTATATGCATCCGTGATGCCCGGCCCGATCTCCGGTCTCAGCAGTTCGCTGTCTGATACCATCGCCTATCATGTCTTCAGTGCGGAAAGCATGCTGGGCATTCCCCTACGGGCCCTCGCCAATCTCGTGATCGGCTTCCTGATCTTCGGCGTTGCCCTCACCCAGACCGGCGGCGGCAAGTTTTTTATTGATCTGGCGTTTGCCGCACTCGGCCATGTCCGGGGCGGACCGGCGAAGGTGGCCATCTTTTCATCCGGCCTCATGGGCTCGATGAGCGGCAGCGTGATTTCCAACGTTATCACAACCGGTGTCATGACCATTCCGGCCATGCGGAAAACCGGCTTCCGGCCATCCTACGCGGCGGGGGTGGAAGCCTGCGCCTCGACCGGCGGGGTTCTGATGCCGCCGATCATGGGTTCAACCGCCTTTATCATGGCGGTCTTCCTGAGTACGCCATACATCACCATCGCCGTGGCGGCGATCATCCCGTCCGTCCTTTATTATCTGGCGCTGTTTATCCAGATCGATTCATATGCGGCGCGCAACAACATGCCGGGCATCCCGCGGGAGCAGTTGCCGAAGCTTTCCGACACCCTGAAAGAAGGATGGCATTTCATCACCGTCTTTATTCTGCTGATTGTCATGCTGGTCTATCTCCAGCAGGAGGTTCTGGCGCCTTTCTATGCAACGGCGCTGCTGATCGCGATCAACCAGATTTTTTCGAAAAACCGTTGGGGAATGAAGGATTTCTGGGAATTCGTCATCGCCTCCGGCAAGTTGCTGGCAGAAATTGCCGCCATACTTGTCGGTGTCGGTCTGATCGTCGGGGCGCTCTCCATCACCGGTATGGCGGGCACGCTGGTCAATGACCTGGTTTATCTTGCCGGGGGCGATATTCTGCTCCTCCTCCTGATGGGCGCGATTACAAGCTTCATCATGGGCATCGGCATGACCGTGACGGCCGCCTATATCTTTCTCGCCATTGTGCTCGCGCCCGCGCTGATTCAGGGCGGGCTGGATCCGATGTCGGTGCATCTCTTCATTCTCTACTGGGGCATGGTCTCTTTCATCACGCCCCCCGTTGCCCTTGGTGCGTTTGCGGCGGCATCCATTGCCGGCGCCAATCCCATGCGGACCGGCCTTGAAGCAATGCGGCTGGGGTCAATTATTTACTTCATCCCCTTCTTCTTTGTGCTGGATCCGGCGTTTATCTTTCATGGGGAGTTGAGCCGGACGGCTGTCGTTCTCGCCAATGCACTGGTCGGCGTCCTGCTGATCGCGAGTGCATTGCAGGGTTACCTCGTCTGGGTTGGCAACCTGCACCGTCATCCGGTGATGGGGTGGCTGGCGCGGGCGCTGATCCTGATTGGCGGTCTGGCCTTCGCCACACCGGGCGGGAGTGATCTCATCCCGTTCAGCGATTGGCAATTGGCGCTCTTTGGCCTCATCACGGCGGGCGGCGGCATCCTGCTGGCGCTCTATTACCAAAAACGATGGAAAGCAATCGCGCCCGCGTGATGCCCCATCGGATACACCGAAACGCCCGCCCAGAAAGGCGGGCGTTTTTCTTCGCTCCCGCTTAACTTACTGCGATACAATAGCCTTGCGAGCTGTCGGGGCGCATCGTATTGTGCGCCGGTTCTGGGTTTGGAAAGGGTTACCTCCTGATGAGACGCGTTTTCTCATTCATCATAATCGGGATTGTCGCGATTATATGCATTGCTATCGCGACGGTATATCTGTCAATTGGCTCCGTTATCACCGGCAGCATTGAGAAATATGGCACCGCAATAACCGGCACGGCGGTAACGCTCGAAGAAGCCGATTACTCATCCTCCAGCGGCGAAACCATTCTGCTCGGCCTGTCCGTCAGCAGCCCGCCGGACTTCAAGGCGGAACCCGCCTTTCTCGCTCCGTATATTGAGATGCTGATCGACCCGCAAACCATCAGCACGGAGGTTATTGTCATCAAGCGGATGGAGATCAAGTCGCCGGAAATCACCTATGAAATTCTGCAAAATGGCGACAATCTCCGGGCTCTGCGTCACCGGATCGAGCAGGCTGTCACCGCCGAACAGGGCGGAACTTTCGCCCCGGAAATGACAGGACCGACCGCAAAGTTCATCATCAACGATCTTTATATCAACAAAGGCGTCGTCATTGTCGAGGCGGAAACGCTGACCGGCCACCGATCAACGGCGCTGCTGGAAGATATCCATTTGCAGGATATCGGCCGGGAGGAAAACGGCCTTCTCCCCGCCGCCCTGATCCGCAGGATATACACACCCGTCGTCCAGGCCACAACCATCGCGGCGCTGTCCACCGATCTGCCGTTGACGGAACAGGTGATCAATCTCATCCGCGGCGCCAGTGACGAAACCGGTGAAATGATTGAACGCCTGCGCAAGCTGCTGGAAAAATAAAGTTGCCGCCCCCGCTTTGAGGAGGCATAACAGAGGCCATTGCAACCGTTTGTCAGGATCGGGCCGTGGCAGAAAATCCACCCTCACGCGAAGAAAATCTTCATCGCAGTGACAATCGCCGTCAGGAACTTATGGCGGCGGCGGCTCACCTTTTCAATCAACGGGGGTATGACGCCACCTCCATGCGCGATATTGCCAAGGAAGCCGGCATGCTCGCCGGGTCCATGTATTATCATTTCTCCTCCAAGGATGAATTGATCATCGCCACCTATGAAGAAGGAAGGCGGTTGATCAGCAACGCGGTTCTGGAGGCCATCGAACATGTCGAGGACCCGTGGGAGAGGCTGACCGCAGCGGCCGTCGCGCATATGAACACCCTGTTCAGCGGCAATAATTTTTCCATTTTGCTGTGCGCCGATATTTCCCGCACCGCCCCGACGCTGCGCAGCCGACTAATCGAAATTCGTGACCGTTATGACAAGCTGTTCATGGATCTCATCGAAGATCTGCCGCTTGAACAGGATATCGACAAGGGACTGCTGCGGCTCAGCCTGCTGGGATCGCTCAACTGGTCCAGCAGCTGGTACCGCCCCGGCGGACAGACCCCCGCCCAGATCGGCGCCTTTTTTGTCCGCATCATGAAGGATGGCCTGATGCCGCCAATCCACCCCGACTAATTCACATATAATTTTTGTTAATAAAATATTTTACACCATTTCACAGAAAATTATATTGCGTTTCATCGAAAAAAAACTATATCTACATCAGATATTGTGATCGCAATCAGGACAGGCTGTGCGCAATGCCGTGATTGATGGATCGCACAAAAAAACAGCATCCGGCGGGATAATCGGGAATGTCCTCCGTTGATTGCTGTTCCAAAATAAGGCTAAACTAATATCTGTCCGCGGGGATCGCGACTGTGCCATTCCCCGACAGCGCAAGGCGAGTAGGAAAGTTGAACGAACCAAAGCTCAAGACCGAAGTCTCAACCGTCGCCCGGCAAGAGGTTTCTTCTGTAGTCATCCGTTTTGCCGGTGATTCCGGGGATGGCATCCAGATTACCGGCAGCCGCTTTACCGATACGACGGCCCTCGCCGGAAACGATCTGGCCACCTTCCCCGATTTTCCCGCAGAAATCCGGGCGCCGGTCGGCACCACTTTCGGTGTCTCCGCCTTCCAGATCAACTTCGGGTCCCGCCGGATCGAAACCGCCGGGGATGATCCCGATGTGCTTGTTGCGCTCAACCCCGCCGCCCTGATGGTCAATCTTGCCCGCCTCAAAACCGGCGGGATGATCATCGTCGATGGCGGCACATTCAATGATCGCAATCTCAAGAAAGCCGGATATCTCAGCAATCCGCTGGAAGACAGCTCACTTGAAGCCTACAGCGTTGTCGATATCGACATCACAAAACTGACGCTCGAATCGGTGAAGGAATTTGGCCTTTCCCAGAAAGAAGGCCTGCGGTGCAAGAACTTCTGGGTCCTGGGGCTGGTTTACTGGATTTATGGCCGCGACCGCGGCGACACCATTGACTGGCTGCGCCGGAAGTTCGCCAAGCGCCCTGAAATCGCCGATGCCAATATTGCCGCGCTGAATGCCGGTCATGTGTATGGCGAAGCGTCGGAAATCAGTGGCATCAGCCATCTTTACAGCATTCCCGCCGCCCAGATGCCGCATGGCCTCTATCGCACGGTCACCGGCGGGGAGGCGCTCGCCTGGGGTCTCGTCGCCGGGGCGGAGCTTGCCAATCTGAAGATTTTCTTCGGCTCTTACCCGATTACGCCGGCCTCTCCCGTGCTGCATGCGCTTGCGAAAATGAAACAGTTCGGCGTGAAAACATTCCAGGCCGAAGATGAAATTGCCGCCGTCTGCTCCGCCATCGGGGCGTCCTACGCCGGGGCGCTCGGTATCACGTCGTCGTCCGGTCCGGGGATTGCCCTGAAAGGCGAGGCTATCGGCCTTGCCATCTCGACCGAACTGCCTCTCGTGATTGTCAATTCGCAGCGGGCAGGCCCCTCAACGGGTATGCCGACAAAAACCGAACAGTCCGACCTTTATCAGGCGGTCTATGGCCGCAATGGCGATGCCCCGCTGGTCGTTCTCGCGGCGCACGGCCCCTCCGACTGTTTCGATGTCGCGATAGAGGCCTGCCGCCTGGCCACCAAATATATGACGCCCGTCATGCTGCTGACCGATGGCTATATCGGCAATGCGGCCGAACCCTGGCTCATTCCGACCGTTGCGGACCGGGAAGAATTCCCCGTAAAGTTTGCCGACAACGCCGAAGGTTTCGCGCCGTTCAATCGCGATCCGGAGACGCTGGCCCGGTCCTGGGCAATTCCCGGAACGCCGGGGCTTGAGCATCGTATCGGCGGCATTGAAAAGCAGGATGGCACCGGGAACATTTCTTATGAGCCCGCCAACCATCAGCAGATGACCGATCTGCGCCGCGATAAAATCCTCAACATCGCCCATGATATTCCCGAACAGCGGGTCGAAAATGGAGAGGACAGCGGCGATCTTGCCATTGTCGGCTGGGGCTCCACCTATGGCCCCATCAGCCGGGCGGTGGACAACAAGCTGCTGGAAGGCAAAAAGGTATCGCATATCCATCTGCGCCATATCTGGCCGCTGCCCCGCAATTTTGGTGATCTGTTGCGTGGTTTCAAAAAGGTCATTGTTCCCGAAATGAATGATGGCCAGCTCAAGACCCTGCTGCGCGATCAGTATCTGATTGATGTGCAACCCCTGACCAAAGTGACCGGTCAACCGTTCAAGATTGCGGAAATTGAACGCGCCATCGACGCGGCGCTGGAGAATTGACATGAATGTTGCCGTAACGAAAGACAAGCTGAAACCGACAGACTTCGCCTCCGATCAGGAAGTTCGCTGGTGCCCCGGCTGTGGTGACTACGCCATCCTGAAAGCCGTGCAGCGGACGCTTCCAGATCTTGACACCCCGAAGGAAAAATATGTGTTCGTGTCGGGCATCGGCTGCTCGTCCCGTTTCCCCTATTACATGTCGACCTATGGCTTCCATACGATCCATGGCCGGGCCCCGGCATTTGCAACCGGCATCAAGATCGCCAATCCGGAGCTGGATGTCTGGCTCGTCACGGGCGACGGCGACGGGTTCAGCATCGGCGGCAACCACATGCTTCATGTGCTGCGGCGCAACGTCAACATGCAAATCCTCCTCTGCAATAACGAGATTTACGGCCTGACCAAGGGGCAATATTCTCCGACATCCGCCGTTGGCCTGCGCACGCCGTCTTCTCCGGACGGGTCTGTGGATGCGCCGCTCAAGCCGCTTGTCTTCACTCTTGGCGCGGGCGCCCGTTTTGCCGCGCGGGGATTTGATACGCAAAAGACCCTGCCCGAGATTTTCAAACGCGCCCATGCCCATAAGGGCACCTCGCTTGTGGAAATCCTGCAAAATTGCATCGTCTATAACGATGGCGTGTTCGATGATGTTCTGGCCCGGGATGTTGCCTCGGAAAAGCAAATCCATGTGGAACATGGCAAACCGCTGCTTTTCGGTGCGGACAAGAACAAGGGCATCCGGCTGAATGTCAAAACGCTGACCCTGGAAGCCGTCACGGTTGGCGAAAACGGCGTCACGGTAGAAGATATTCTCGTCCATGATGAGACGAACCGCAGCCTCGCCACGCTGCTCGCGGAAATGGACGGGCGCGAGTTGCCGGTCGCTCTCGGGGTTATCTATTGCGATCCGGCCCCGACCTATGAAGAAGGAATTGAGAGCAAGATCATGTCCTTGAGAGGCGCGGAAGCCCCCTCGCTCGACGGATTGCTCCGTCAGGGACATACCTGGCAGGCGTAACCGCAATATCGAAACGGAAAAGCCGACCCTTAAGGGTCGGCTTTTTTTGTGGTCGCGCATGCGTCGGTGACGCTACTCTTCCGATTTTGAGGAGGAAGAGGAGGAGGAGGAGGACATTTTGCGGCGGCCTTTGCGCTGCAGATAGTTCAGGCCGCCGATAATCGCCGCGATCGGAACGACAATCACCGCGCCGAGCAGGATATAATCCGCCGCCCAGCGGAAGGTTTCCAGCGCCATGGAATAAATCTGCCCGATTGTCCCGGTCAGATCCTTCAGCAGGTCGAGCGGCGTGATGTCAAAAAATGTCAGCCCCCAGCCAACAAGAAACGACGCCAGCAGAAGCTTTACAATCAGCGAGCCGATATTTTTTGGCATTGGTACCCTCAACAATGATCAGGCGGGCGCGTGGGCGCCCCCGGAATGCACATATCATATCGTTCAAGCCCATACCATGACCAGAGTTTATTTCCGGCAAAAAACAGCGCGAAGGCCGATACCACCCCTTTATGGGACAATCGCTTTTGCACATCGGCAAACAGTTGCTATAGTGTGCCGAAAGACCCAACATGGAGACGGGTGATGGCGTTAAAGTTTCGTATTCCCGCTGGCGAAAAAATTGTCGTCAATGGCGCAGTTATTACCAATACCAGCCCCAAGGCGATGCATTTTTCCCTGGAAAATGACGCCTCTATCATGCGCGAGCGGGATATCCTTCTGCCCGAAGATGCCAAAACCCCCCTGCAAAATGTATATCTGTTTATCCAGCTCATGTATATCGAACCGGATAGTCACGACTCCCATTATAAAAGCTTTCAGAACGCGGCCCAGATTGCCTTTCTGTCCACCGCCGATATCACGGAGCGTAATCTGGTTTTCGAACTGGTCGGACTGGTCGGTGAGAAAAATTACTATGCCGCCCTCAAGCTGTTGCAGAAGTATTTCAAATCCGTTGAAACCGGCACGGTAGAATCAGCGGAATAATATCCGGCAAAACGCCCCTCTCTCATCTCCGATTCCCTTCATTGAAATATGCGAAAGACGCCCGAATTGGTGTCCGATATCTTTTTTACGGACATCCATAAATTTTTTTGTGGCCGCCATCCATAGAAAAACCCCTTTATTTTCCGAGCCTTTCCGGCATTTCCCCGTCGTTCGCCGCGACCAAAAGCGGTTTTTTGCTCCCGCCCCCTCCTCCGGTTAAGCTTTTGTTAGGAAATGGAGGACATAGTCATCTCACGGTTTCGAAGTAGACCGGGGCTCAAAACGAGCTGTTCTGTTGCAGATGCAACAACTCTAGAATGAGGAATAAGATTATGGCTTCTATTAACACGAACTCCAGTTCCATGGCTGCTCTGCGTACTCTTACATCTACGCAGAAGAATCTCGCCAATGTCCAGTCCCAGCTTGAAACAGGTTTGCGCGTCAACAGCGCAAAAGATGCGCCTGCGACTTTCGTTATCGCCCAGGGCATGCGCGCTGACATCGGCGCTCTGAATTCTGTGTCTGAAGGCATCGCCTTCGGTCAGGCCACCATCGGCATGGCAATGGCTGCGGCAACGGCGATCTCCGATCAGCTCACCTCTTTGAAGCAGCTGGCAACCCAGGCCAAGAACGAAGGTCTCGACGGTGCGGTTATTCAGGATCAGATCGACGCGACTCTCGCCCAGATCGACACGATCACCAGCACGTCCGCCTTTAACGGCGTCAACCTGCTGACGGCAACGGCCGCAACGCTCAACGTTCCGACGGGTCTTGGCGCAACGGACCAGGTTTCCTTCTCAAACGTCGACCTGACTTCCACCACGGGCCTTGCGCTTAACACGGTCGATGCCACGGATACCGCCAACCTCGATACGCACATCGCCACGATCGATGCCGCAATCGCAACTGTTGGCGCGGCACTGACCAGCATCGGTACCTTCTCCAGCCGTCTTGATGACCAGGCAGAATTCACCACGCTGCTGACCGACACCATGAAGGAAGGCCTTGGCGTTCTCGTCGATGCCGACATGGCGGAAGTGGCGGCTGAACTGCAGGCCATCCAGACCAAGGAACAGCTCAACATCCAGTCGCTCAGCATTGCCAACGCGGCACCGCAGTCGATCCTGGCCCTGTTCCGCTAAGATCAGAACATTGGAGAGACGGCCTTTCGGGGCCGTCTTTTCCGTTAACCTCCTGTTCATCAATTCTGCACTAATATAGACGGAATTACTTTTCACCGGGAAATGTGATGCAGGTATCGTCCAACAGTTCGCTCCTCTGGTACAAGCTGGCCAACAACCAGAAGGACGCGCATATGAAGTCATTCGAGGCTCAGCCTACGGTGTCGCGCGATCTTGCCACCTTCAAGGAGAAAATCGGCGAGATCAAATCCGTCGATGACCTGATGAAGAACCGCACCGTGCTCAACATGGTGCTGTCCGCCTTCCAGCTTGAAAGTGAAATTGACAAGCCGGCGATGGTCAAAAAAATCCTGACCGAAGACCCGACGGATAAGGACAGCCTGGTCAACCGGCTGGTGGAACCGCGCTGGACCAAGCTGGCGAATGCGCTCCATGGCCTCAATTCCGATCCGGACTTCTTCCAGAAGGAAGCGAATGTCAACGCCATCATCGCCGGGTACAAAACCAACGAATTCGAAAAATTCGAAGGGGAGAAAGCCGATGGGGTACGCGAGGCGCTCTACTTCAAACGCATGGCGGGCAATGTCGAATCCCTTTCCCAGATCATGGCCGACAAGACGCTGATGCATGTCGTCCGTGTCGGGCTTGGCTTGCCGGAAAGCTTCCAGTCGCTCGAATTTTCGCAGCAGCGTGATCGCCTCGAAAAACAGATCAATATCGACGACTTCAAGGATCCCGAAAAGATCGAGAAGATGATCCAGCGGTTCCTCGTCTATACGGAGATGAACAATACGGATCCCGCGGCCAATCCCATCCTGTCGCTGTTCCAGCCGATCTCAACCGCCGGCGGCTTTGTTGGCCCCCAGCCGATCCAGGTTGACCTGTTCGTCTGACAGATTAACCATACCCGGTTAATATTGCCCCTTACGGGGAAAGAAGTTTCCCGTTCAAGAAAAAATTTCCTACTGCCGCTTTGCGGCGCCCCTCTCCCGACCCGCCCTTTCCATATCCTTTACGCGGAAAATCGCAGTTTTCCGGCGTTTATACGAATTGGCATGCCTCTTGCTTCTGTAGCTGTGAGTGAATTGCGTTCAACGGTAACGCGCAAAACTACAGGAGAAACAAAATGGCTGCTTTTTCTATCAACACCAACGCAACGGCGATGGCGGCACTACGCACCCTGACCACCACCCAGTCTGCCCTCGGCCAGACGCAGCGTCAGGTGGAGACCGGCCTCAAGGTCGCCGAACCCAAGGACAATCCGGCATCCTTCACCATTTCACAGGCGATGCGTGGCGATATTGCCGCCATGGACGCCATTGAAGAGGCGCTCACCTTCGGCCAGGCCACGGTTGCCATGGCCAACGCCGGCGCTCTCAAGATTTCCAATATTCTGATCGACATCAACCAGAAAGTCACACAGGCATTCAATGACGGCCTGGACACCGCCGTCCTGCAGGAAGAAGTCGATTCTCTGCTGGCCGACATCACAACGACAGTAGACTCCACAGTTTTCAACGGTGTGAACCTGATCGACGGTGTCAGCCCGGACCTTGAAGTTCTGACCGGCCTTGGCGGCGTCTCGCAGACGATTACGATCCAGGACCTCCGCCTGGCGACACTGGGTCTTGGCACGCTTGACTTGACGGACCCGGCGGCTTCTCTCACTGCTCTCGAAGCGGCGGAAACAATGGTCGGCAACGTCCTGACCACCCTTGGTACGGCCGCTAACCGTCTGGACCGTCAGGCGGAATTCAGTCAGCTTCTGACGGATAAGCTGAAGGAAGGCCTCGGCATTCTTGTGGACGCCAACCTTGCGGAAGCCAGCGCCGAATTGCAGGCCCTGCAAACGAAGGAACAGCTCGGCATTCAGTCCCTGTCCATCGCCAATGCCCGTCCGCAGTCCATCCTGCAGTTGTTTAAATAATCACCTGTTAGGGATTTAGTAAGAGTATCATAGGACAATTCGGTGATAAAAAAACTCTGCTATAAAAATCGAATGAGATAACGATGTCTGTAGCTGCCTACCAAAAAGCCAACCAGAATACGGAATCCCCCCGGCTGACGGAATACCGGGCGTTCGCAATATTCACTCGCGCTATGGAAGAGGCCGACAGGGATGAAGATACCATGGCAAGGATCCGCGCCGTCGCCAACAACCGGCGACTCTGGCTGACCTTGCAGACGGATCTTCTCTCCGAGGATAACAAGCTCCCCGATGATTTGCGGGGTCGGCTTCTTTCCATTGCACTCTGGGTTGGACGTTACAGCCTCAAAGCCATGAAAGGCGAAGCGGCGGTCAGCCCGCTGGTCACCGTCAACAAGCAGATTATGGATGGCATGAAGCCGCACGACCCTGCGCGCAAGGCTCCTGAGGCGGATGTTGGGCGTCCCCACATTACCCCCAACATGACCCTTTAGAAAGTTTACTAGTCAACTATCTGGATGCAGGGAAAAGTTTACTAGTCAACTACTTGGATGTTGAGGATAGTTTACTAGTCAACTACCTGACTGCCCGCGAAAGTTCCCTGGTCAACCATCATATCCCCTGGCGCAACCCGCCTGTCCCGAACTTTCCGCCCGGCTGCATCGGACGGCCATTTTCCGGCGATCCGCCCTATCTCGCGTCGGGCGCAGCCGCTATACTCCGGCCAATGAAAATCGCTGGAGAGAAAAGCATGAGCTGGGAAAAGGAAGTTCAGGAAATACAGGAAATGCGCAAGGCCGCCCGCGCCCAGGGCGGCGCCGAGGCGATCCGCGCCCAGCATGGCAAAGGCCGCCTGACCATCCGCGAACGCATTGACGGTCTTCTCGATCCCGGCAGTTTTCAGGAACAGGGCCGCATTGCCGGCGCCGCGGAACGGGATGAAAGCGGCAAGCTGACAAGCTTTTCCCCCGCCAACTACATCACCGGCCTTGGCCTCATCAATGGCCGGCGTGTCGCGGTGGGCGGGGAGGATTTTACCCTGAAGGGCGGCTCTCCCAATGCGGCGGGCCTCCGCAAGAGCATCTTCGCGGAGGAACTGGCGTCGCAATATAAAGTCCCCCTCGTCAGGATGCTGGAGGGTGGCGGCGGCAGCGTCGCGAAGGGCAAGGGCAGCGGCACCGTCGGCAATCCGGCCTATGAAAAGCCGCGCTTTCTGTCCATTGCCCGGCTGCTGGGGGAAGTGCCCGTTGCCTCCGCGGCGCTGGGCCCTGTCGCCGGGTTTCCCGCCGCGCGTTTCGCGGCCTCGCATTTTTCCGTCATGACGCGGGAGACAGCGCAACTTCTGATTGCCGGACCCGCGCTGGTCGAACGCGCGCTCAACATCAAAATCACCAAGGAGGAGCTGGGCGGCGCGGCGG
>CEOG01034527.1_pt1 | contig 16347 bp, 12 predicted proteins | sample 530301 | NCBI WGS metagenome assembly CEOG01 (sample SAMEA2619903, study PRJEB7988) | marine metagenome | biome: marine biome (ENVO:00000447); feature: surface water layer (ENVO:00002042); material: "saline water (ENVO:00002010), including plankton (ENVO:xxxxxxxx)" | depth 5 m | reverse complement strand
TAAATCGAAGTGGCGATATGACGGTCGCAGATATAGCCAGCCGTCTCGAAACCGGCGCGAATTTCCTCGATAGCGGCGGCGGGGTCTTTGTCAATAATTGTCACGTAACAATTCCAGTTTTTATTGTTGTTCATTGCTGATGAAAGATTATCTGTTCAATAGCAGGCTCAGCGTCCTTTTGCCAGCGCTAACCAACTGGACAGCGGGCCTGCCGCGCGGTAATACTTGCCGCAAAGTGACACAAAGCGGCATTTGTGTGATGCGAACGGCAAATTCCGGCAAAGGTGGATGGATCTGGAAATGAATACGACGAAAGAAATACGCAGCGCCTTTCTCGACTATTTTGCGAAGAATGGTCATGATAAGGTTGAAAGTTCGCCGCTGGTACCGCGTAATGATCCGACATTGCTGTTCACCAATGCCGGTATGGTGCAGTTTAAAAACGTCTTTACCGGGCAGGAAAAGCGCCCTTACAGCCGTGCCGTGACGACGCAGAAATGCGTCCGCGCGGGCGGCAAGCATAACGACCTTGAAAATGTTGGTTATACGGCGCGTCACCACACCTTTTTCGAGATGCTGGGCAATTTTTCCTTTGGCGATTATTTCAAGGATCAGGCGATTGAATTGGCCTGGGGCCTGCTGACAAAGGAGTTCGGCCTGCCGAAGGAAAAGCTGCTGGTCACTGTCTATCATGACGATGACGAGGCGGCGGAGCTGTGGAAAAAGATCGCGGGCCTGCCGGAGGAGAAAATCATCCGCATCGCCACGTCTGACAATTTCTGGTCCATGGGCGATACGGGGCCGTGCGGACCGTGTTCCGAAATCTTCTTTGATCATGGCGAGGGTATTCCTGGCGGACCGCCCGGCAGCCCCGACGAGGATGGCGACCGTTTTATCGAAATCTGGAACCTCGTCTTCATGCAGTTCGAGCAGTTTGCAGACGGCCGTCGCGAAAACCTGCCGCGCCCGTCCATCGACACCGGTATGGGGCTGGAGCGGGTAACCGCGGTTCTGCAAGGCAAGCATGACAATTACGATATCGACCTGATGCGCCATATCATTGAAGCTTCAGCCCGTGTCTCCGGCGTCGATCCGGATGGGGAGTTCAAGGTCTCCCACCGGGTGATTGCGGATCACCTGCGTTCCTCGTCTTTCTTGGTTGCCGATGGCGTGCTGCCGTCGAACGAGGGGCGGGGTTATGTGCTGCGCCGTATCATGCGCCGCGCCATGCGCCATGCGCATATTCTGGGTGCCAAGGAGCCGATGGTCTACAAACTAGTGCCGACGCTGGTCCGCGAGATGGGTGAAGCCTTCCCGGAGCTGATGCGCGCCGAAAGCCTGATCACGGAGACGCTGAAGCTGGAGGAAACCCGCTTCAAGGAAACGCTCGATCGCGGGTTGAAGCTGCTCGGCGATGCCACGGCGGAGCTGGGCGAGAGTGCGCCATTGCCGGGCGAAGTCGCCTTCAAGCTCTATGACACCTATGGTTTCCCGTTCGACCTGACGAAGGATATCCTGCGCGGCCAGAGCCGTGATCTGGACGAGGCGGGCTTTGACGCCGCCATGCAGAAACAGAAGGAGGCCGCGCGCGCCGCCTGGTCCGGCTCGGGCGAAGCCGCAACCGACACGCTGTGGTTTGACCTGCGCGAAAAATTGGGGGCGACGGAGTTTCTGGGCTATCAGACCGAAGCCGCAGAAGGCAAGGTACAGGCCATTATCCGGGGCGGTGACGAAGTGGCGAGCGCCAACTCCGGCGAGGATGTCATGGTGATCTTGAACCAGACCTCATTCTATGGCGAAAGTGGCGGCCAGGAAGGCGATCACGGGACGCTCAGCACGGTTGGCGGATTCCGGATGACGGTGACGGATACGCAGAAGAAACAGGATTTGTTCATCCACATCGGCCGGATCGATGCGGGCGAGTTGAAAACGGGGGATGTGGTGGAAACACATGTGGAAAACCGCCGTCGATCCCGCTTGCGTGCCCATCACTCGGCGACGCATCTCCTGCATGAGGCGTTGCGTCAGACCCTCGGTGATCATGTGACGCAGAAAGGCTCGCTGGTGGCGGAAGATCGCCTGCGGTTTGACTTTTCGCATCAGAAACCGATGACCGAGGCGGAAATCGCGACGGTCGAAAAGCTGGTCAATGACCGCATTCGCCTCAATGCCGATGTGGCCGTGCACCTGACTACGCCGGAGGAGGCGATCAAAGCCGGGGCCATGGCCCTCTTTGGTGAAAAATACGGCGATGAGGTACGTGTTGTTTCCATGGGCGGCGCGGATGTGAATAAGGGCGTAAATCGTAGCTTCTCAACGGAGCTTTGTGGCGGCACTCATGTCAGCCGCACGGGTGATATCGGCTTCCTCAAGATTATTGGGGAAACCGGCCTTGCCGCCGGGGTGCGGCGGATTGAGGCCGTCGCAGGGGAAGCCGCGCTCGACTATGTCAATGCCCGCGAAAAGCTGCTGGCGGACGCGGCGGCAACCCTCAAATCCGCGCCGCAGGACCTCGGCAGTCGCATTGCCGGTCTGCTGGAAGAACGCAAGCGGCTCGAACGTGAATTGGCTGATACCCGCAAGAAACTGGTGAGCGGCGGCGCGGGCGGCGCAACGGAAGCGCCGGAAAAAATTGGTGACGTCTCCTTCATCTCTCGGCTCCTGAATGATGTGCCGCCGAAGGATTTGAAACCGATGGCGGATGAGCTGAAAAAGAACCTCAAAAGTGGGGTCATCGTTTTGATTGCCAATAATGAAGGCAAGGCCTCTATTGTTGTGAGTGTGACGAATGACCTGACCGCTTCCATCAGCGCCGTTGATCTGGTGCGGGCGGGATCAGAAGCGCTTGGCGGTAAGGGCGGTGGCGGACGCCCTGATATGGCCCAGGCCGGCGGTCCGGACGGCAGCAAGGGAGCGGAAGCAGTTGCCGCCATTCGCATGTTGCTTGAGAAGGCGCCGATTGCCGCCGCCTGACATTTTCGTAATCCCGGGAACAGAAAAAGTCGGCAGGAACCAATCCTGCCGACTTTTGTATACCTGCGAAGGCACGGCTTCGCCAAGCGACTTGCGTTCCAGCCGGGGGGAGGTCCGGCGGAACGACGGCCCTGTCTCTGGCGTCAGGGCACCGGTCTGGTGCTTGTGACCGGCACCATTAAGGTGGCGACTGAATCGGGCCGAAACATGGCACGGAAGGGGCAATATTGCGGATACAATATCTGCGCTGTTTGCTTGATATCCACCGTGATTTTCATACATAAGGTATGTATCTGATTGCGGGGGTATGAAATGAACTATTTCAAGACGGGATTGCTGATTGCCGCCATTACGGGCCTGTTTCTCGCGGTCGGATTTTTGATCGGCGGAACAACGGGTATGGCGGTCGCGCTTGTCATCGCCATTGCCATGAATGGCTTTGCCTATTGGAATTCGGATAAGATGGTGCTGCGTATGTATGGTGCGCGGCAGATAACCCGACAAGAGGCGCCGGAGATTGTCGGCCTTGTCGCCGAGCTTGCCGGGCGTGCCAATCTGCCGATGCCGAAAGTCTACATCATGGATAATCCGCAGCCCAATGCCTTCGCGACGGGGCGAAATCCCGAAAATGCAGCAGTTGCGGTGACGCAAGGAATCCTCAAAATTCTCTCTCGTGAAGAACTTGCGGGTGTCATCGCCCATGAGCTGGCGCATATCAAGAACCGCGATACCCTGACAATGACGGTGACAGCGACATTGGCTGGGGCGATCAGCATGCTCGCCAATTTCGCCCTCTTCTTCGGCGGGGGCGACCGGGATAACCGAATGGGAATTATCGGCACACTCGCCATCATGATTCTTGCCCCGCTCGGCGCCATGCTGGTGCAGATGGCGATCAGCCGGACACGGGAATACTCGGCCGATCATACGGGCGCAGAGATATGCGGCAATCCCGAATGGCTGGCATCTGCATTGCAGAAACTGGAACATTCAGCGCGTGGCATAGAGAATAGGGAAGCGGAGCGCAATCCGGCCTCGGCCAGCCTGTTTATCATCAACCCGCTTCATGGTGCGCGGGCGGACAATTTATTTTCCACCCATCCGGCAACGGCAAACCGCGTCGCAAAACTGATGGATATTGCCCGCAGTGTGATGCCGGGCGGCGGTGGCCGTTCCGGGCCGGTTAAGCAAAGCCGGGATAAGCGGAAACAACATATGTCGCCGCGCCCCCGTTCCTCACGCGGTTCTACCCCCTATACGGATGGGGATGATGCCTCCTCGGCTTCCGATCCGTCGCGTGGCCCATGGGGCTAACAGCATCCGGTCAGCGCCTACAACAGGTTTTTCGGTTCCTTGACAAGGGCGCGCGTCAGAAAACGGATCATGTGATCCACATATTCCTGACGGCTTTTCCCCATGCGATAGGCGGTGGGGGCCGATGTCTGGATCAGGCCGATCATGGCATGGCCGATCAGTTCAGGCTCGACATCCTCATATAGCTCTCCCTTTAGCTTGGCATCGCGCAGTCGGCTGATAAATCCGGTTGCAAAGCGGTTGCGGATTTCCTTGGTGCTGGTGTCTTTCGGGTCGAGTATGCGGGTATCGATCAGGGCGGAGCGTAACAGCCCCGGATTCTGCTCCGAAAATTCCTGAATGGCGATCAAACTGAAACGGATATAATCCTCAAATGTCTCGACCTTTGGGATGCGGGGGTAGACATAGGTGATCATATCTTCCAGCGCGGAATCAGCGAAAGCGAGAAAAATTTCCCGTTTATCCGTGAAATGGCTGTAGAATGTGCCATGCGCGACATCCGCTTCCCGGGCAATGTCTTGCGGCCTGGTTTCATGATATCCATTGATAATAAAAAGCTTTTTAGCCGCGGCGAGCAATCGCTGCCGCTTTTCTTCTTTTCTCTTGCTGGCTCTGTCTGTTGCAACCGCAAGATCCGCTGGTTCGGTCATGCGTTTCCCACCTTATTATTTTTTATTTTTTCGCCTCTACTACTGGCAATTGTTACAACAATTTGTCAATATCATCACAATAACAGTCCGCAGCATAAAATAGAACAAAAAAAACGGGGTTTGTTCCGCCTATGCCATCAGAGATAGCTTTCCGGCCGCTAAACCGGCCCTTGCCGGACATTGCGGTCGTAAACAACAATGACGGGAGTTGGCGACTTAAAAGCCGGACGCCGATCGGAGAAATTGAAACAAATATCGCCTCCTATTACCGGCGTGCGGCCAACGAATTTCCGGACCGGCCATATCTCGTCCGCTGCTCGCCGGACGATAACTGGGCCGAGTTGTCCTATCGCGATATCCTGCAACAGGCGGAACGGATCAGCAGTTATCTGCTGTCCCATGATTTTGGCCCCGACAAACAGGTGATGATTTTGTCGGGAAATAGTTTCGCACATGCAGCATTGAAACTGGCGGGAGTGCAGGCGGGTATTCCTGTAACGGCCGTTTCCCCCTCCTATTCGCTGCTGGGGAGCGACTTTTCAAAATTGCAATATGCCGTGGAATTGACAACGCCCGGTATGATTTTCGCTGATGACGGAAGTCTTTATGCAGCGGCGCTGTCATCTCTGGATCTTGACGGTATTGACGTCGTCACAGTCTCAGGGGAAATTCATGGTGGCCGCCGCTATGAGGAATTGCTGGGTCCAATTGACCGGGCGGCGGTGGATGCCGCTTATGATGCGGTGACCGGTGAAACACTGGCGATGATTCTCTTCACTTCCGGCTCCACCGGGCTGCCGAAGGCGGTGCCTAATACGCACCGGATGCTCTGCGCGGCGCAAAAAACCCTTGAGCTGATTGGCGAACCCGCCGATCCGGTCGATGATCCGGCGCGCATTCTGTGCTGGCTGCCCTGGCATCACACTTATGGCGGAACGGTTAATTTCTTCACCATTGCCCGTCAGTGCGGTACGCTGTACATGGATGACGGCAAGCCTGTACCGGGATTGTTCGAACGGACAATCGAAAATCTTGGCAGGGTGCAACCCTCGCGCTTCAGTACGGTGCCTGCGGCCTATAGTTACCTTGCTGATCGGCTGGAACAGGATGACGATCTGGCACGGAAGTTTTTTGAGAGTGTCCGTCTTTGTCAGTATGGCGGCGCGGCCTTGTCCCAGGAAATGTTTGAACGCATGCAGCAGTTATCCATTCGCCATACGGGGTTGCGCACGGCGTTCGGGACGGGTTGGGGCTCCACGGAAACAACCGGCAGCGGTACTGCCGTTCACTGGAATACGGAGCGGGTTGGGTTGATCGGTCTGCCGACACCGGGGGTCGAGGTGAAAATCCTGCCCGTGGGCGAGAAGCTGGAAATCCGCATCAAGGGCCCGAATGTATTGACGGGATACTATAAGCGGCCTGATCTGACCGCGCAGTATTTTGATGAGGAGGGCTATTACTGTATCGGTGATGCAGTCCGCTGGGTTGATCCGGAAAATCCGACGGCGGGGATGATTTTTGATGGCCGGGTGGCGGAGGACTTCAAGTTGCTTAACGGCACCTGGGTGAGCACCGGGTCGCTCCGCCTGGCGCTGATCGACGCGCTTGATCCGCTGGTGCGGGATATTGTCATTGCCGGTCATAACCGGGATGAAATCGGTATTCTGATCCTGCTGACGGAGGCCGTGCAGAAACGCCTTGCCGCCACAGGCGCGGTTTCGGAGGATGGCAAAAAGATTGTCGATGCGATCCTGATCAAGGCTGTTCAGGAAAAGCTGGATGTCTATAATCAGGAGAATTCAGCACCCAGCCGACGGGTAGGGCGAGCGCTTGTCATGGCGGCGCCGCTGTCGGTGGATAAAAATGAGATAACGGATAAACAATATATCAATCAGGGGGCTGTCCTTGCCAATCGCGCCGATCTGGTGGAGGAACTATACAGGGCGCAGGGCGCAGACGGCATTCTGCTGTTGCGCTAATAATCAGGGGAGAGAATGTCATGACCGTTACAAACAGGCAGATTCTACTGAAATCCCGTCCCGTGGGAGAGCCCACGCCGGATAACTTCAAGCTGGTGGAAACACCGCTACCCGAACCGGGACCGGGCCAGTTCCGTGTGAAGGTCATTTATATGTCTCTTGATCCCTATATGCGGGGGCGCATGGGAGCAGAGAAGACATATGCCGCCAACGCCGAACTGGGCGAGCCTATGGTTGGCGGCGGCGTTGGTGTTGTCGAAGCATCGAACAATGATAAATTCAAAACCGGAGACTACGTGATGTGCGCCACCGGCTGGCAGAGCTATTGCCTGTCTGACGGAACGGGCGTGATGAAACTCGACCCCGCCAGTGCCCCGATCTCGACGGGTGTTGGTGTTCTTGGTATGCCGGGGCTTACCGCCTATTACGGGCTGCTGGAGATCGGCAAGCCGCAGGCTGGGGAAACTGTGGTCGTCGCGGCCGCTTCCGGCGCGGTTGGTGCTGTTGTCGGCCAGATTGCGCGCATCAAAGGATGCCGTGCCATCGGTATTGCCGGATCAGCAGAGAAATGCGATTTCGTGGTGAAGGAGCTGGGGTTTGACGCCTGTCTCAACTACAAGGATGCGGATTTCCCGGCGCAGCTCGCCAAAGCCTGTCCGAAGGGGATTGATGTTTATTTCGAAAATGTCGGCGGCAAGGTGTTCGAGGCGGTTCTGCCACTTCTCAATGACGATAGCCGCATGCCCGTCTGCGGGCTTATTTCGCAGTATAACATGACGGAGTTACCCCAAGGGACGAACATGCTTCCCGCGCTGATGCGGGCGGTGTTGACCCACCGCATTCTGATACAGGGGTTCATCATCTCCTATCATTTCCATCATCTGCCCGCTTTTTTGAAAGATGTGAGCGGCTGGATCAGGGACGGTAAGTTGAAATACCGCGAAGATATCGTGAAAGGCCTTGAAAATGCGCCGGAGGCGTTCATCGGGCTGTTGCAAGGCAAGAATTTTGGCAAGCTGCTGGTGCAGGTGTCGGACGATCCGACGCGGTAATGGACCGTCAAAAATATCAATAAAGTAACTTCAATGCTTGGAAGGATTTAGAAATATGACTGCAATCAACGATCTGGTGTCGTATGAAGCAAGAGATGGCGTCGGCGTTGTCACCATTGACAGTCCGCCGGTCAATGCGCTCAGCCAGGGCGTACGCGCCGGGATCAAGGGCGGGATCGAGGCCGGGGTTGCGGACAAGAATGTCTCCGCCATCGTCCTCACCTGCGCCGGACGCACCTTTATTGCGGGCGCCGATATCACCGAATTTGGCAAGCCGCCGACGGAGCCCGGGCTGAAAGAGGTTATCGGCATTATCGAAGCCTCCAACAAGCCGGTGATTGCCGCCATTCATGGTACCGCGCTCGGCGGCGGACTGGAAACGGCGCTTGGCTGTCATTACCGCGTTGCGGTCGCCTCGGCCAAGGTCGGCCTACCGGAAGTAAAGCTGGGCCTTCTGCCGGGGGCCGGGGGTACGCAGCGCCTGCCGCGCGTGGTCGGGGTGCCCATCGCGCTTGATCTGATTACCTCCGGGGAGCATGTGCCGGCGCCAAAAGCCCATAAGCTTGGCCTGATTGATGAACTGATTGAGGGCGACCTTGTTGACGGGGCAATTGCTTTTGCTAAAAAGATAGTGGCGGAAGGGCGTCCGCTAGTAAAAATCAGCGATCAGAATGACAAGATCGAAGAAGCGAAGAAAACTCCGGGGCTGTTCGATGAATTCCGTAAAAAGAACGCCCGGCGGTTCCGCGGCTTCGAAGCGCCGGAAAACTGCATCAAGTCGATAGAGGCGGCGGTCAACCTGCCTTTCGATGAAGGGCTGGTGCGCGAGCGGGAGCTGTTTTCCGAACTGCTCGCAGGGGAACAAGCGAAGGCGCAGCAGTATTTCTTCTTCTCCGAACGGCAGGCGGCGAAAATTCCGGATGTGCCGAAAGATACCCCGCTGATCGACATCAAGACGGCGGGCGTGATTGGCGCGGGCACCATGGGTGGCGGCATTGCCATGAATTTCCTGCAGGCGGGCATCCCGGTGATCATCGTTGAAACCAGCCAGGAAGCCCTGGATCGCGGTATAGAGATCATCAAGAAGAACTATGCCGCGACCGTCTCCAAGGGCCGCCTTTCGCAGGAGAAGATGGACAAGTACATGTCCCTGCTGACGGGCTCCACAAAGCTTGAGGATATCAAGGATGTGGATATTGTTATCGAGGCAATTTTTGAGAATATGGAAGTCAAGAAGGAGATCTTCGGCAAGCTCGACAATATCTGCAAACAGGGCGCCATTCTCGCAACCAACACCTCGACCCTCGATATCGACGAGATCGGTGCGGCGACGACGCGGCCTGAATATGTGATCGGGCTGCATTTCTTCAGCCCCGCCAATGTCATGAAACTGCTGGAGGAAGTGCGGACGCAGAAAACCAGCGCGTCCGTCATGGCGACCTGTATGGCGCTCGCCAAGAAAATCGGCAAGGTGCCGGTCATGGTCCGCGTCTGTGAGGGGTTTACCGGCAACCGGATGCTCGCCAAACGGACGGATCAGGCACAGAAGCTGATCCTGGAAGGCGCGAAGATCGAAGATGTGGACCGTGTTCTCTATGACTTCGGCTTCCCCATGGGACCGTTCGCCATGGGCGATCTGGCGGGCAACGACGTCAGCTGGCGCATCCGTCAGGGCAAGGGCGTGAAAAGCCCGGTTGCCGACGCTATCTGTGAACTCGGCCGTTTTGGTCAGAAAACCGGCGCAGGTTACTATCGCTATGAAGCGGGCAGCCGCACGCCGCAGCCTGATCCGGTAGTGGAGGAAATCATCGAAAAGGCCGCGAAAGAGGCAGGCGTCACCCGCCGCAAGATCACGGATGAGGAAATCCTCAAACGCTGCATCTACCCGATGATCAATGAGGCGGCGAAAATCCTCGAAGAGGGGATGGCGACACGCGCCAGCGATATCGATGTCATCTGGGTTTATGGTTATGGCTGGCCGATCTACCGCGGCGGTCCGACCCGTTATGCCGATCATATCGGCGTTGAGAATATCTATAACGATATGCTGCGCTTCAAGTCGGCGCTCGGCGGGGAAGAATGGACGCCTGCGCCGTTGCTGGAAAAGCTGGCGAAAGAAAAGAAGGGCTTCAAGGACCTCTGATCCTGGGCTTTAATTAAAACCGGAAACCCCGCAGATCAGTCTGCGGGGTTTTTCTTTGTCCGCTTCGGCGCGGTAAAAGTGACATACAGTACCGGAATGAGGGCCAGCGCAATAAAGACGCAGGCGATCATAAAGCAATCCTGGAAAGTCAGGGTCATGGCCTCAACAGATTGCGAGGGAGAGAGCGGCGCGCCGTTGTTGAGATCAATCATTTCATTTTGGTAACGGACGGAATGGGCCGTAATCAGCAGGGCGATGATATTGACCCCGATAGTCCCGCCCAGCATGCGGCAGAAATTGAGCGCGCCGCTGGCCTGCGGCACCCGCTGTGTATCGACGCTGGACAGGCCGAGCGTGCTGTTAGAAGGCAGGATAAAGCCGAGCGCGACCCGGCTCAGCAGCACCCATCCCGCAATCATCAGATATGAACTGGACTGTTCCGCATGGGTCAGGGCATAGGCGGCAATGACAAACAGCGTAACGCCGACCAGCAGCAGGCGGTGCGTCGGCATCAAATCAACCAGCCGCCCGGCGATGGGTGAGACAACGGCGAGGGCGAGCCCACCCGGCAGGAGCAGAAGCCCGGCATGGGTGGCGTCGCTCATCTGTACGGTCCGAGCGAACAGGGGTATCATATAGATGCTGGAAAACATGCCCGCACTGGTTATGGCGCCGATGATCACGGCCGAGACAAACTTCGGATTACGGAACATGGCGAGATGCAGCAGCGGCGTTCTGCTGCGCAGCTCCCGGCTCAAAAACAGCGCGAAAGCGACAAGCGCGATGGCCAGGAGGACAATCACCTGCCAGTCCGTTACGGAATGGAACTGGCTGTTGGAAAGGCCGGTCAGGAGCGTGCCGACGGTCAGCGCAATCAACAGAAAGCTGATCAAATTGAACGGCCCGGTGCCTGGCGCGTCTTCCCGACCGGGCAGGAATATCCAGCCCATGATTGCCGCACATAAAGAAAGAGGCAGTGCCGCCGTGAAGGTGAAATGCCAGTCGAGACTGTCGGTGATGATGCCGCCGATGGTCGGGCCAACGGCAGGCCCCAGAACGATCACCATGCTGAACATACCAAGCGCCGATCCGCGCCGGTTTTCAGGAAACAACATGAAGACAAGCGCCATGGACAGCGGCTGGATGATCCCGGCGCCTGCACCCTGCAAAACCCGCGCGAAGATCAGCAAGTTGAAGGCCGGTGCGAACTGGCCAATCATGCAGCCGGTGAAAAACAGGGCGGAGGCGAACAGCAGCGTCTTGCGTGCGCCGATATTTTGCAACAGCCAGGCAGAGGTCAGCATGCAGACAGCATTGGCACACAGAAAGCCGGTGGACATCCACTGCGCCGAGGCTTGCGTGATGTCATAGTCCGCCATGATATTGGTGAGCGCGACATTGATCATGGTGGAGGAGAAAATCGCCGCCAGCAGGCCGATAATCACCGCAAAAACGGCGAACCATTTATAGGCCGCGCCGTATTTCTCCTCCAGCCGCTCGATGCGCTCGCTCGCCATTTATCCGGCAAATTCCTTTCTGAGAGTATCGTTGTGCTCCCCCAGGGCCGGGATCGCGCCATATTCCTGCGCCTCACCCGCAAACATGATCGCGGAGGCGGGGACGGAGACGGGGCCTGACGGGCTGTCTGTGGTGATGCGCTCAAGCTGCGGATGTTCCGACAGATCGGCGACGGAGTTGAGCGATCCGAATGCGATCCGGCCGGCCATCAGGCGCTTCACGACTTCTTCTCGCGAAAGGCTGCCGAACACGGCATTGATCACCTCATTGAGAGCCGCCCGGTTTTCGACCCGAAGAATATTGGTCTTGAAGCGTGGATCATCGGCAAGGGCCGCGTTGCCAAGGCCATGCTCACAGAGGTTACGCCATTCCGTCTGGTTCTGGATAGAGATGACAACCGGTCCGTCCAATGTTTCATAGGCTTCATAGGGCGCGATGGAAGGATGAGACAGGCCGACGCGGCCGGGCGCCTTGCCCCCATAGTCATGATGCAGAAGCGGTACCGCCATCCAGTCCGCCATGCCGGCGAACAGCGTTGATTTGACAGCGCGGCCCTTGCCGGTACGGTCCCGCTCATAGAGAGCTTCCAGCACGCCGACAAGCCCGTGCATTCCGGCGGCGATATCGCAGACGGAGACACCAACGCGGCCCGGCTCTTCGGGTGTGCCGGTAATGGTGGCGAGACCCGTCTCACTCTGCACCAGCATGTCGTAGGCCTTCATCTTGGCATACGGCCCTTCCTCTCCATATCCGGAGATATCGACGGTAATCAGCCGCGGATGGGCGGTGCGCAATGTTTCGCAATCAAGGCCATAGCGGCCGACCGCGCCGGGCGCGAGATTCTGAATAAACACATCTGCCTTGGCGATCATGTTTTTCAGCAGTGCCAGATCCTCCTCCCGCTTGATGTCGAGCTGGATCGATTCCTTGCCCCGGTTCAGCCAGACGAAATAGCTGCTCTGGCCGTTGACCACATCGTCATAGGCGCGGGCGAAGTCACCCTCCGGCCGTTCGATCTTGATGACGCGGGCGCCCGCGTCGGCCAGACGGCTGGAGAGATAAGGGGCGGCAACCGCCTGTTCGAGGGAGATGACGAGGATGCCATCAAGAGGTTTGGACATGGTGCTTTCTCTATTGTGTAATCATTATGTAATCTTGAGGGTGCCAGGCGGGCATTTCCTGCCCGTTCTTCGTGAGTTATTGAAATTCTGCAGTCAGCCCGTCCAGGCGGCGAGAGTGCGGCTGATATAGGCATAGGGGGCATTGCTTTCCGCGTGCCAGCGATTGAAGGCTTCCTGCACAATGGCTTGATCCTTCTTGGAGGTAAGCTTGCCTTCCGCCACGCCGAGCTGGTTGAGGGCGCTGATGACATCTTTGGTGAGGATATAGCCGTCTTTTCCCATCATGCGCAGGAAATAGGGGCCGCTGTTGCCGCCGAGCTGCTTGAAACGCTTTGTCAGGTCGGCATATAGCCCGGCAATATCCTCACGCGGCCAGTCGGCGACATAGGCGCCGAAGCTGCCATATTCCTTTTCCACTTCCAGCATGGCGGCGGCATTGTGATGGGTCGCGCGGATTTTGCCCAGATGGCGGATGATTGCTGTATTCTCCATCAGGGCGGCGATGTCATCCTCACTCATAAAGGCGACTTTGGCGGGGACAAAGCCGTGAAAGGCATCCTCGAACGCAGGCCATTTGCCCTTTACCATGGCGGTGTTGAGGCCGCTTGAAAAAATCCGGAAACTCATGGCTGAAAAGTAGCGATCGGCCAGTATGGCGCGAAGCTCGTCCGCCTGTTTGATTTCCGGCATGCGCGTTTCGAGGGCTGCAGCACCGCCTGCTTTTTCGGCCGCCGTGGCTTGTATTTCTCCGAATGAAATCATGGGGCTCTATATCTCTCTGCAATGCGATTGTCCGCCAGCATCTCAATGTGGCATGATCGCCATACGGTCTGTTTATATCATAAAATCTATATCATGCCGCGCGACGGATAAACACGGAATAACAGTTTTGACAGAGCCGCATGGATTCAGATCGCGTCAGAGGGCGGGTGTATCGATTGCCTTGAGGAAGGCGGGACCATATTTTTCCTGCTTGCTGCGACCAACTCCCTGTAGCTCGCCGAAGGCGGTGAGGGTCTGCGGGCGCGCGGCCGCCATTTCAATCAATGTCTTGTCATGGAATATGACATAGGGCGGGACATTCTGCTCTTTCGCAAGGGTAAGGCGAACGGATTTCAGGAGATTGAAAAGCGCTTCTTCCTCCTTGCTGGCGAAGCGGCGGGGCGTGTCTGCTGTGCCGCTCTTGCGGCCCTTTTCAGCGGGCGGACGTTTCAGCTCCAGCCGGCACTCTCCCTTCAGCACCGGACGGCAGCTTTCGTCGAGGGAAAAGGTGCCATAGCCGTCCGCATCCACATTGATATATCCAAGCGCGAGGAGCTGGCGCAGGATGGATTGCCATTCATGCCGGCTGTAATCCTTGCCAAGACTGTAGGTGCTGAGTTGACTATGCCCGAACTTTCGGATCCGGTCCGTATCGGCGCCGAGCAAGATATCGATGATATGTGTTGCGCCGAAATTCTCGCCGCTGCGCCAGATGGTGGACAGCGCCATTTGCGCGGCTTCCGTGCCGTCAAAGAGCGCGGGCGCTGTCAGGCAGTTGTCGCAATTGCCGCAGCTTTCCGGCGGCGTTTCGCCAAAATATTTCAGGATCAGGTGACGGCGGCACAACGCGCTCTCACAATATTGCAGCAGGCTTTCCAGCTTGCCGCGGTCAAGCTGCTGCTGCGCCAGCGTCTTATCCGGATTACGCATCAGAGATTTCAGCTTGGCCACATCCTGAATGCCATAGGACAGCCAGGCATTGGCGGGCAGGCCGTCGCGTCCGGCACGGCCTGTCTCCTGATAATAGCTTTCCATATTCTTTGGCAAATCCAGATGCGCGACAAAGCGCACATCCGGCTTGTCGATACCCATGCCGAAGGCGATGGTGGCAACGATGACAACCGCCTCCTCCTTCAGGAAGCGTGACTGGGTTTCCCGGCGCAGCTCCGCGTCCAGCCCGGCGTGATAGGGCAGGGCGATGCGGCCGCTCGCGGCGATTTTCTCCGCCACCTGCTCAACTTTACGCCGCGACATGCAATAGACAATGCCCGCGTCCGTTGCATGTTCACGCCCGATAAAATCAAGGAGTTGCGACATGCCATTTGCTTTCGGGACAAGGCGGTAGCGGATATTGGGGCGATCAAACCCGGCCCGAAACACCGCGCCGAAGGACAGGCCGAGCCGGTCGATGATATCTTTTTCCGTCGGCGCATCCGCTGTGGCGGTCAGGGCAAGGCGGGGAACGTTTGGAAAACTTTCTGCAAGTACGGCCAGGCGCAGATATTCGGGACGGAAATCATGTCCCCACTGGGAGACGCAATGGGCTTCGTCAATGGCGAAAAGCGAGATATCGAGCCGTTCCAGCAGGTCGATAAAGCCACCCGAAAAAAGTCGTTCCGGTGCGATATAGAGGAGCTTCAGTGTGCCGTCCAGAAGCTGTTTGCGCACTGTCGCCTGTTCTTCCGGGCTATGGCTGGAATTGAGTGCCGCCGCGGCAACGCCAAGCTGCTGCAATGCCTCCACCTGATTTTGCATCAGGGCGATCAGCGGTGAAATGACAATGGCAGTGCCGGGCATGGCAAGGGCGGGGATCTGGTAGCAGAGGGATTTTCCGCCGCCCGTCGGCATCAGCACCAGGGCATCACGCTTCGCCATGACATGGGAGATAATCTCGGCCTGCTGGCCGCGAAAGGCGGGATAGCCAAAAGTCTCTTTCAGAATCTCGACAGGGGAACGCGACATGCCCCCTTTATACAGCCATCGGCGGCGGGATCAATGATGGATTGAGCAATCCAGGCAGAGGAGGGGCGCAAAATGTTATCCGCGGGATTTGAGCTGTTCTTTCAGCGCCTGAATTTCTAATGCTGCTTCAGCCAATAAATGTTTCAGACGGCGATTTTCCTCATCCACCTGCCGGAGGCGGCTGATCTCCTGCTCGCCGCTTCGCTCGGCGCGTTTTTTCCAACGATACAGGGTCGCGCGGGAAATGCCGTGATGTTTCGCGGCCTCCTCCACCGTACGCCCATCGGCCAGCTCCTTGAGGATTAGGCCGATTTCCTGCGCTGTATGGGTTTTGCGTTCCATCCGACTGACCTTTCTCGATCCTCATATCTGCCCGGGTTTCCTCCGTGGCCGTTGCTGCTGCGCCGGATGTCTCACTGTTTTTTGCCAAGCTCGCTGACCACAGCCTGTAGCGCGGCGAGATTCTCGGGGATGGAGCTGCCTGCCAGAAGCTCTTGCGAGGCTTTGGCGGCGGCCGCCGGGTCGGTGGTGAGAAGCTGGCGCGAGGCGGCGATGGTGATAGCGTTGTGAATGGAATAGCTGTGCTGCTGCTGAGCGATCACATTCTGTAGCGCGAGGCCGATGGTATGGGCCATCTGCTGATACAGAATAGCCATGGCTTCCGCGGGTGCATCGCCGAGCACACTCATGTTTGTCTGGGCAATAGAACCCGTTATCTGGCTGTTGACATATGAATCGGTTGGCATTGCCGCTCTCCTGCTGTGATATTCAACGATCGTCTGTCATATCTTCCCGCGTTCACGTCTTGGCGGCGGGATGTGTGGCGGCGGGACCTGGTGCCGCTGTATGATGAACGGTAGCGGCCGGTGCAGG
>CEOG01030024.1_pt1 | contig 16443 bp, 14 predicted proteins | sample 530301 | NCBI WGS metagenome assembly CEOG01 (sample SAMEA2619903, study PRJEB7988) | marine metagenome | biome: marine biome (ENVO:00000447); feature: surface water layer (ENVO:00002042); material: "saline water (ENVO:00002010), including plankton (ENVO:xxxxxxxx)" | depth 5 m | reverse complement strand
CCCCGCCAGTCGGACGTAATGATTGTGGCGGGCACGCTGACTAACAAGATGGCCCCGGCACTGCGCAAGGTCTATGACCAGATGGCAGAGCCGCGGTATGTGATCTCCATGGGGTCCTGCGCCAATGGCGGCGGCTATTACCATTATTCCTATTCCGTCGTGCGCGGCTGTGACCGGATTGTTCCAGTCGATATCTATGTGCCCGGCTGTCCGCCCACGGCGGAGGCTTTGCTCTATGGTGTCTTCCAGCTGCAGAAAAAGATTCGCCGCACCGGAACATTCGTGCGCTAACGGAAAGGGGCGATATCACATGACTGAAGCGCTTAAAGAACTTGGCGAATTGATCGCGGCTGAACTTCCCGATGATGTGATCGGAAGCCGGGTGGCATTCGGAGAGCTGATTGTCAATGTGCGCGGCGAGACCGTGGACAAGGTCCTGGAATTCCTGCGCAATGATGCGAATTGCAAATTCGAGGTGCTGTGCGATGTTTGCGGTGTGGATCACCCGACGCGCGCCAAACGCTTCGATGTGGTCTACAATCTCCTCAGCCTGCGCCATAACCAGCGTATCATCGTCAAGGCCGAGACCGACGCCCGCACGCCGGTGCCGTCCGTTGTCGGCCTGTTCCCGGCGGCCAACTGGTTTGAGCGGGAGGCATGGGACATGTATGGAATCATGTTCTCCGGTCATCCGGATTTGCGCCGTATGCTAACTGATTATGGTTTTGAAGGGCATCCGCTGCGTAAGGATTTCCCGCTCACCGGCTATGTGGAGCTGCGTTACAGCGAGGATGAGAAGCGGGTTGTCTATGAGCCGGTCAACCTGACCCAGGAATTCCGCAGGTTTGATTTTGAAAGCCCGTGGGAAGGCGCGCAATATGTCCTGCCCGGTGATGAAAAGGCGGAGGAGAAGGGCTGATGGCCGAAGTCCAGATCAAGAACTACACGCTTAATTTCGGTCCGCAGCATCCGGCGGCTCACGGCGTTCTTCGCATGGTGATGGAGCTGGATGGCGAAATTGTCGAACGGATTGACCCGCATATCGGCCTGCTGCATCGCGGCACGGAAAAGCTGATCGAGCATAAGACCTATATGCAGGCGATGCCCTATTTTGATCGCCTGGATTATGTGGCGGCGATGAGCCAGGAGCATGCATTTGTTCTCGCGGCGGAAAAACTGCTGGGGTGCGAGGTACCGGAGCGGGCGCAGTATATCCGTGTTCTTTTTTGCGAAATCTCCCGAGTACTCAACCATCTCATGAACGTCTGCGCGCAGGCCATGGATGTGGGGGCGACGACGCCCATGCTCTGGGGGTTTGTCGAGCGGGAGACTCTGATGGAATTCTATGAGCGGGCGAGTGGCGCGCGCATGCATGCCGCCTATTTCCGCGTCGGCGGCGTTCATCAGGACATCACGGAAAAGCTGATGGAGGATATTCATGCCTTCATCAAAAGTTTCCCCACGATTCTGAATGATATCGAGGCGCTGCTGACTGAAAACCGTATTTTCAAGCAGCGTAACGTCGATATCGGTGTGGTGAGTGCGGAAGAGGCAATGGCCTGGGGTTTTTCAGGTGTCATGTTGCGCTCGACCGGTCTTGCCTGGGACCTGCGCAAAAGCCAGCCTTATGATGTCTATGACAGAATGGATTTCGATATTCCGGTTGGTCTCAATGGCGACTGTTTTGACCGTTATCTGATGCGGATGGAGGAAATGCGGCAGTCCCTCAAGATCATGGAGCAATGTCTGGACCAGATAAAACCCGGCCCCGTCATCTCGACCGATCCCAAGGTCGCGCCGCCCCGGCGCAGCGACATGAAAACCTCCATGGAAGCGCTGATCAATCACTTCAAGCATTACACGGAAGGCGTCAAGGTGCCGGCGGGTGAGACCTATACGGCAGTTGAGGCTCCGAAAGGCGAGTTTGGCGTCTATCTGGTCTCCGACGGATCGAATAAACCCTATCGCTGCAAGATCAGGGCGCCAGGATTCGCGCATCTTCAGGGCATGGATTTTCTGACGAAGGGGCATATGCTGGCAGATGCGTCGGCCATTCTCGGGAGTCTGGATATCGTATTTGGTGAGGTGGACCGGTGAGTCAGGTAATCGCAACAGGCACGGCGTTCGAATTCACGCCGGAGAATATCGAAAAGGCGAAGGCTTTTATCGCCAAATATCCGGACGGGCGCCAACAGAGCGCGGTGATGCCGCTGCTCGATCTGGCGCAGCGTCAGAATGATAACTGGCTGTCCCGGGAAGCCCTTGAATATGTCGGCAAGTTTCTTGATGTGCCGTATATGCGGGTGTTGGAAGTGGCGACCTTCTACACCATGTATAACCTGAAGCCAGTCGGGAAATATTTTCTCCAGCTTTGCCGCACGACACCCTGCTGGCTGCGCGGCAGCGATAATCTGGAAATGGTCTGCAAGAAAAAGCTCGGCATTTCAAATGGCGAGACGACCGAGGATGGGATGTTCACCTTGCTGGAGGTGGAATGTCTCGGTGCCTGCGTCAATGCGCCGGTCGTGCAGATCAATGATGATTTCTACGAGGACCTCAACGCCGAAAATTTCGAAGCCCTGCTTGACAAACTGGCGAAAGGCGACGTGCCGCCGAAGGGCCCGCAGATTGATCGCATTAATTCCGCGCCGGAAGGCGGTCCCACGACATTGCTGGAAAAGACGGAGGACGCGTAATGCTGCAGGATAAAGATCGGATTTTCACCAATCTTTACGGCATCCATGACTGGAAGCTGGCCGGCGCGAAACAGCGCGGCATCTGGGATAACACCAAGGCGCTGATCGAAATGGGGCAGGATGCCATCATCGACGGGGTCAAGGAAAGCGGCCTGCGCGGCCGGGGCGGTGCGGGTTTCCCGACCGGTCTCAAATGGTCTTTCATGCCAAAGGAATCCGACGGACGACCGAGCTATCTGGTGGTCAATGCGGACGAATCAGAGCCCGGTACCTGCAAGGACCGGGAGATTATGCGCTTTGATCCGCACCGTCTGCTGGAAGGCTGTCTTGTCGCCGGCTTCGCCATGCGCGCCATCGCCGCCTATATCTATATCCGCGGCGAATTTGTGCTGGAGGCAAAACATCTCAATGAAGCCATTCAGGAGGCCTATGCCGATGGGCTGATCGGCAAGAATGCCTGTGGGTCCGGCTATGATTTTGATATTTATGTGCATCGCGGCGCGGGCGCTTATATTTGCGGCGAGGAAACGGCCCTTATCGAAAGCCTGGAGGGCAACAAAGGGCAACCACGCCTGAAGCCGCCATTTCCGGCAAATGTCGGTGTCTGGGGTTGCCCGTCCACGGTCAACAACGTTGAAAGCATTGCGGTTGCACCGGAAATCCTGAGGCGCGGCAAGGGCTGGTTCTCGGGCCTTGGCCGCCCCAACAATACGGGGACGAAGCTTTTCTGCATTTCAGGCCATGTGAACAAGCCCTGCAATGTCGAAGAGGAAATGGGTATTCCGCTGCGCGAGCTGATTGAAAAGCATGCGGGCGGCGTCCGCGGTGGATGGGACAATCTGTTGGCGATTATTCCGGGTGGTTCTTCCGTTCCGCTACTGCCGAAAAGCATCTGTGACGACATCCTGATGGATTTTGACAGCCTGCGTGAAGTGCAGAGCGGGCTTGGCACCGCCGCCGTCATCGTCATGGATAAATCAACGGATGTGATCCGCGCCATTGAACGGCTGTCGCATTTCTACAAGCATGAAAGCTGTGGCCAGTGCACGCCGTGCCGGGAAGGCACCGGCTGGATGTGGCGGGTGATGCAACGGCTGGTTTCGGGCGACGCGGAAGTCGAAGAGATCGACATGCTGATCAATGTTTCCAAGCGAATTGAAGGTCATACCATCTGCGCCCTCGGGGATGCGGCGGCATGGCCCATTCAGGGGCTGGTGCGGCATTTCCGCCCGGTCATCGAAGAACGTATCAAATCACGGAAAGCTGCGCGGGCGGCCTAGAGCCGACGTCGCGGGGAGCGTAAAATGCCGACACTTACAGTAGATGGTGTAGAAGTTACGGTCGAACCGGGCACAACGGTGCTTCAGGCCTGTGAAGAGGCGGGAGCGGAAATTCCGCGTTTCTGCTATCACGAGCGCCTGTCCATTGCCGGAAATTGCCGCATGTGTCTGGTGGAGATGGAAAAGTCGCCAAAGCTGATCGCTTCCTGTGCGATGCCGGCAGGCGATGGCATGGTCATCCATACTAACAGCCAGAAGGTGAAGGAAGGCCGAGAAGGGGCGATGGAATTCCTTCTTATCAATCATCCGCTGGATTGCCCGATCTGCGATCAGGGCGGCGAATGTGATCTGCAGGATCAATCCATGGCCTACGGGTCCGGCACCAGCCGTTATCTTGAGTTGAAACGCTCCGTCGCGGAAAAGAACATGGGTCCGTTGATCAAGACGACCATGACCCGCTGCATCCATTGTACGCGCTGCGTCCGGTTTGCAACGGAAGTGGCCGGGGTGGAGGATCTGGGCGCGATCAACCGTGGCGAAAATATGGAAATTACCACCTATCTGGAGCAGGCTCTGGATAGCGAATTGTCCGGAAATGTTATTGATCTTTGCCCCGTTGGTGCGTTGACATCCAAGCCCTATGCCTTCACCGCCCGCCCATGGGAGCTCAGCAAGACCGAAAGTATTGATGCACTTGATGCCGTGGGCGCGAATATCCGCGTTGATTCCCGCGGTCAGGAAGTCATGCGTTTTCTGCCGCGTCTCAATGAAGAAATCAATGAGGAATGGCTGTCTGACCGTTCTCGGTTTTCCTATGATGGGCTGAAGGCGCAACGCCTCGATACACCCTATGTCCGTCGCGATGGCAAATTGCAGCCTGCAAGCTGGGGGGAAGCGTTTGACGCCATCGCCGCGAAGCTGGATGGGCTGGACGGCAATAAAATTGGCGCCATTGCCGGAGATCTGGCCTGTGCGGAAAGCATGATGGCGCTCAAAGACCTGATGGCGGCACTGGGGTCTCCCAATATCGATTGCCGTCAGGATGGTGCTGCTATTGATGGGGGCAGCCGTGGTGGTTATCTCTTCAACACGACCATTGCCGGAATTGACGAGGCTGATGCCCTCCTGATTATCGGCAGCAACCCGCGCCATGAGGCGGCGCTGATCAATGCCCGTATCCGCAAACGCTGGAAAGCCGGGCCATTCCCGATCGCGTTGATCGGGGAACAGGTCGATCTCACCTATCATTATGACTATCTGGGCGCCGGTCCGGCCACTCTTAAAGAACTGGCCGATGGTAAACATTCTTTTGCCGAAACACTTAAAAGGGCGGAACGTCCGATGCTGATCATCGGGCAGGGCGCGCTTTCCCGTAATGATGGCGGCGCAGTTCTTGCTCTTGCCAAGAAAATTGCCGACAGCTTTGGCCTTGTCAGCGAAGAGTGGAACGGCTTCAATATGCTGCATACGGCGGCGGCGCGTGTTGCCGGCCTTGATCTTGGCCTGCTGCCGGGCGAGGGAGGCAAGACGGCGCCTGAAATGCTGGACGGCTCCCTCGATGTGCTGTTCCTGCTTGGCGCGGACGAGATTGACACGTCGAAACTGGACAACAGCTTCGTCATCTATCAAGGAAGCCATGGTGATGCCGGAGCAAGCGCGGCGGATGTCATCCTGCCCGGGGCGGCTTATACAGAAAAGGACGCCATCTGGGTCAATACGGAAGGCCGGGTCCAGCTTGGACGTCGCGCCATTTTCCCGCCGGGTGATGCCCGTGAAGATTGGGCGATTCTGCGCGCCCTTTCTGAAAAGCTTGGCAAAACACTCCCTTACAATACCATTTTCGAGTTGCGTGAGAAGATGATAGAAGCAGCGCCGCATTTTGCCGATGTGGATCAGGTGATTGTCGCCGAGTGGAAAGATTTCGGTCAGGAAGGCCCCCTTGAAGAGGCGCCTTTTGCCAATCCGATTACGGATTACTATCTGACCAACCCGATTTCCCGATCCAGCCGGATCATGGCGGAATGCAGCGCGACCTTTTCCAAAGTAAAGAGTGAGGGGACCGGTACAAATGGCTGAATTTTGGACGCTTTATCTGCTTCCGGGTCTCACCATTGTCGGGCAGATCCTGCTGATCGTGGTGCCTCTGCTGGTGGCCGTTGCCTATCTCACGCTTTATGAACGCAAGGTTATGGCGGTGATGCAGCTGCGCAAGGGGCCGAATGTGGTTGGCCCATTTGGACTGCTGCAGCCGCTTGCCGACGGGGCAAAGCTGTTCTTCAAGGAAACGGTTGTCCCGACAGGCGCGAACAAGGTGCTTTTCCTGTTGGCGCCGATGGTGACCTTTATCCTGAGCCTGATTGCCTGGGCGGTCATTCCCTTCGATGAAGGCTGGGTGCTGGCCGATATCAATGTGGGCGTGCTTTATCTCTTTGCTATCTCGTCCCTCGGCGTTTACGGCATTATCGTATCCGGATGGGCGTCGAACTCCCGCTATCCGTTTCTGGGCGCACTTCGTTCCGCGGCGCAGATGGTTTCCTATGAGGTATCCATCGGCTTCGTGATCGTGACAGTGCTGCTGTGCGCGGGAACACTCAATCTTTCGGGGATCGTGGAATCGCAGCGGGGGGATTTCGGGATGTTCAGCTGGTGGTTTGTGCCGCTGTTCCCGATGTTCATCATTTTCTTCATCTCGATTTTGGCGGAAACCAACCGGCATCCGTTTGATCTGCCGGAAGCGGAGGCGGAGTTGGTCGCAGGCTATCAGACGGAATATTCCTCGATGGCCTTCGCGCTCTTCTTCCTCGGCGAATATGCCAACATGATCCTGATGAGTGGGATCTGTACGGTGCTGTTCCTCGGCGGCTGGCTGCCACCGGCGGACTGGGCGATCTTCACCTGGATCCCGGGCATTATCTGGTTTGGCATCAAAGTGGCGTTTCTGCTGTTCGTCTTTATCTGGGTGCGCGCGACATTGCCGCGGTATCGCTACGACCAGCTGATGCGGCTGGGCTGGAAAGTTTTCCTGCCCTTCTCGCTGATCTGGGTGGTGCTGACGGCAGGGGTATTGGTGTATTTTGACATGGTTCCGGCGTAAGGGCGGGACCTGAACCGCCGGCGCCGGAAACGCGCGACGGCAAATATTTGGTAGGAAAAGGCTGATTGATATGAGCTTTATCGACAAACAGGCACGCAGTCTGCTGCTGACGGAGATTGTCACGGGTCTTGCGACAACATTCCGTTATATGTTCAAGACGAAAGCGACCATCAACTATCCCTATGAGAAAGGACCGCTCAGCCCGCGGTTTCGCGGCGAGCATGTATTGCGCCGTTATCCGAACGGGGAGGAACGCTGCATCGCTTGCAAGCTCTGCGAGGCGGCCTGCCCGGCGCTGGCCATCACCATCGAGGCGGAGCCGCGCGAAGACGGCAGCCGTCGTACCACCCGTTATGATATCGACATGACGAAATGCATCTACTGCGGCTTTTGTCAGGAAGCCTGTCCGGTAGACGCCATCGTTGAGGGGCCGAATTTCGAATTCGCGACCGAAACCCGCGAAGAGCTGTTCTATGACAAGCAGAAGCTGCTCGATAACGGGGACCGGTGGGAACAGGAAATTGTCCAGAATCTGGTCGCTGATGCGCCCTACAGATAATGAAAAGAAAACAGTGACAGACATGCAGATGATGGATCTGAATATTTGGGGAAGAGGGGCGTGATGATTATCTCGACACTTGCTTTCTATCTTTTTGCGGGCATGACTGTTGCTTCTGCCTTTATGGTGATCGCAGCAAAAAATCCCGTCCATTCGGTACTTTACCTGATTCTCGCCTTCTTCAATTCGGCGGCGCTGTTTGTTCTGCTCGGCGCGGAATTTATTGCGATGATCCTTGTCGTGGTCTATGTGGGCGCTGTTGCCGTGCTGTTCCTGTTCGTCGTTATGATGCTCGACATCAATTTCACGGAGCTTCGCCAAGGCTTTCTGCAATATCTGCCGATCGGGGCGCTGGTTGGTATTATCCTGCTGATTGAACTTATTCTGGTGCTGAGCGGCTGGGTGCTGTCACCGGAATCGCTGTCCATCGCGGCGCAGGTCGCGCCGGTGACGAGCGATCTCACCAATACTGAACAGCTCGGAAATATAATCTATACGGATTACGCCTATCTGTTTCAGGCGGCCGGAATGGTGTTGCTGGTTGCAATGATTGGCGCGATTGTGCTGACCCACCGGCAACGTCCGGGTGTGCGCAAGCAGAATATTGCAAAACAGGTTTACCGCCGTCCCGAAGAGTCGGTCGCGATCCGTAAAGTCGAGCCCGGGCAGGGCGTGTAGGGGGAATAATGGAAATCGGTCTTGCACATTACCTGACGGTGTCGGCCATCCTGCTGACCCTTGGTATTTTCGGCATCTTCCTGAACCGGAAGAATGTCATTGTTATCCTGATGTCGATCGAGCTGATGCTGCTGGCGGTGAATATCAACCTTGTCGCCTTCTCCGTCTTTCTCGGCAATCTGGTCGGGCAGGTGTTTGCGCTCTTCGTGTTGACGGTGGCGGCGGGCGAGGCGGCGATCGGGCTCGCCATTCTTGTTGTTTATTTCCGAAATCGCGGCACCATCGCGGTTGAGGACATCCATCACATGAAGGGTTAAGACAAATCATGATGTACGTCCTCATCGTATTCCTGCCGCTGCTTGCGGCCCTGATCGCCGGGCTGTTCGGCCGTGCTTTGGGAGACCGCCCAAGCCAGCTGGTCACCTCGGGGGCCGTGATCGTGAGTGCTGTGCTCTCCTGGGTCGCCCTTTACCATATTGCCTTTCAGCAGACGACGGAAACCATTGAACTGCTGAAGTGGATCGATTCCGGTGATTTTGATGTGTCCTGGGCGCTCAAGATCGACAGCCTGACGGCGGTGATGCTGGTTGTGGTGAATACGGTTTCCGCCGTGGTGCATGTCTATTCCATTGGCTACATGTCCCATGATCCGCACAAGCCGCGTTTCATGTCCTATCTGTCCTTCTTTACCTTCGCCATGCTGATGCTGGTGACGTCCGATAATTTTGTGCAGCTTTATTTCGGCTGGGAAGGCGTGGGTGTTGCGAGTTATCTGCTGATCGGTTTCTGGTACAAGCGTCCGTCAGCCAATGCAGCGGCCATCAAGGCCTTCGTTGTCAACCGTGTGGGGGATTTCGGCTTTGCACTCGGCATCATGGCCATCTATTTCGTGTTCGAATCTGTGAGCTTCAGCGAGGTTTTCGCGGCTGCGCCTGATCAGGTCGGCCAGAGTTTTGAATTTCTCGGGATGGAATTCGATGTCCTGACGACAATCTGCCTCCTGCTGTTTATCGGCGCCATGGGCAAATCGGCGCAGCTCGGGCTGCATACCTGGCTGCCGGACGCCATGGAAGGCCCGACACCGGTTTCCGCCCTTATCCATGCGGCGACGATGGTGACGGCGGGTGTGTTCATGGTGGCGCGCTGCTCTCCCATTTTCGAATATTCGCCGGACGCCCTGCTGGTCGTGACCGCAGTGGGCGCTTCCACCGCTTTCTTCGCGGCCACAGTTGGTCTGGTGCAAAACGATATCAAACGGGTGATTGCCTATTCCACCTGTTCACAGCTCGGTTATATGTTCTTCGCCATTGGTGTTGGCGCGTATCCGGTGGCGATCTTTCATCTGTTCACCCATGCCTTCTTCAAGGCGCTGTTGTTCCTTGGCGCGGGTTCCGTGATCCATGCGGTTTCCGATGAACAGGACATGCGTAATATGGGCGGTCTCTGGAAGCATATCAAAATCACCTATGTGATGATGTGGATCGGATCGCTGGCCCTTGCCGGGGTGCCGTTCTTTGCGGGGTATTATTCGAAAGATGCGATTATCGAGGCGGCCTTCGCGGCAGGTAGCGGTGTCGGGCAGTATGCCTTCTGGATGGGAATTGCGGCAGCGGTTCTGACGGCCTTCTATTCCTGGCGGCTTTTGTTCATGACATTCCACGGAGAGCCGCGGGCGAGCAAGGAAGTCATGCATCATGTCCACGAAAGCGCCAATATCATGCTGATCCCGCTTTATGTGCTGGCGGCGGGCGCCGTGCTTGCCGGTTTTCTGTTCTACGGCCCGATGGTCGGCCATGGATATGAGGAGTTCTGGGGTGAGGCGATCTTCCTCAATCCGGAGAACCACATCATGCATAATTTCCATGATGTGCCGCTCTGGGTGATTGCCGCGCCGCTGGTGGCGACGGCGCTGGGTATACTCGTCGCCTTTAACCTCTATATCCGGCGGACGGAAATTCCGGGACAGCTCGCCAAGACCCATTCGGCGCTTTATCAGTTCCTGCTCAACAAATGGTATTTCGACGAGTTGTATGATTATGTCTTTGTCCGTCCGGCGAAGGCCATTGGCCGCTTCTTCTGGACGTTTGGCGATGGCAAAGTGATCGACGGGCTCGGGCCAAACGGCATTGCCGGACGGGTGCTGGTGCTGGCGCGCCGTGCGTCCCAGATGCAGAGCGGTTATGTCTATCATTATGCTTTCGCCATGCTGCTCGGCGTTGCGGCATTCGTATCCTATTTCTTCTTCTTCTTCGCGGGTGGACATTAAGTCATGCTTGATTGGCCAATCTTATCAACGGTGACCTTTTTGCCCCTGGTCGGGGTGCTGCTCATTCTGCTGACCAGCGGCAAGGAAGAATCATCCGCCCGTAATGCCCGTTGGGTTGCGCTCTGGACGACGCTGTTCACATTTGTGATCTCGCTGTTTATCTGGATCAATTTCGATAATGGCAGTGCAGCCTTCCAGTTTGTCGAGAAAGGCAACTGGCTCGGCGGCAATATCAACTATCACATGGGCGTGGATGGCATTTCGATGCTGTTCATTATCCTCACTACCTTCCTGATGCCGCTCTGTATTCTGGCGAGCTGGGAAGCAATCACGGTGCGCGTGCGTGAATATATGATCGCCTTCCTGATCATGGAAACGCTGATGATCGGCGTTTTCTGCGCACTCGACATGGTGCTGTTCTATCTCTTCTTCGAAGCCGGTCTGATCCCGATGTTCCTGATTATCGGCATCTGGGGCGGGGGCCAGCGGGTCTATGCCAGCTTCAAGTTCTTTCTCTACACCCTGATCGGCTCTGTATTGATGCTGACGGCAATGATCACGATGTATTTCATTGCGGGAACGACCGATATCCCGACGCTGATCAGTTATAATTTCGATCCGCATCTCCAGCTCTGGCTGTGGCTGGCTTTCTTTGCGTCCTTTGCGGTGAAGGTTCCCATGTGGCCGGTTCACACATGGCTTCCCGATGCCCATGTGCAGGCGCCGACGGCCGGTTCCGTCATCCTGGCGGGCGTGCTGTTGAAGATGGGGGGGTACGGCTTTCTGCGGTTTTCCATACCGATGTTTCCCGATGCCTCCGTCTATTTCGCACCGCTTGTCTTTGCGCTCAGCGTTATTGCCATCATCTATACCTCGCTGGTTGCGCTGGTGCAGAAGGATATGAAGAAGCTAATTGCCTATTCCTCCGTCGCGCATATGGGCTTTATCACCATCGGGGTGTTCACCTTCACCCAGCAGGGGCTGGAGGGTGGCATTCTGCAGATGATCAGCCACGGTATTGTTTCCGGCGCGCTATTCCTTTGCGTCGGGGTGATTTATGACCGGATGCATACGCGTGAGATTGCCCGTTATGGCGGCCTCGTCAACCGGATGCCGAAATATGCGCTGATCTTCCTGATCTTCACCATGGCGACCATCGGCCTTCCGGGCACCAGCGGGTTTGTTGGTGAATTCCTGATCCTTGTCGGTGCTTACCAGGTCAATACGACCGTGGCCTTCATTGCGACGATTGGCGTTATTCTCGGCGCGGCCTACAGTCTGTGGCTTTACCGCAGAGTGGTCTTTGGCGAGCTGGTCAAGGAAGATCTGAAGAATATTATGGATGTCGGCCGTCGGGAGTTGCTGATTTTTGCGCCGCTTATTATCGTGGCTTTCTGGATCGGTATTTATCCTGACCCATTCCTTGATGTCATGCATGCCTCGGTTCTCAATCTGATGGAACATCACGATGCATCGCTTCAGGCCGGTCAAACACTCATCAACGCGTCCAAGTAGGTAGGTTACAAAAATGGTTTTGCCTGATTTATCAATCGCACTTCCGGAAATCTTCCTCGCCGTGACGGCCATGGCGCTGCTGATGATCGGTGCGTTTCGTGGCAACAAATCGACAAGCCTGATCTCCTGGCTCTCTGTCCTGGCCTTCGTGGTGACGGGGGTGCTTGTACAGATTGAAGCTCAGGCGAGCGTGACCGCATTCGGCGGGCTTTATCGCGATGACGCCTTCGGCATTTTCATGAAGACGCTCTGTCTTGGGGCGTCGGCCTTTGCGATCATCATGTCCATTGATTACAATCGGCGGGAAAAGCTCGCCCGGTTTGAATTTCCGATCCTGATTGTCATTGCGACGCTGGGCATGATGGTGATGATTTCCGCCAATGACCTGATGAGCGTGTATCTCGGGATTGAACTGATGAGTCTGTCGCTTTACGTGACGGCGGCTTTCAAGCGGGACAGCGTGCGCTCGACCGAAGCCGGTCTCAAATATTTTGTTCTGGGGGCGCTGTCTTCGGGTATGCTGTTGTATGGCATGTCGCTTATCTATGGCTTCACGGGGACAACCAATTTTGACACTCTGGCGGGTCTTTTCGTCGCCGGACGGGAAGGAATGGATCTCGGTCTTCTGATCGGCCTTGTCTTCCTGATTGCCGGCCTTGCTTTCAAGGTTTCTGCCGTGCCGTTCCATATGTGGACGCCCGATGTCTATGAGGGCGTACCGACGCCGGTCACCTCCTTTTTTGCCGCGGCGCCAAAAGTGGCGGCCATTGCCCTGTTCCTGCGCGTCTTTATTTCTCCCTTTGGCGAGATGGTGGCGCAGTGGCAGCAGATCATTGTTTTTATCTCTGTCGCTTCTATGATCCTGGGCGCCTTTGCCGCGATCAATCAGAAGAATATCAAGCGGCTCATGGCCTATTCTTCCATCGGTCATATTGGTTATGCGCTCGTCGGTCTCGCTGCGGGAACGGAGGAAGGCGTAAGGGGTGTCCTGATCTATATGGCGATTTACGTGGTGATGAATGTTGGCACCTTCGCCTGTATTCTGTCCATGCGCCACCGTGATGGGATGGTTGAGGATATTTCTGAGCTCGCCGGTCTCAGCAAGACGCAGCCCTATATGGCCTTTGCCTTCCTGCTGTTCATGTTCAGCCTGGCAGGCATTCCGCCGCTCGCCGGTTTCTTTGGTAAGTTTTATATCTTCGTTGCGGCCATCAATGCGGGCCTTATTCCGCTCGCTGTGATTGGCCTTGTCACATCGGTGGTAGGGGCCTTCTATTATCTCCGGATCGTCAAAATTATCTATTTCGACGATGCAGCCGAAGGTTTTGAGCCGAGCAGTCGGACTCAAACGGTCATTATGACGGCGTCTGCCCTGTTTGTCGGGCTGTTCGTCCTGTTCCCGGCACCGCTTCTTGAAGGCGCTTCGGCGGCGGCGGCTGTGCTGTTCTCGTGAGCCCGATGGGCAGTGGCGGTATTGATCTGCCGCCGTTTTTCAGGCTGTTCGCCTTCGAAAGCCTTGGCAGCAGCAATGTTGAGGCGCGCAGGCTCGCCGAGGCAGGAGAAGGCGAAGGCGCGATTGTCTGGACCCATAGACAGGAACAGGGAGTTGGCCGTCGCGGCCGTTCCTGGTCCAGCCCGGCGGGAAATCTGTATTGTTCCGTCATCCTGCGTCCCGAGTGCGGCCCGGCAGAGGCTGCGCGGCTTTCCTTTCTGATTGCATTGGCCATACGTCAGGCGGTTGCTACTTTTCTGCCGCCAGATATTCCCCTGCAGCTGAAATGGCCGAATGATGTATTGATCGATGGTCGTAAGTGCGCCGGAATTTTGCTGGAAAGCAAAATGGGGGTGAACGGGCTGATGGATTACGTCATTGTTGGCACAGGCATCAATATCACAAGCTATCCTGAAAAAACCGACGGCCTTTCCGCCATCTCGCTTGAGGCCGCAGGGGCAAGGGTGAGGGTGGAAGAACTGCTTTCCGGCTATGCTTATGCGCTGCTGGATCTCTATATGAGATGGCGGCAGCATGGGTTTGGGCCAATCCATAAGGAATGGATTTCCCATGCGACCGGGATTGGTACGCAGATTACCGTCCGGCTTGCGAATGAAACGCTGGAAGGGAAGTTTGTCGGGCTTGATCCAAGCGGGGCACTTGTTCTTGGCCTCATATCGGGCGAAACCAGACTTATCACGGCGGGGGAAGTATTTTTCCCGGCCCTGCAAGGTCATTCATAGGAGAGTTTCATGCTACTGACAGTCGACGTTGGCAATACCAATATTACCTGTGCGGCTTTTAATGGGCGGGATATGGTCAAGGAATGGCGGATTGCTACCTCTGCCTCACGCACGGCGGAGGAATATGGCGTTTGGCTCAGTCAGGCAATGGCGCTGGATAACCTCAAGCTTGCCGATATTACAGATGTGATCGTTGCCACCGTGGTGCCTGAAGCCCTGTTCAATATCAAAGGGTTTTGCCGCCGCTATTTTAATGTCATTCCGATGGTGATTGGCGAGGAGGGCATTGATCTTGGCATGAAGCCGTTGATTGATACCCCGGCGGAGGCGGGTGCGGACCGGCTGGTCGATGCAGTCGCGGCGCATGTTCGTTATGGCGGGCCCTTGATTATTGTCGATTTTGGTACCGGCACAACCCTCGATGTGGTGAATGCGGAGGGAAATTATATCGGCGGCGTCATTGCGCCCGGCGTCAATCTCAGTCTGGATGCGCTGCACCGGGCGGCGGCGAAACTGCCGCGGATTGCGGTTGCCCGTCCTGGGCGGGTGATCGGCAAGAACACGCTGGAATGTATGCAGTCTGGTATTTATTGGGGATATATTGCGATGATAGAGGGACTGATCGGCCGTATCCGCGCGGAATATGGCGAGGAATTGAAGGTCATCGCCACAGGAGGGCTTGCCGCCCTTTTTGACAAGGGGACCGATGTGATTGACCATGTGGATCCCGATCTTACACTCGCTGGGCTGGTTGAGATTTTCTGGAAGAACAAGCAGACAGCGGCATGACGGATCCGGACCGTATTCTGAAGCAAGGCCTTTATTTTCTTCCGCTTGGTGGCAGTGGGGAAATCGGCATGAATCTCAACCTTTATTGCTGTAACGGTAAATGGTTGATGATTGACTGCGGCATTTCCTTTGCCGATGACCGGGCGCCGGGCATCGATGTGATCGTGCCGGATCCGAGCTGGATTGCGGATCGGCGGGAGGATCTTCTCGGTATCATCGTCACCCATGCGCATGAGGATCATGTGGGCGCGGTGGCGCGGCTCTGGCCGCAATTCCGTTGCCCTGTTTATACAAGCCCGTTCACGGCGGAAATTCTTGCCCTCAAGCTGGCGGAAGAAGGGCTTGAGGAAGATGTCGAGGTGAATGTCATCGCGCCCGGCGGGTCCATGGCCTTGGGGGAGTTTCACATCGATTTCGTTGATCTCACCCACAGCATACCGGAAATGCAGGCGCTGATGATCACCACGCCTTATGGCCGGGTATTGCACAGCGGTGACTGGAAACTGGACCCCGATCCGGTGGTGGGGCCGGCCAGCAATCTTGCCAAGATGGAGAAAATCTCCGAAGTCGGTGTTCTCGCCATGGTTTGCGATTCCACCAATGTCTTCAAGGAAGGGGTCTCCGGCTCCGAACTTGCGGTGCAGGACAGCCTTGATGCCCTGTTGAAGGGTATTCCGTCGGGGCGGGTCGCAGTTACCACTTTTGCCTCCAATATTGCACGGCTCAAGACCATCGCCAAAGTTGCCGAACGTAATGACCGGCATGTCGTCCTTGTGGGTCGGTCGCTATACCGGATGACGGAAGCCGCAAAAAGAGCTGGTTATCTCAATGACTTGCCATCCTTTATTGATGAAAGGGATGCGGGACACATTCCGCGTGACAAGCTGCTTTTGCTCTGTACCGGATCGCAAGGAGAGCCACGCGGCGCCATGGCCCGCATCGCCCGCAGCGAGCATGCGCATATCGAGCTGTCGCCGGGTGATACGGTGATTTTCTCATCAAAGGTTATACCGGGTAATGAGAAGCCGCTCTATGCGCTGCATAACCAGCTAACAGAGAACGGCATCAACGTCATCACAGAATCTGATGAATTTGTTCATGTTTCTGGTCATCCGGCACGAGAAGAACTGACCGATATGTATCGTATCGTGAAGCCGGAGATTGCCATTCCCGTACATGGAGAGGCGCGTCATATTCGCGCCCATTGCGAGCTGGCCTTATCCCTCGGCGTTCCACAGGCCATTGAAATTACAAATGGTAATATTCTGCGACTTGCCCCAGGCGTGGCGGAAATTATTGCGACGGTGCCGTCGGGACGTCTTGCGGTGGAT